>ERZ778027.5014-NODE-5014-length-10619-cov-11.239114_pt1 | contig 10619 bp, 13 predicted proteins | sample MGYA00375757_ERZ778027 | MGnify/ENA primary metagenome ERZ778027 (study PRJEB29350, sample SAMN05389817) | bioreactor metagenome | isolation source: Ammonium sulfate bioreactor | place: South Africa: University of Cape Town | collected 2014-02-18 ... | reverse complement strand
ATATCTTGCGAATGTATATCTAAATAATACGATTTATCACCACTACGATGTTCAAATTAAGCTGTTGAAACTTTAAGTTTTTGCATATTCAAGTGTTTGACAATCTATTTCAAACAATTAGATCGTTTTTTTAAATGTCCTAGTAGAAAAAATTCTTCAGCTATGTTTGGCGATGTTTTTATTCTTATCTTTTACCATGATTTTTGCCTTATATGACAATGAAAAACAAAATCTATTCTGTCTTTCATATTTTTTATCTTGTTTTTTTTCGTTACACAATGAGAACTGTGCTTGTGACGTACGTTATCAAATACATATTTCAGATTTAGTTCTATATAATTAAATGAGTCCACCACCAATTGTAGAAGAAGAAACACCATCGGTATTGGATGAGAGTACTATATTAATATCTACATCAGATAATCGACTATCTTGTAAAAAACAAGTAGTGATACATCTAATTCTTGGAAGTATTCTATTTGAAAGTGCAGCATTTTATGCATTAGATTCTAATTTACCAAAGAGTCTAAAATTAAATGACAACTCTGATTTTAGTTGGATTATTACAGCAAGTTTCCGAGGTTAGCCATTTTATTTGATTATAAATAGATAAAAATATATTGTTTATTTTCGAGCGTAGGAATAAATCTTATTTCATTAATTCTATTTGCTATAATTAGTGATGCTAAATTAAATCGATCTCGAATAATTATTCTTGGTAAATATGACAAATGTTTTTTCTATTTTATTTTCTTGTAAATATAGGTTTTCCATTATATCTAATTGGATTTCTATTGTTTCTATTAATTGTAAAAGAAATCATTAATGTATGTGATATTGAAAGCACTGATCAGAAAAATTTAAGTTTAATAGGAAATAAAACGTGTGTTTTTGTCGTTCCAGGAACATTAACTTTAACGTAATTATATTTGTTTATATAAAAAACGATTTAATTGTATTTGTATATATATAGTGGTATTGGTGCTGGTGCTGTGAGATCTAGTTTAATTGCATTTGGAGCTGATCAAATTCAAGATTCGATAATAATATCAAGATATATTGATAAATTAGTCGTTGCAATAAGTCTTCGCAGTATTCTGAATACATTAGTAACCATATTAATTGAAGACGATCCAAATCATAGTTATATAATCTATGTATATGGTATTGGTATGCTTTTTCTTTCGGCATTGATATTTTTTATTGGTTATCGATATTATATTCATGCAAAACCATATGATAGTGTTGTTTTAAATTGTTTTCCAGTTGTAATAAATGCATATCATTCATGGCGTCAATATAAAAAGAGTAATAAAGATCGTCTTGAATGTAACAATACAACGAATCGTGGAAAATCGTTGACATCTTCTAATAGTGTTACAATTGAACAACCATCGCCTAATTTTCTTGATTTTGCACAATTAATTCATCATGGAAACTTTCAAGAACGAATTGTTGAAGATGTTAAATTATTTCGAAATGCTATTATTATACTAATTCTTCTTTTTCCATATAGAATTATTTTTGATCAGGTCATAAAAAAAAATAATAAATTTCAAATTTTTAAAATTAATTTTATATTTAGCTTAATACAACTTTTACATCACAAGCAAAACATATGAAACGTGAAGAAAAATCATATATTATTTCTTTGTTAAAGCTTAGTGAACCTATTACTGTTATTCGTAAGATTCTATTTTGATAAAGATTCTTTTTAAATGTCTATAATAGTATAGTTGGTGTTTTCATATTGAATTGTTTTGTTTATAAGTATCGATCAATGAGAATAGCAACAAAATTTATTATCAGCATGATTTTTGCAGTTATAACGATGTTAATTACGGGTGGAATAGAAATATGGCGTCAATATGAATGTCCTGCAAGTAAACTTAAACTATATTGAGACATCAATTAGTTTAATTTAATGGTCTATTTTAGATGAAACAAATTCTGAATTGCCTGTATATGTTCAATTACCACAAGATATAAGTCTAAGTATGACACGATTATGTGGTCTATTAGCTACATTTGAATTTGCTTATTTTGTTGCTCCACGTTCGGCTCAATCACTTTTTATGAGTATTCATTATATCTCAAAAGGTGTATCATCATTTGCTATCCTTGGATATACTTCTATACTTTCCAAGTATTCTTTTGATTTGAAGTTTACTGTAAGTATCCAATTAGAAAAATCTTCTTTCCTTATTTATTATTTTAATCATTTTTCTTAGTGTCCAATAGAGAAAAATTATACATGGCATTATTTCACTTATTTCTTTATTTTTGCTGGTATTCAATTTGTGTTTATGGTTATTTTTATTATATGTCAGAAAAAGTATCGATTGATTAAATTAAATCGACAAAAAATGGAACGAAATCAAGTTTTTCGACTTTCAAGAATAAAACCAAATGATTCGTAGCGAACCGTATTTTATTATTTTTACCTTTACATCTATCACAGTTATTTCGTAACGTTTCAAATGAAAAAAAATACTAAAACTGATATATACAGGAGACGCAAAAAGTTTCGTTCCCTTTATCCACTAAGGTAAGCGGGCTCATTTCTGACCTATTATTTTTCTAGCAAAGTTATAGACGAATCTTTCAAGCTAATTTCGATAGTTGTTATAGAATTGTACCTAAACTTCTTTGTTGCTAAGCGAGTTGACCCTGGAGCTATTCATCGCTAAAGCTAAGGTCACAATTATAAAAAAAATCACTCATATATTTTTAATACAAGTACAATATAATGAAAAGATTAAAATATTCAATAAGTCATATTGTTCTCGTTGGAATGTCTGTAATATAATCATTTCCAACTGCCGAACTATCAATACATCAAATGTTGCTTGCTCGCATTCTGCCAACCTGCTTCGTTCTTATATTCTGTAAAATAGATAACTAATTGAGCTTCATTTTTGTATTTGGTAAAGAATATTTTCTTCTTTGCTTCATTCGCATGTTCGGTAAAAAACCATATACCATTGCTGATATCACCATCATTTCTATATTTACCTTTATATACCACCAGATCAGCCTCGTTTTTGTATTTTGCTACAAATACTTTTACGTGTGCATCATTGCCGTATTTAGTTAAATAAACACCTGCCATTGATTAGTATATGCGGTTGCAAATAAGACTTGTACAAAACTATTCTTTTATATACTATTTTTTTGTTATTACAAGGCGTTACGAAATTTATTTTTTCTAGATACGAATTATCTATCCAACAAATGATTCATCCCTAGAAAAATAAATTTCATAACTCCTTGCTATAAGAAAAATAATTTTATGCAAGTTTTTTTTCGCAAACAGCTGTATATAACAAGTTTCAGTTTTATACTCAGACCAAGGCATTTCCGTCATTGTTTGACTATGGGCTTCCTTTGACAAAACCTCTTCAACTGATAGACACTGCTCAGACAAAGTTTCTTTTGTTGTTGATATTGATCTTCGATGAAAATAACTAATGTGGCTGATGAAATAAAATACATAATAATTGTAGCAGATGGCAAAGGTACCCATGCAGGTCTAATCAGTCTGTATTCTTAATAGATAAGTCACTGTTAGCTTTTTCAAATACATTCCCTAATATAAATACTGATATAATCAAAATCATAAGCGACAAGTTTTTCATCCATCTTTTCTATGAACCATATGAACATGTAAAATATTTCTGTTTCAATCGATACGTTCCGATTTTCGTTCTTTTCTGCTTCTACTGTATTTGCTCCGAGTTAGTTGTTTCTTTTTGTGTGAATTCCGTGTTTATTGTATCCTGATTGAGCATTGATTCAATATCCTCGACTCGTTTCACTACTTCTCTCAATTGTCTCATTGATTTCGGTTCTTTCTCTAGCACTTTCTCTTGCAATGATGGTTTTAAATCAGCTTTGATGTGAGCCATCTTTTCTTGGTCCGTCATCGTTGCGTTTACTTGAAAACACAGTTTTTCCATTGCATTGACGAATTGTTGGCCTGTTTCTTTCAGTTGTTGTTTTCGTTCTTTCAATCGAGAGAATTTCATGTCCTGATGAAATCCCGATCGGAATCTCTCTCTGATTTCTACTTTGAATTCATTCCATGTCGTAATTCGATGTTTATTTTGTACGTACCAATTGTTTGCATCTTGTGTGAGACTCTTGGGAATTATTTTCAACTTGATGTTATCACTAACTTGTGTTCCCGAAAAATCATATTCGATATTTGATAACCACTCTTCGATATCCTCTTGTTTGTTTCCGGAAAATTTTGTGATATTATTGATTTTCTCTTTCAGTACTTGTTGTTCGATGAAAGTATCATATTTGTGTGTATTCGTATCTTTCGGTTTGTCGTCGATTTTTCTTGTAAGGTTTTCGATTGCATTTTTAGTTGTTCGAGTTGTTGTCGAACATCAAGTTCATTTGCTTCATCTTCGGGCTCATCAAAAGTAATTATCGTATCGTTTGGATTCTCGGTCATTGTTCCATTGGTATTTACTTTTGATCGAGTTCTATTTGCTATTGGTTCGTTGTTTCCGTTGTTTGATATTCTTGAGGCTGATAACTTATTCGTTGATTCTTTATCTGTATTAAGATAATCCGGGCCAGTGCACCAATGTTACAGCCTGTTTATTCAGTGAATGAATATAACTGACAAAGAAAGGGGAAAGAGAAATGGAGAAGAAAACTGATGATGATGTAGGTTTATCGTTGCTGCTATTTATATGTTCATGATTCTTGGGAGAATCCAACTCATTCCTCGAGTGTGGACAATCTCCTGGAAAAGACCATGTACGTATATGTAAGGGAGAATACCCTATGAGTCATCGTCCCCGGTCGACAGAACGAGAGAAGAATGTATATGTATATGTTCTTCTCTTACATTAACATACAGAAAATATCAAGGGTATTATTCTTTTTTCTATATGCTTTGCTTAATGAAAATTCAATAAACTGAAGGAAATTTTCGGTTTTTGTATTCAGCTGTCTTGAGGGTGTCGATTCAACTATACTTAATTACATGAAAAGAACTGCTCTAGATTGTCGTAGGTCAATCCTGGATAACATTAAAAGTCAGCATAACATGTTCTTTGTTTTATGAATTTAATCTGTGTTTTTTGTCCTTCTTCTTTTCATCCAAATATTGACAATGTTTGACTTAGTTATTGCATAAGATCAAGTGACTTAATAGAAAAAGAAAAAATAATAACAACAACAACAAAAAGATTATACTCTAATCTTCGAACTCAACATTAAAACGAAAAAATTATTCATCGTCAAATAAAATCAAAATATGGTGTGTTTGTTACCGCTTGTGTTATCCTTTGCCTTTACTACTGCTGGTATCATCGATTCAAATTGTCCGAATCGACAATCTATTGAGGCATCTCTTAAGAAGGTTCATATTCCAGGTGCGACGATTGTTGTAGTCAATGCAAGTCATATACTCTATGAACAAGCCTTTGGCTACCATTCTTTGTCACCAATTCAACCTATGGATGTAAAAAAGTCAATTTTTACTCTTGCATCCATCTCGAAGACATTTGTTGGTGTTGCGGTCATGCAACTTGTTGAAAAGGAACTTGTTGATCTTGATACAGACATCAACCAATACTTATCAGAACCTCATCAAAGAATTTATCATCCACAGTATCCTTCTCATTCGATCACTCTACGTCGATTGCTTTCGCATTCAGCTTCGATCGCTGTCACGAGTCAAGCACTGCAAACTTACTTTCAACCGAATGATATAGCATTAACTCAAAATACTTTGGCTAATACGTGTTTTACATATTTAAATCCGAATAATACATCAAATTGGCTACCAAAACCACCAGGCAGCGTAGCATTCTATTCAAATGAAGGTTCATCTCTGGCTGCATTAGTCGTCGAACGAATAACAAAAATGCCCTATGATCAATATGTCAAAGAAAATATTCTGAAACCATTGAACATCGATATTCGACAAGCAGGTGTTCGTCTGACCGATTTTGAAAATAAAGACGAGCTTGTTAAACATTATGTATATGCATCCAATGAATCCTTTGTTCAAGGATGGAATCAAGCAATGTCACAGTTGACTATCACCGAGATTTCGGTAAACATATCAATATATTCACTATAGAACATTGATCTAAATTAATAATTAATTTTCTAGGAAAATTTTCCCACATGGCTACACATTCCATTCTTCAGTTTCGATACCTATCCAGCTGGTCTCTTGCGCATGTCAGCTCATTCTCTATCTGTATATCTTCGTATGCTTATCAATAACGGATCTTCACTACTTACTCGTCGATCCATTGCCGAAATGCGAACAATAGTTGGCGGTGGTCTCATTCCTTACTACAGGCAAGATTCAAACAATAATTCTACAGAAGCATCTTCACCACTAACGTTTGGACTTGGTTTGTGTTGGCAAACGCTGAGCAATGGTCATCGATATGTTGGACATGCTGGTGGAGTACCAGGCATGGCACACTTGATGTTGGTCAATGAGAAGAATACGATCGGTGTAATTGTTCTTTCCAATGGAGATACCACTCCAGCGATTCGTTTGTCAACAGAAATTTCTGAGACAATCGCAAGTATTCATGCGACACTCTTTCAATGTTTCGAAACCAATGCTGTCAACTCGGCTGCATTTCGAATAAAAGGAACTCTCTTTGGATTTATTTATGTTGTTTTGCTTCTTTCTCACACATTTTAATGAATATTAAACTAATATCGCTGATCAGATAGAGAAAACTTCAATTTTCATTGTTTAGTAACGTAAAAATTTTTGAATTCGATGATTGTATGTGTCTGCTACATAGAGATTTAGTTGACTATCGAGTCTTAATGACCAAGGTGCAGCAAGTGTAGTAGCATTAGTACCATTTACACGTGTAATTCCAGCTATAGTACTCGCATTTAATTGTCCTGCATAAAAAAATTGAATACGATGATTGTTCATATCAGCAACATATAAATTGCCCATGGGATCAAATGTTGCCGCTGTAGGACGATACAATCGTGCTGGTGTTGTACCAGCAGCTCCGCTAATGTCTCCAGCAATCAATGTCCAGAAGCTCGAACCCAACACATATCGAACTATATTATTAGCAGCGGTGTTGGCAACAACTAAACTGTTTGTCAATATATCAAAATATAAGCCTACGGGCCAATTTAATTGTGTATTATTATTTCCTGCTCCATTGAATCCGAATAGTAATGTACCAGAATTATTACCAAGTGTATATGACATGATTCGATGATTTAAAGCATCTGCTATATAAAGTGCATTTAATGTTGGATGAAGAGCGATACCATAGGGGTTATATAGTCCATTGCTAGAGTTTCTAATATATAAAATATTCAATGAGTATTTGTTAATAGGGTGCAAGTAGTGGAGGAATAATAATTTCTGCATTACAAAGAAAGTTAAATGGTTCACAAGTCGATGTTTTTTTCGAACGTTTAATTCTTTGGTGCTTACGTCCTGAAGAAGAAAAAGAAAAAGCTGAATCGAATCGATTTCCGACGTTCGAAGAGTTTTGTATAATTTTATCGTTTTTTTAAAATTTCGAAATGTCATGTGACAATATTGGCGATAGATCGATGATTGATTTCGGTAATCGATACATGAAATTAGGTGAGAATTTTTTTTATTAATTCTAATAATGATTGAAATTCATCCATTTAAAATTAGTTTACAATCAAACAGATCGCTATTTTATGGCAAAAATCAGTCAAGTAACACATCGATTAGTTGGATTCACACAGGTGTTCGAATTGGCATGGAAACTTGTGAAAGAATATTTGACTATCAATGAATGTTTTAGTGGAATTATTTCGGTCGAGTTTATATCTGATATTCAATCGATTCTATCAAACAAAGAACAATGATAGTTACTGTTTTACAGCTGAGGTTTCATCAGTACCACATGCGATTAACATATCGGAAGCTCTATTAAAGCAATATAAAGTACTAGCGGACCTACCAGCTACAAATTAAGATACTTTAGTAGTGTCTATCTTGAAAAATTTGATTAATAAATTTTTTCGGATAACAACGTTTTTAAATGAAATAGTCTTTAGGTTAGAAACGATAAATCACAACATATTCTATCATGCCATACGTTGCGCTAATTTATATCATATAAAGACTATATCGACAAAAGAATAAGAGAGATTCTGTCGTCTGAATAAATCCATTAGAAATGAATCGATCCGTCGGAGTAAAGCCACGATCTTCAATTACATAGAAAAGTAAATGAAACATCTAATAGATCTAATAAATCTCAAAAAAATAAATTCTGGTATTCCTTCGGTATCTCCTACTGGGTTTATTTTCATTCTGAATTTCTACATATGAAGAAGAATATTTATCTGTTCGTTATCTACACAGGTAAATGGGATGAAACACACATCGATCCGTATACGGACACTACGATGACTTATCACATATCTAAGGGAGAAGAATCTATTGAGATAACCATTAGGTGGTGTTTCGTGTATTCATTTCTTTTGTTAGTTTTAATCTCTGCTATCAAACTGTCAGTAAAGAGGATTAGAACAACATTTGCTCCTGACACGGATCATATAAGCTAGGTTTTCAACAATTGAAAATTTGTTCGAAGTACTAGTATATTTCCATTGCTGGCCTGACAGAGTATTCTTATTAACAAAACGGTAAGATCACAAAGAAAAATTCTTATCAAAACTCGATAGTGTTCTTTTACCCACAAAACGGCAAGATCATAACAAAAAATTCTTATCTAAACTAGAGGTGTCACTTTCACTTTAACTTTGATCTTTCACGTTAAAGTATGAGCTTCTCATATACAGACATAGTTATAATATGTTGCAATTTCTTGAATTTTAGCAAAAATGGCTTGTTGCTCTTGTTTCGTGTGCTTCTTAATCTGTATCATGGTAATCTTTATAGCTTTGAACACTGGCTTCATCTGGTTAGTGGTCACTGGCATAACAAACATTGATCGTTGTCCTGCTGATACTCAACTACCTACATGGTTGATTGTCTTTGGTGCTGTTGGAATTGGTATGAGTGTGATCATATCTCTGTTGGTATGTAATATAGAATTCATTGAGTTATTTTCTGAAAAATTTTCATCTATTATCTATCTTATAGATGATTTTTTGGTTATGTTATGATAAAGGCTACTGCTTGCGAGTAGTTGGTATTATAATCCTGCTTTTCTTCATTTTTTTTTGTATTTGGTCGATTATGGTATAGTTATGCTCAAATTTTAAATCTTTATTTTATTAATTACCTACTATTCTCATATATATAGGGATATTTTCGTGTTGGTAGGCTTCCTGACAACCTTCCGTAAGAAAATTTTATAGACTATAAGTAGAATTCTATGAAGTCGTACAAAATTTCCTAGGAACAGATTGGTTAAATTAAGTCAGTACTACACGTAAATTCGAAATTTGACAGTAACTTACGCATATTTTATAACTAAAATTTTAATTGTATGAGATTCGAGATCCTATTTGAGATCTTATAAAACTTCAATATTCTGCAGTTCCCGATTGTGACCCAAAGATGCCCGTTAATAATAATAAACCAACGATATTTCTGAGATTTGTGGGAATTTCCCTTCTATTTGTTTTGTAATTCTTTTATTTCCATACGAAGATTTTGCCGGATTTGTAACCAGCGAAAAATCATTAGTGTAAGTTAGCTTCCATTTTTGAGTTTACGCCATATGGAGCTGACTTTATTTGACCGAACAGATTCATCCTGTAAGATTCTGTGATAAGATGAATTGTTTTTCATGATTTTCTCTAAGATTTCATAAATTAATAGTCTATAATCATACAAGGAAAAAAAAGCTTTATGAATGAAGTCCACTGTTTCCTCCTTGTTACTGATTATTATATAATTTGTCAATGTGAAAATTAATCTTAATTGTTTAGATGCGAGAAAACTGTGGAAGCTTCAGTTGCATACACGGCGCTACCACTGGCTATCTTGTTTTTCGGCGCAATTTGCATTGGGTGTTGTTGTCGTTGTTGGAGTCGCTGTTGTGATTCCGATGACGATTGTTGTTACTGTTGCTGTGACGTTTTATGCAGTGACGATTTATGCCGTGACGATCGCGCCGACTTTGCGAGTTTTTGCCGTGACGGTCGGTGTTGCTGTGACGATGACGGTTGCGACCGCTGTGTGAGTTTTTGCCGTTACGGTAACGGTGGCGGCGATGGTGACGGTTTGGTTCGTAGCGGTGGTTGGGGCGGCGGCGGTGCTAATGGTGGCGGTGGTTGGGGCGGCGGTGGCGGTGCTAATGGTGGCGGTGGTTGGGGCGGCGGTGCTAACGGTGGCGGTGGTTGGGGCGGCGGCGGTGCTAATGGTGGTGATGATTGGAGCCGCGGTAGTGCTAACGGTGGCGGCGTAGAGTCCGACAGGATTATCCCGAATCCTGGCCCCGGTCACGTCGAGAACGTGGTTACTATCCCGCGCGAGTCTCGTAGAAATCGGGATCATCCCGAACCCCGAATTCTGACCCCAGTCACGTGGAAATCGAGATCCGTTGCGGAGTAGAATAAACTGATCGGGAAAACCCTTTTGAGAGCTCTACTTATTACATAATATTTAAATATAACTTTGTATTTACTTAAAAATC
>ERZ778027.5012-NODE-5012-length-10624-cov-3.342700_pt1 | contig 10624 bp, 9 predicted proteins | sample MGYA00375757_ERZ778027 | MGnify/ENA primary metagenome ERZ778027 (study PRJEB29350, sample SAMN05389817) | bioreactor metagenome | isolation source: Ammonium sulfate bioreactor | place: South Africa: University of Cape Town | collected 2014-02-18 ... | reverse complement strand
AGACAGCAGGCCCGCTGATCAAAACAGGCAAATTAAAGGCCATCTTCATAGAGACCTCTTTCCCGAATTCACAACCAGAAAAAACGCTATTTGGACATCTTACCCCGCGCCTGTTGATGGGAGAATTGAACAAGCTGGCCAGTGTGGCGGGGACAAAAGCGTTATATAATTTTCCCATCGTCATCACTCACCGCAAACCCTCGGGTAACCAGGAAGCTGTTATAAAAAAGGAATTAGAAGCGAATAATCCGCCCCACGTGAAGTTGATCTTTCCCCGTCAGGGAAGCCGCCTGGAATTCTAAGTCGCTTATTTGAAGTCCACATACATGTCCTGGAAATTCAGGATCGTCTCCTCGAACTGTGTCATAATATCCTGACCGAGGTTGCCATAGAACTTCTCATTCAGATTGGGAATAGGGTCCTTGTGTACGGACACCTGCTTCAACGTGGCCGTCTCGCTCCCGACCCTAATGGCAAAATTCTCCAGCGTATACACCTCTTTCTCGACAACTCCCCCGGCGCCGCCCAGCTTGATGGTAGAGGCCTTCCCCCGCCGCATGATATCCTCCTTATGCCGGCGGAAATAATTGTCGAATATGTCCGAGGTGGTAGCTCCGGTGTCGAATTTGAAACCCAGCGTGTCCCCACCCACAATAGCGTTTACCACAGGGTCGAGCCCGTCCAGCGCCATATTATGCAGATTGGAATGATGGGGCTCGGCAGGTATGGTTATTGTTCCATTTCGATGGATATGTATCTCCCGCCACTGGGCTATCACGGGATAGCCGATGATAATGGGCAGGGACAGGTCGATAGGAGCAATATACAGCACCTCGTCCGGCATCACCTGGAACACGACATTCTTCATCAGGATATGGTTGATACGAAGACTGTCGGCCACCCCCAGGCTGCATTTGAAACGCTGCCCTGTAATGCCGGAGTTCTCATCATAGGAGACATTCAGCATCCGGATGCCCAGCTTCTTCGCATAGGTTGCCGAAATGCTGGATATATTCGCCCGCGTGTCGAATATGGCGAGAAAGGTGCTATCTCCACTCAGCACAGGTATCTCCATCAAACCTACTTTATTTTTTGTCCAGGGTATGGTCTGATCGCCCGGGATCAGCGCTTCCTGGGGAGCCACTTTGGACAGGGCATTCGTAATAATGGCCGTATTCTTTACATCCGCATAGGTAGCACTGTCCATAGCATGCCGGTAGTCCCCGATGATCCTGTTATCAGCCTCGGCAGCCAGCTTATATTGATAGGTCTTGAAATAATTATCCTCCGCCAGCAATAGCAAACGGGCTACCATAGAATCCGGCATATCATTTTTGTTCCCACCCAGCAGTATATTTATCGTACGTTCCGACGCGGCGTTCAGATTAAAGACGTTGTCAAGGCAGGCAGAGAAATAACGTTCCTTAACATGATCGATGTTTATTTTCCTGTTTTGCTCCATTTTATCCCTCAACCTGAAATATTCTTTTTGATCCAGGAGAGACTGAAACTCCTTTTCCAGCATCGGATTGGAAGGATTATGACAGGAAAGGCAAAAACCTAACAAAAACGCCGGATATAATTTTTTCATAATGTGATTCCAGGGTTAAAATTTGATAAGAACAGGCTAAATTACGGGCAACCCTGGTGTTAAATTAATCGTTTTTTAGCGGAGACCGAACCACCAGGGGACCGAAACTGTTAAAGTTCAAACAACGTGATTATGTCAGAGAGAAAAATAACCTCCACCAACTATCGCAACCAGACCTATCTTGAGGAAAAATGCTCCCTCAACGAGCTGCTCGACCTCGTAAGTAAAAGATGGTTCACTGACGTATTGTTTTGTATCGAGGAGGGCAACAATCGCTTCAAGCTGATAAAGGACGACCTGAAATATATCAGCGACACCATCCTGTCCGATAGACTGAAGCTCCTCGAAAAATACGGATTGATCACAAGGACCGACTACGACGAAATACCACCCAAAGTCGAGTACGCCCTCACCGACAAAGGGACCGAACTCTCGGAACTGCTGGACCTGATGTGCCATTTCAGCGAGACCATCATCCCTATACCCTCAAAAACACTTTCTTCTTATACAGAAAGTACAGCAACGCCCATTTGACGGCCAGGAAGCAGAGCACAAAGGTAAAGGCGTTCCATGGTTCGCCCACCAGTTGATTGAACCACATAAAAAATCCATCCGTGGCATACTTCCAGTTGATAAATCTGCCGGACATATATATAAGGATGGAATTCATACCTATCACCGAAAAGAAGAAGGCCCATTTTCTGTGTCCCAGCACATCGATGATATAGTAGAACAAGGAAAGGAACAACAGGCTAAGACCACCCACTAACAGGACAAAGCTGCTGGTCCAAAGATTCTTGTTGATGGGAAATACGGTATTCCATATAAGGGCTACCCCTAAAGAAATGATCCCGGCAATGGCCATACGCATTGTCTTGGCCGTCGGCGTCAGCGGGCTGTTCCGTAACAACTGCCCGGTCAGTATCCCTAACAAGCCGGTGCCAATGGCAGGAATGGTAGATACCAGCCCTTCGGGGTCGTGAATGCCCCGGTAAAGATGACCGGGTATAATACTCCTATCCAGATAGCTGGCAAAGTTCCCCTCCATGCTAAGATCACCCATCGGATGTCCAGGCGCCGAATTGAACAGCAGCAACAGCCAGTATCCGATAAGCAATCCCCCGAACCAGATCATCTGTCCTCTTTTCTGCGTATACAGGTAAATGATATTCGCAAACATATATGCCAGGCCGATGCGTCCCAGCACGCTGGGGAATCTCACCTCCGACAGCGGATGTATCTTTAATCCATTGTTGTAAATGATCCCCAGTATCACCAGGGTCAGACCTCTGCGGATCACCCGCCACAACAGCTTTTGACGCTGCACCCCTTTCTCCAGGTCCCTGCCCACCGAATAAGGCGTCGCTACGCCCGCAATAAACAGGAACAACGGAAAGATAAGATCGTAGAAGCGAAACCCATTCCAATCAGGATGGTCGAACTGCTGCGACAGGGTTCCCCAAAAAGGGCTGCCCGTGAGTTTGGCCAGCGTATGAAAGATTTCTTCTCCACCGATGATCCAGAACATATCCAGACCACGAAGAGCATCCAAAGAATACAGTCGTTGAGGAGGGGTTGCAATAGTTGTTGGTTGAGCCATAACAAATAAGATATAAAAATTGAATATACAGATTTTGAGCGCATGGGCATGCCTTTTTTAACATACCTTTTACCTAGAGCTCTCGCTGTAGCACAGATACCCACATTTGTAGAAAAAAAAGGCCAGATTATAAAGGGCAGGCCTGATCGCAGGCACTGGCAGGGTTATTGAAAAAGTAGATGTAAGATACCCTGGCCGGTATGCTAACACAGGATCCCCGGCATATCCGGGGATTTTTTTTGGAAAGTTCTTGGAACTTTGAAAATTTATAGTGAGCTTAGTGTATTACTTAACTAGTACACTAAAATCCCATTCATGGTCAGCATCCAGGACCTGAGCTTTTCCTACAAACGCAAAACCGTATTTAAAGGATTGGAACTCAATCTACAACCTGGTCACATCTATGGCTTGCTGGGGCGGAATGGCACGGGAAAATCTACCCTGCTGCGAAATATCGCGGGCTTCCTTTTCCCTCAATCCGGCCGGATAGATGCTCTGGGTTTCGAGCCCCGCCGGCGGCAGCCGGCCTTCCTTCAGCAGGTATTTCTTTTGCCCGAAGAGTTCTACCTGCCCCCCATACCCATCACCCGCTGGATAGAGCACACCGCCCGATTCTATCCTCTTTTCAATATAGACCAGTTCTATAAATACACCACGGGATTCGATATCCCCATGCAGGGAGGCATGCAGGAAATGAGCTATGGTCAGCAAAAAAAGCTGCTCATCAGCTTTGCTCTTGCCGTCAATTCCCCTCTCCTGCTGATGGACGAGCCTACCAATGGCCTGGATATTCTTAGCAAAAGCCAGTTCCGCAAGATCATGGCTGGCGCCGTGGACGAGAAGAAATGTATCCTCATCAGCACCCACCAGGTCAAGGACCTTGAAAACCTCATCGATCGCATCCTCGTCATCGAGGAAGGCAGGATACTCTTCGACCAGGGTATAGATTCTATTGCACAACGGCTGAGCTTCACGCTGTCCTTCGATCCCGAAGAAACTGCCAGGGCCTTTTACAGCGAGAGTTCCTTAAAAGGCAATGCGCTTGTCCTACCCAATACAGAAGGAGAAGACAGCAGGCCGGACCTGGAGATGCTCTACAAAGCCATCATTCTGGAAGGAGAAAAAATAAGTAAGCATTTTAAATCATAGACCATAGACATGAACCAAACCTTTAGCTTCCGCAGATGGCAGATGCTGGTAGGCAGTCACTGGGCGGAACATCGTAAACGCTATTTGCTGGCCCTGCTGGCCGTGGGAGGACTGCAGGCAGGATGGTACAGCTTCCTGCTGCTGATCGATCATTTCGGGCCGATCAATCTATTTATCCAGTACGCCACCTTTTACTGCGGACTCTTTTTGGTAGGATGCTTTTATGCCAGCACCATCTTTTCCGAGCTGGGCAGCAAGTCGCGTGCTATACAATATTTATCCATACCCGCCAGTCACCTGGAAAAACTATTGTGCGGCGTCCTCTTTGGCGTGGTGCTTTTCTTTATAGCCTTTACCGTTGTCTTCTACATAGTGGACATTCCCATGGTCTCTCTGGCCAACCGCATCATTGCCAATGAGCACCAGCACTGGCCCAATACGTTCTTACCCATCGGCAGCGTTGGTGTGCTCAATCTCTGGAATAACGAGTGGGCGCCTATAGTGGATCGAAAATATCATCTCTTCCTGTTCGGCTACTTCGCCATCCAGTCCATCTTCCTGTTGGGGTCCGTCTATTTCGAACGTTGGAGCTTTATCAAGACGGTGGTAGCATTTCTGCTTTTCTGGGGGGTATTTATTTTATATGCCAACAAAGGGATTGAACAGCATCTCCCCGAGGGATGGCACTCCTACGACCTCACCCGCTGGATCCATAACGGGGACAATATGGTATCCGCCAGCCTGGTCACCTTGCCGTCCACCATGGAAAGGATACTGATCTTTCTAATGCAATACAGCCTGCCTCCCCTATTCTGGATCATCACGTATTTCCGTCTGAAAGAAAAAGAAGTGTAAGTCATCATGCAATTCAGAGAATCACAAAGCATATACCTCCAGATCGCGGACTATGTCTGCGAAAAGATCCTGTTGAAGGAATGGACAGAGGGGGAACGCATCCCTTCGGTGAGGGAGCTGGCTGTTCAGTTGGAGGTCAACCCTAACACGGTCATGCGTACTTACGAATTCCTACAGCAGCAGGAGATCATATACAACCAGCGGGGCATCGGCTTCTTCACATCTGCCAATGCTATCAGGCAGGCAGCGAACTACCGGAAACAGGTATTCATCGAAAAAGAGCTACCTCAAGTCTTCCGCAGCCTCTATTTATTAGGTATGAATCCGGATGAGCTGCAGCCCGGATACGAACAATATAGAAAACAGTTTTTTTCATAGCAATAGCGCCAGATACGGTGCACAATCTTGATATATGAAGACCAGCGATAAATTATTACTGACCCTTGTCTTTCTCCTGCTGGCGACCTTTGGCGCCATCCATCTTACGCTCTACGGCCGGATGAAAGCAGGGCATATCAAAAATATATACTCCCATGACGGATGGGTGCGCTCTTATGAAGGCAGGGCCCCCTCGAAGATCACGCTGCAGGGCAATATCAATGTCACGCTGATACCATCCGACAGCTTTAACATAGAAGTGCAGGAGGAAGCCGCCGGCAAGGTCAGATGCCGGATGTCGGGAGATTCGATGGTAGTAAGCAGTGAAGACACGCTGCCCCTCAATCCGCATACCTTCTATCAAAATTACAGCGATCGTCCCTGGGTGTCGATCAACATGCCTTACAGCATCAGTCTTGTCCGTACAGAAGGACAGCTGGCGCTGTTCCGGGGCAGCCCAAGACCAGGACGCCAACGCTTCGATATCCAGGCTGTCAACAGCCAGATCTGGCTGGGCGAGACCTATGGCAAGGATCGCCTGCGCGGCCACCATCGCGCTGGGGGTGAACAGCAGCCTGATCATACATCAGAATGCGGAGATCGCGCAGCTTTCCGTCCATCTCGACGATCAGTCGGAATTCAACGATTTTAAAGGGACGCTAGGCTCTCTCCGTCTCCAATATGCGCCGCAGTCGAAGATCAATATCAAAGGTTCCACCCTTGACAAGCTAAAGAAATAGCCATGTAAGTCTCATCATCCATAAAAAATTTATTATGCAACTAGTCATTCGGGGTCTCTCCAAGACCTACAAGGGCGGCGTACGCGCTCTAAAAGACGTCAACCTGACACTCTCCAACGGCATGTTCGGTCTCCTGGGCCCCAACGGCGCCGGTAAATCCTCCCTCATGCGCACCATCGCCACCCTGCAGGAGGCGGATGAAGGCACGATCTTCCTCGATGGTCTGGACGTCCTTCACAACAAGACGGAGGTCCGAAAATTATTGGGCTATCTCCCGCAGGAATTTGGCGTATACCCACGCATCTCCGCCGAGCAGATGCTGGACCATGTGGCCCGCCTGAAAGGCGTACAACAGGCAGGCGAAAGAAAAGAGCTGGTGGGCGAGCTCCTCAATAATGTCAACCTATACAAGGACAGAAAGAAGAAATTAGGCACCTTCTCCGGCGGTATGAAACAACGCTGGGGCATCGCGCAGGCCCTCATCGGCCAGCCAAAGCTGATCATCGTGGACGAACCCACAGCCGGCCTGGACCCCGCCGAACGCAATCGGTTCTACAACCTGCTTAGCCACCTGGGTGAAAATACCATCGTCATCCTCTCCACCCACATCGTCGAGGACGTCAGCACACTCTGCTCCCGATTTGCCATCATCTGCCAGGGGGAAGTATTGTACAGTGGTCAGCCGGAACAGGCCATGGAAGAAATGAGAGGACGCATATATAGTAAGATGATCCCAAAAGAGGATATTATCCGATACCAATCCAGTTACCCCATCCTCTCCACCCAGCTAAAAGCAGGCGAGCTCTATATCCGCGTATTGTCTGATAGCGATCCTTCGGATCATTTCAGCCCCGCCGAACCCAACCTGGAGGACATCTACTTCAGTCATATCTCCCAAAAAATGGATGTAAATACTTTATAACCTCCGCCACGATGGATGCAAACACCTTATAAATCTTTCCCATGTTCCTGCAAATATTCCTCTTCGAAATAAAATACCGGCTTCGCCGACCCGCCTTTTATCTATTCTTTTTCTTCGGTCTGATCTTCGCCATACTGAACTTCGCCAATGGCGCGGTACCTACTATCGAGAAAGAGTTTGTCAATGCCCCGGCCGTACTGGCCATCTTTTCCTCCGCCGCCAGCATCTTCCTCCTGCTGGTGAGCTCGTCCATCATGGGTGTACCCCTTTATCGCGACATCGAACACAACACAAAGGAATACTATCTCTCCTACCCCATCACTAAGGCAGGCTATTTCTGGGGCAGATGGCTGGGTTCTTTTCTCTTTGTCGTGCTGATCAGCATCGGCGTGCTCCTGGGCGCCTGGCTGGGCACCCACATAGGGCCTGCATTCGGTCTGAGTTCAGCCGATAGCTATGAGCCCAATCATTTCTATTATTATCTCTATCCTTTCCTTACTCTGGTATTGCCCAATATATTCTTTACCTCCGCCCTCTTCTTCGGGCTGGTGGCGGTTTTCAAGAACGTAAAGGTCATCTACAGCAGCGGACTGTTCCTGTTTTTAGGTTATATTATCGCCAACTTCTTTCTCAGCAACATCAATAACCCAAAGGTGATCTATCTCACCGACCCGTTCCTGATGAACGGCCTTCGGGCCGCCACTGCCGGTGCATCGGCCCAGCAATTGAACACCTCCGTCATACATATGGAAGGGCTGATGCTCACCAACAGGATCATATGGGTGTCCGTCGGCGCCGTCATACTGCTCCTGACCTACCTTCGATTCAGCTTCGAACGATTTTTCTCCGGCAACCACGGACGACGTATCATCGCCCCTGACAACCCACCTCCCCGTACAAGCCTTCAATCCAAATTCCGTAAGGTCCATATCGATCTGGGAGGCCCATACTATCGCAAGACATGGCTCAGCCTCACCCGTATCGAGCTGCTCAATATCATCCGGGACAATTATTTCTGGATCATCCTTTCCGGCGGCCTGATCTTCCTTTCTTTCGTATTCTATCACGGTCCCGGAGGCTACAAGGTCTGGGATTATCCCCGCACGGTCTTCTTCATGGACGTATTCGATAAGGTCTTTAGCAATTTTGTCTTTTTTATCATCATCTTTTATACAGGCGAGGCCGTGCACCGGGAAAGAGTAACCCGCTACGCTTATATCAACGACGCCCTGCCACCGCCCACCTGGGTCCTGAACCTCTCCAAACTTACCAGCCTCTGCTGTCTGGCTACCTTCCTGGCCATCGTTCCAGTACTACTGGGCTGTGGCGTACAGATAGTAAAAGGTTTTTATCAATTCAACTTCCCGCTATATGGCACCGCCTTCCTCAGTTCCCTCCTGCCACAGATGCTGGGAATGGTCTTCTTCTCCTATACCGTACACCTGTTGGTGAACAACAAATTTGCCGCCCATGCCGTCGGGATCACGATATGGGTAGTGCTGATACTACTGTCGGAGTTTCATTATTTCGAATACAACCTTCTTCTTTTTGGACATACACCCGTGGCTTTATTCACCGACATGGACGGCATCGGTCATATGCTAAGACCTGTGCTCTGGTTCCAGGGTTACTGGCTGATCGCCGGCGCGCTTATGGTCGTCCTGGGTTCGACTCTCTACACAAGAGGTCTTAGCTCCTCCCTGAAAGAAAAAAGACAGCTGGCCCTAGAACGGTTCCATGGCTCTTCCCGCTGGGGCGCCCTCCTGCTTTTTATCGTGCTGCTCGCCACAGGTGGCTATATTTATTACAATGTCAGCTACCTCAATGAATACCTCACGGAGTCCGAAAAAGATAAACGGTCTGCCATCGAAGAACAACAGCTCAAGCAATATGCCGACTTCCGAAAACCATGGATCATCCGAATACGACAGACGGCCGACCTCTTCCCCTCCGAACAAAGAGCTGTTTCACATACATGGCTCACCATCGCCAACAAAAATAACCGCTCCATCGACACCCTCCTGCTCGACGGCGATAACCTCACGTCGTACGACGTGCTCTACAACGATCAGCACCTTTCCTATACCAACCCTCTCTCCCTTCCGCGGGGGAAATTCAATCTCTTCCGGTCCAACCCCGAACCCTCCGACTACAGACTTTATGTACTGTCAACATCTCTCAAACCCGGTGATACGGCGCAGGTTGAGATCACCAGCGAAAAATCCAACGAAGGGTTCCGGAATAATCTCTACGCGCTGGGGATGCTGCGCAATGGCTTTGTGTTCAATGGAGGCCTGCCTGGTCTTGGCTACGACGACGATGAAGAGATAGGCAACAACGACACCCGTAAAAAATACGGTCTGCCGGAAAAACATGAAAAGGACATCTCCCACGACGACTCCACAGCCAGAGGCACCATGCAGTCGCAGGTAAATGCAGACCTCATCGATCTGGACATCACCGTTAGTACCAACGCGGATCAATGGGTAGTGGCTCCGGGCCACCTGGAAAAAGAGTGGATTGCCGGGGGCCGTCATTACTTTCATTACATACAGGACCACCCCATCTATCCACCTTATGCTATGGCTTCTGCCCGCTACGCCGTCAGCCGGGATACGGTGGCCTTGCAGGACGGCCGCCGGATAGGGTTGGAAGTACTTTATGATCCAAAGAATGGCGCTAACGTTGACCGCTTCATGACGGCTCTCCGGGACGGTATACGCTCCTGCTCCCAACGCTATGGTCCCTATCCCTTCCGCCAGATGAGGGTGGCAGAAGTTTCTTTCTTCGGCCCTGCGATGCTCAGCTTTTCCCAGACAATATTGAATACGGAAAGAGTAGGATGGAATACCGATATGCGCGAACCAGGTCTGCCGGATCATATCTACTATGTCACCACCGCCGCGGTGGCCGAACAATGGTGGGGACAGATAGTAGCACCCAATCATACGGTGGGATCACGGATCATCTCCGAAGGCCTGCCGAAATACATAGCCCTGATGCTGACAAAACATAAGTATGGTGACAAGGGCCTGGACATACAGCTGGAAAGATGGAGAAATGACTATAGCTGGGGCCGGAGGAGCTGGGTGCCGGAACAGGACTTGCTGCATGCCAACCAGTGGTTCCAGTACAGCGCCAAACCCGCCCTCGTACTTTATGGACTACAGGGTCTCTTGGGCGAAGACAGTCTGGATGCCGCCCTCCGGAGCTTTAAAGAGGAATTCGCATTCCGCAACGGGGGCTTCTATGCTGGCACGGAAGATCTGTATCATGCCCTTGACACCCACGTGCCGGACTCTCTTCATTATTTTCTGGAAGACAGCTGGAAAAAGGTATGTCTCTATGACAACAGGATACTGACAGCCTCCGCAATCCCCCTCGGCGGG
>ERZ778027.5006-NODE-5006-length-10636-cov-3.327568_pt1 | contig 10636 bp, 13 predicted proteins | sample MGYA00375757_ERZ778027 | MGnify/ENA primary metagenome ERZ778027 (study PRJEB29350, sample SAMN05389817) | bioreactor metagenome | isolation source: Ammonium sulfate bioreactor | place: South Africa: University of Cape Town | collected 2014-02-18 ... | reverse complement strand
CGCTCTCGTACACGTTCTTCAAGGTCACCGAGTCGGTGTACGGCCCGTCGTCGTCATCGTCATCATCAACAGCAACACCAACACCCGTAGCAGTAGCAACGGCTACGTCATCGCCAGCATCGTAAGAGTACCGCCAGCAGGTTGAGTTTACTGTCGCATAATCATATCACACACACGCACACACGAACTACTCAACTAATACTACATTCCTCTCGCGTACACGAGAGAGAGACTCTCCTCATTCCTCCTCCTGGCTCAAAATCTAGCAAGCGAGGCTGTCACTGTGCATCACCCACTTGGCGGTTGTTGTCGTGCTCCTCGTCGTCGTAATCGTCGTCCTGGTCGTAGGCGCGGTCTTGGATCTGCCGATACTGCGCCTTGAGCCGCAGGCGTCGTTGGCGCAGACAGAAGAAGACGCCGATCACGAGCGACAGGAAGCCGAACGCCACGAAGATCGAGCCGACGCTCACGACCAGCCAAAAGAGTGCCGTGTGCGGCTTGTGCGGCGTCGAGCACGAGCCGTGCCGGATCACTTGCAGAATGCCGAAGCCGCTCGTGTACAGCCATCCGGCCTGGCCGAGCACCGGCGACGACTGCAGGCCGATGCCGGGCGAGTACCACTTGGTGAGCAGCTTGCGCGTCGCGAGCGAGAACACATACAAGAAGCCGTCGTTCGACGACGCGTACACGAGCCCGTTGCCGTCGATCAGCGTCGCGCCGGCCACGACGCCGTTGGTGTCGACGCGAGCGGCCTCGCGCGTGTCGATCGAGATAAAGTACAGGTGCTGGTCGGTCGAGCTCGACACCAAAAAGTCCTCGGCAGGCGACAGCGCCAGCGGGCCGGCATGGCCAGGCACGTCGATCAGCCAGCTCGACTCGCCGGTCTTGCGGTCGAAGCGCACGATGCCAGGAGTCACGTCGTCGCCACTGCCGCGGCCGTCGATGGGATTGGCGACGACGAAGAGTGCCTCCGTCTGGTGGCTGATGAGCAGGCCGCCGGTGAGGGCCAAGCCGTCCGGCAGCTCAAAGGTGTAGAGAGCCGCAATCTTGCCAGTGGAGGGCGTCAATCCCACGAGGACATTGAGGTAGCTAAAGTACACGAGGCCCGATTGTGACTGCAGCCGCCAGCTGTCAATTAGCGCGAGAGAGAGAGAGCAAGCGAGAGAGCGCGCACGCCGTACATCGACTGCCGGCACCATGAGGATGTGGATCGAATCAGGCTCGGGCTCTTGTGGTGGCACCGGGAGGTTGATCGAGGCGCCATCCAGCTCGGCCGTGGCCGTGACGTTCTGATAGACGCTGAAGCGCCATCGCATCGTGATGGGCGTCGAGAGCGCATCCAAGGCCCACAGCTCGCCGGAATGCGTGCCAAAGAACACGATCGTCTCGTCTGCAGGAGCACAGAGGTGTCACTATCACCACCACCATCACCACTACTGCTGCTCGGATGGTGGCACAAGTACCATTGGAGATGGCCGGGCCTCCGATGGCGATCGTGTTGTTGGTGCTAAAGATCTCGGCGGTGGGAGCCGTGGCGTGCTCGGCGCCATCGTACAAGCGGCCGATCGCCGAGGCGCCACCGAACCACACATGGCCCAGTGTCGAGGTAAGCAGCTGTGACAAGACCTGCGCTCTCGTGAGGTGTGAGATCAGCGCTGCGAGGCACGGCCAGCGAGCGCACGACGTACGGGCTCGTCGTTCTCGATCTCGTTGGTGTCGTAGCCCCACCGCAGCGTGAAGGACGTCGTGTTGACGGCGAAGATCGTGTCGCCGCTGACACCGTACATGGTGTTGCTGGTAAAGTCCGAGATGCCAAACACGGGCGATGCCGGCGTCGGCGTCGAGTCGCCACCGAGCTCGATGATCGAGGCGCACGAGCCGGTGTTGACCGTCGGTCCGGCAGCGAGCGTGTTGCCTACGTTGTCGCCAGTGCGACCCCACTGCCACGAGAACGGCGTTCAGTCACTCAACCGGCTCTCTCTCGGAGGTAAGGAGGTAGGGAGGGAGGGAGTACCTTGGGCCAGATTGGATCGGACGAGGCATTGGCGTGCGGGAGCAGCGCCGCGAGAGCGAGCAGCGACAGCAGCAGCAGCAGCAGCGAGGCAGGCGGCATCGTCAGCGAGACGAGAGACGAGTGACGCGGGTAAGGAAGAGCGCGAGCTTGGCGTTGGTGTTGCGCTCGTGACTTTTGTGACTTTCGCGATACTGCGGCTTTTCTCTTTGGTTTTTCGCTCGTCGCCGCTGCTACACACGCAAGCAAGCACGACGCGAGCACGATATCGATACTCTCCTTCTCTCACAGCAACGACACAACTAGAGAGAACGAGATAGAGAGAAATACATATCTTGATAGAGATGGATAGTAGCGATAGCGGTGGTGTGGAGGAGTTCGTGGTTTGTGGCTTCGATAGCAACCTCGAACGCTTCGCGGCCGTCAGCGCCGACAACCGCCTCAAGGTCTGGGAGGTCGCGACCGGACAGCTGCGCCATCACTTTGCGCAGCCGACGCATCTGAGCTCGACCTACACGTGCCTCTCGTGGGGTCAATCGGCGGCCGATGCGATCGCCGGCAGCAAGAAGAAGCGCGGCAAGTCGCGCGAGCTGATCGCTCTCGGCACGGCGCAGGGCGACGTCGTGTGCTGGGACCTCGCCAAGGGCGAGATCGTGCAGAGCATGCGCACCAAGGACGAGGGCGAAGGCGGCCGCCGTGTGCATGACGTGTGCTTCGACTCCAAGTGTGCGGCGCTCTTCTCGTGTGGCGAAGGATCGCACATCCTCCAGTGGGCGGTCGTCGATGCCGCCGCGGCCTCGTCGTCGCAGCACAAGGCCGTTCGCCGCTTCAAGGCCGAGAAGCGCGGCGTCTACAAGCTCGCGCTCTCGAACGACGACTCGCTTCTGATCGGAGCCGGTCGCGCACACATCAAGGTGTGGGAGCTCGCGAGCGGCCGCACCGTGTGCAAGTTCCCGTCGCACGCCAGCGCCACCGCGTCGCTGGCGCTCTCGGCGCCGCTGCCGGCGCTCTTTGGCGCGAACCCGGCCTTGCTGCTCTCGAGCGCCGCCCACGATCGCCTCGTGAACGTGTGGCCGATCGGACACGCGGTCTCGCATGCCGACGTCAGTGAGCTCGAGATCTCGGCGCCGCTCTTGGGCTTGCCGTGCCCCGCTGCGCCGTTCGTCGTGTCGGTCAACCTGCACCGCTCGACGGATGTCGTCGCCACCTCCACGGCGGCGGCGAGCAAGCGCGGCAAGAAGCGCAAGCACGGAGAGAGTGATGCCGTGACGGCGTCCGACGACGCAAGCTCGAACACCGATGATGGCGCGATGCATCAGTTCCACATCCTTGCCGTACAGACGAACCAGGTGTCGGTGTTTGAGGTGCACTCGAGCGGCAAGCTCACCGCCGAGCCTTCCTCGAGCGCCAAGGGCACGAGCACGACGACCTCAGTACACTCGCAACTCACGCTTCCTCGCACGAGCGATGGTTCTCCATTTTTGTACGCCGGTTTCAAGGGCGCCAGTGAGTTGCTGGTGGTTCGTGGTTCGCTTGCAAAGCCACACTTTCAGACGTTGGTACGGTATCACTGCATCACTGCACAGCATTCGCGAGAGAGACTCACACGACGATATGGTGCGTGCAGAAATACACTTCAGCTGCGGGTTCACTCGAGAAATCCGTGTCGCTCTCACAACTACCATCGAACTTGCTGATAGAGTCATTGGAGACCGTACGCATCACTACACGACGTCGCTCGCTGTTTGTCTGGCTGATTGGTTGTATTGTGACCTGCAACATACTCTCAATCAATCCCTCACTCACTCACTCTCACTCGTTGAACGGCTGGCAGAAATCCAAATCCACCAGCACCACCAGCACGAGCGCCGCCTTGAGCAACAGCACCACGACGCAAGTGACGGTTTTGACTGGAGTCACGGGCCAAGCTGCCAAGAGCACCGCTGCCACCAAGAGCAAGCTCACGGCTGCCGAGCAAGCGAACCGCAAGTCGTTCGCCGAGCAGCTCGCGGCTCTCGGCATCAGCGGCCCGACGAGCGACAAGGCCGCCAGCAGCACGTCAGCGGCCGTGGCGGCGCACCCGGTACCCGAGATGGGCTCGCTGCAGGCGGTGCTGGTGCAGGCGCTCAAGACCAACGACTCGCAGTTGATCGAGTCGTGTCTCGCCATCCGCAGCCCCAAGGTCATTGACGCGAGCGTCAAGCGCCTGCCGAGCAGCTCGGTGCTGCCGTTCCTCGACGCCATCGTGGCGCGTCTCGAGGCGAAGCCCGAGCGTGCCGGTGCGCTCGTGCCGTGGATACGCGCCATCCTGGTGCATCACGCCACGCTGCTCATGAACTCGGCCGACGCCAGCGCGAGCCCGATCAACCGCCTGCACCAGACGGTCGACTCGCGCCTCAGCGTCTTCCGCAAGCTGCTCAAGCTCTCGGGCCGCCTCGACCTCCTGCTGACGCAGATCTCGAAGCGAACCGACGACTCGGTCAAGATCGATGCCAAGCCGGCCGTCATTTTGCGCGAGCACGAAGTACTCGATGAGGACGATCGTGTCGATGAGGAAGACGACGACGACGACGACGATGCCAGCGATGAGGACGAAGAGAACCACTACGGCTTCCACGAGGAGAACAGCGACGACGACGACGATGAGGACGATGCCGAGGATGCTGAGGACGGCGATCGCGCCGACGACGACGATGACGATGAGGACGATGAGGATAGCGATGCTGAGGATGCAGAGGACGGCGCTAGCGATGGCAGCGACGGCGACGACGATGATGACGATGACGGCGAATAGAACAGCGCCAAACGAGCGCGTACGTTTTTGAGAGCACACACGAGGCGCAGAGAAAATCCACGTAGCCGCCACGGAAGCGAGTGCGGTTCGAGCGTAAATCGAGGGTTCTATTGGTTTTGTACACGATACAATGCGAGGGGGGATAGGGGCGGGGAGCGAGCGTGTGCTCGATAGATATCAACGTCGGTAGTGGTGGGGGCGCTGGCAGGCAGTAGCGCCTTAAGCAAGCGGCCTTAGGCGCGCTCGTGGCGCGGTTGGCGCGGCGGCGGCACCTCGGTCGTGTGCTTGTAGCTCGGCGGCGGCTGGTTCAGCGACTGGAGGCGCTCTTGCTCGGCCTTGATCGCCGCCTGGTCCGACGTCAGGTACGTGTAGCCGGCGTACGCGAAGAGCGCACCGACCGCAGCGCCCTGTGCGAGCACGCGACCGCGCATGGCTCGGTTGGAGGCCAGCGCGCCCTTGGCGTTGATGAACGAGTAGAGGCCGTAGCACAGGAAGCCACCGGCACCGATGCCAACTGCGAGACCGAACGAGTGAGCGAGTAGGTTAGTACTGGGTGCGAGAGCGAGAGAGAGACATCGCTAACGTCTGCGAGGTTGCGCGAGATCGAGAGAGATATCGCGAGAGGGAGATATCCGAGACGTACGGACAGCACCGACAGGCGAGTTGCCCTTCTCAGGCTTCTTGACGGCATCGGAGAGCGTGTGCTCGTACTGCTGGAGCTTCTCGAGTTCAGTCGACATGATGATAGTGGTAGCTTGGGGGCTGAGGTTGTTGTTGGTTGTTGGTTGTTGGTTGTGGCGGGCAGTGGTGAAGTGGCGCGTTGATCGGCAGCAGCGGCCTTTTGTAGCCGAGCGCGCCTCAGCGATTTGCGAGGAATTCGACGGAATGGTCGCGTGCTTCGGACCAACCAACCTCCGTTGCTGTGTTGCTGCTCCTGCTGCTGCTCGCGGGCAGACTCCACCCGGCGCGCCTAATTGTGGCCGTGGTCGTGGCACAGGAACAGTAGTGGCAACATGGCCACGGCACTGGCGGAGCAGCAACAGCAACAGCAGCAGCTGATTGCCTTCACTAAGATGCATGGGTGTGGCAACGACTACGTCGTGATCGATTGCTGCCACGAACGACATCCATACCTGCTCGCCGCTGCTGAGGCCGATGACGACACCGCTGCTGCGGATTGGTGGCGCGATATGATACGGTTCCTGTGCGATAGGCGCTTTGGTGTCGGCAGCGATGGCCTGATGTTGGTGGCTCCGGCGCGTTCGTGTGCTGTCGGTGCTGACGTGCGCATGATCATGTACAACATCGACGGCTCGCGCGCTCGAATGTGCGGCAACGGCATCCGCTGCGTGGCGCTCTACCACTGCCGCAACCACCACCACGAGCACGAGCACCACGATGCGACCGCTGGAGCTGAGTGCTGCTGCTCGATGCTGATCGACACTGACTCGGGAGTGCGTGCTGCACAAGTTCGCCCTTCGAGCTCGAGCGGCGCACGAGTGACGATCGACATGGGCGCACCGAGCGAGATCGCCAACTCGCAATCATGCGGTGCGGTCGGCGGCCGCACCTTCTCGTTCACGGCCGTGACGGTCGGCAATCCCCACTGCGTCGTGTTCCTGCGTGACGGCGCCGAGCTCGGCGAGCAGCTGGCGTGGCAGACGCTGCGCGAGTTCGACGTGCGCAGCTTCGGTCCAATGCTGGAGCACGCCGACTTCCTGACCGAGCGCTCCAACATCGAGGTGCGTGCCAATTCGGTGCGTGACAGGCTCCACTCCACTCCACTCAACCGCTGGCACGCATCGACAGTTCGCTGCCGTGATCGAACGAGGTCGCGTGGCCGTGCGCACTTGGGAGCGCGGCTCAGGCGAGACCCTTGCATGTGGCACTGGTGCTTGTGCCGTGGCGTTCGCCTACTCGCTGTCGAGTGCTGCAATGCACGAATCAGTGACGATCGAGCTTCTTGGCGGCCAGCTCGAGATGCGCTTCATCGAGCAGCACCGCGAGCACGAGCACGAAGCGACACAGCGGCGACGCATCCACATGACCGGTGAGGCACAGATCGTGTTCTCGGGCTCGGTGAGAGTCTCGACACACCAACTCGACCAATACGCAGCGCTAGGCACTCGTCTGCGATCCATGCATGCTCTGGCATTGTCGTGATCGCGTGTGCTATCCATGATGTATGAACAGCAGCAGCAACCCCATTCGCTCGCTCGCCCTCTCGTCGCAACACGACCCACAACCACAACACCATGACCACATCCACATCCACAACAGTGGCTGCCGTGTTGCCAGTGTATCTCGCCGGCGCAGCACAGGCTCCCTTCCCGACCACGCGACTCTTGTTACGAGTGGCGTGCGACACCAAGCTCATGGCGTTGCTGCACGGCGACCATCCTCCGGTCGGCGGCGAGATCGGTGTCTGCGTCTGCCTCACACGCTATCAAGAGACGCCCAACGACGAGACCGACGAGCTGATGATTGAGGTACGTCGATCAGCGGCCCTCGCTTGACGCGCACGAGAGAGAGAGTCGCACTCACGATCAGCATGTCGCCAAGCTCGCGGCATTGAGGCGCTTCACTGTGCTCGAGGCACATCTCAACTCGCAAGGCGAGTGGTATGCTCGTATCGCATGGTTCGACGACACTGACGAGCCACGCATTCGAACGGCCGATCTCTTGCCACAAGCCTATCGAGAGATGCTCGGGCAAGTGGCTCCCATGCTCAAGAGCCACCTGAACTCGCTGTCGGACGCTCGACGCTACCAGCTCGAACGCACGTTCGGCTTGATGGATTACTCGTACACGCCGCCGCCGCCCACTGGCGCTGATCACGATCAAGAACCACCACTCCCGAGTGACCGCTCGACGACATCATGCAATGACACTCCAACCACGAGCACGACGACCACGGCACCGACGCTCCACACGCAAGCGACTCTGCATGTCGACTCACCGTGGATCTCATGTGAGTCGCTCTCACGCGTGGCGGTCTTCTCGTTCTGGGCGAGCGCCATCTACTGCTCGGGTCAGCTGCAGCATCGCAAGCTTCATCGAGCGTTGCTCGAGAGCTCCTCGATTGCCGCTCGCTTGGAGCTGCTGCTTCGTGCCTTGCAATCGCGGCTCGCCAACGCCTCGGGCTCGTCGTTCGCATCGCTCACAGACAGCTCGTCGTCGTTGCGCATGAGCATGACCTCATCGACCGAGTTCGCTTCGATCTCTGCGCCCAACACATTGACCCACTCACTGCGCCAGGCATGCTGCGAGGCCATCTGCCATCGCATCATCGAGCTCACAACCAACGCCTCCTCCAATCTCGACGACGCCACTGCCGCCGCATCGCGACAGCAACTGCTCGACGCCTTCACGACAACGTGTTCGATCGAGATCGTGCAGCAGATCGTCGATCACTTCCTGCACCGTTTGCGACCGCTCACGCGCGAGCACTTTGAGGCGCTGTGTGCCTTGAACCCATCGCGCACCTATCGATTGAACCTCACCAAGGCTCGCATCGATGCATCGTGGGCGTCGCTCTTTGCTCACTTCCATCGTCTCGTACGTCTGCCATCTGCCACCTGCTCTTGCTGTCGCTGTCTCTGCCTGAACTGCGAATGGCACTTGAAATAGGAATCAGTCAATCTCTCCTACTGCGTCAAGCTCACTTCTGCAGCGCTATCGGCCATCTTGCAATCCGGTGGCTTCAACAATCTCACGCACCTCGATCTCAGTGTATGCAAGAGGTACGCGCATCTGTGCGTGTGTGTGTTTGACGAGGGTGCACTGCCTCACGATCGATCGATCGAGTGCAGTCTGCAGGGTACAGTAGTGGGCTTCGAGAACCTCACCAATCTACGAGTGCTCTCGCTCACGAGCACCTTCGTCGACACCAACACGCTGCTGTCGTTGCACACTCTCACCAATCTCCACACGCTGTATCTCTCGGGAGTGCCGACCTTGACACCGGCGGTTGCGACCAAGTGGGCCGAATCGCTCACCAAGCTCACGGCGCTGCGTGCCTCCGAGTGTCACGTCTCGGACGAGGTGCTCATCACGCTTTGCACGGCTCTCACCAAGCTGCGCGAGCTCAACCTCAAGGCCAACAGCCGCATCACCGACGAGGCCGCTGCACCTGCGCTGCGCCACCTCACGCACCTGCAACTGCTCGACCTCTCGGTCAACGCATCGCTGGGCGACTTTACGCTCGAGGCCATCCAACATGCCACGCAGCTGCGCTCCTTGAACCTCTCGAATGTACGTCGAGTCATAATACGTGCTGGCGCTGCCGAGATCTGATCGAGCTCACCGAACGTAACCTACACTACTCGCCCATATGGTCTAGACCGAGATCTCCGACGCCGGCACAGGCTACATTGCAGCCTTCTTGCGCCTGACGACGCTCGACCTCTCGCGCTCGTCCATCACCAACGCGACCATCCGCAGCCTGGCACCACTTCGTAGCCTCACGTCGCTCAACCTGCAATACTCGCTCATCTCAGACGCGGCCCTGGCATTGCTGGCGCCTCTCGTGTCGCTCAGGAGCCTCAACATCTCGGGCTGTATGCGCATCACCGACGACGGCATCCAGAGCTTTGTCGACTCGTGCCCGCGAATGCTGCGCCAGTTGACGTTCTTCTCGCTCGGCTCGCCGGCCATCACCAACACCTCGCTCCAGGTGCGTGTGCTTCAATGCCTCCTCGAGCGACTCTCGTGCTCTCTCATTGGCCGAGTCTCACCCATCGTTGCATGTGCTCAGTGGCTGCTACAATTCACGGCTCTCGATAGTCTACGGCTGTGGGGCACTACGATCTTGCAGTCGGACGTTGACCACTTTGTCGACAGCAGCCATCTCAAGGTCGACGAGGGCATGGCGAGCTCCAAGGGCACCTACATCCTCGTACGCAAGTCGCAATCCGACTCGGCCTTTCAGACGCTGCTCGCCCGGAGTACCGGCAGCAGTTGAGCAAGCTGCGCGCACTCGAATACGTTGCCATCGGCATGGAATACACCAAGACTTCGTTGTAGTTGTCGTTGTAGTTGTAGTAATAATGGGCTTGTGGTCACTGGTACAGCTGCGCATCAAGAGCCGATTCTCGGTAGGTCGGCGGCTCGTCACTCAGAAAGTACAACGGATGCAGGCACAGATGACCCTTGACCAAGCGCAGTCGCTCGGGGTTCTTGGGCTCACCGGGCGATGCAGTGAGCTCACGGAATGCGGCCCAGGTCTTGACGCGGCTCGAGGCAATGTGGTCGAACACCTCCTCGAAGATGGCCGTGTTCTGTTGCGCTACTTGGTGCCAGTTGCTCTTGAACGAATGCGAGAACGGATCGGCGAGCGTCGCCATGTCGTCGAGCGGCAGTCCGACGTGCTCGTTCATCAGGCGCAACCGCATCGTGTGCACAAACTTGCCGACCGTCACCGAGAGCTGGTTGAAGGTCGTCGTCACCTCCTCCGAGTCTCGAATGCGCACGGCAATCTCCGAGTCGCGGTCACCCAAGAAGCTGCGATCATTGATCTACGCAACGAACCCGACGACCACCCCGACTCAGAATCAATATCAAGAGCTCCCACCGTGAAGAAGAGATGGCAACACGTACATTGGCCGATCCGACAATCGCAACTCGATCATCGACGAGCATAATCTTGGAGTGGATGAAGATCTGATCCGTGACGACCTTGCCCTTCAGCACGGCCCAAGCTCGCAGTTGGTAGCACGTAAAGTAGTGCGACAAGTTGACGAGGGGGAACTCGTCGCTGAGTCTGTGACGAAGCATCATCAGTCATGACCAGCTCGCTCAATGCAGGCAGTCCTCTGAGACGTACTGGTCGA
>ERZ778027.5003-NODE-5003-length-10644-cov-9.712815_pt1 | contig 10644 bp, 10 predicted proteins | sample MGYA00375757_ERZ778027 | MGnify/ENA primary metagenome ERZ778027 (study PRJEB29350, sample SAMN05389817) | bioreactor metagenome | isolation source: Ammonium sulfate bioreactor | place: South Africa: University of Cape Town | collected 2014-02-18 ... | reverse complement strand
GGCACGGCGGCGAAGGCGAGCGTCAGGGCGGCGGCGATCATGCTGCGGCGAATCATGGGAAGGTTGTGCATGGCGATCTCCTTGGGGAAGGGGTTGTCGGTGGAGACAACAGGGTCGCTGGGCTTGCGATCCGTGAGGCCATGACAGCAGCGCCGGAGTGAACGCCATGTGCGCAGGCGCCGCCGCGATTCAGCTGCCGCCGCGGTTTGCGAAGGCGAAGTCACGAGCATGTTGGCAGGGTGTTGCGCACGCAAAAAGGCCGGGGCGCACGCGGCGCCCCGGCCTGGGGTGGAATGAGCTGCCTTGGCGTCGCTTATGTCACTTCAGCGTCGTCTGGCTGGTGATCACCATGCCGCCGGCCTCGACATGCATCTCGGCGTGGATGTCCTCCACGCGCTGCGCCTGCCGCTTCATCGCCTCGAACTGCGCCTTGGAACGTGCTGCCGCCTCTGCCGCCTGGGCGGCGCTGTCATCGGGCGTGTCCGCCGATGCATCACCGCTGTTCATCGCGCTGGCCGCGGCGGTGAGCGCGTCGACCTTGTCCTGCATCAGCTGCACCCAGGACAGGTACATCGCGCCGCTCAGGTGCATCCGCGCCATCTGGCCCGCGTTGCCGCCAGCTTGCTTCAGGGTGTCGGCCAGCTTGGCATCCTCGCCGGCGCCCACGCCGAGCGCCAGCGCCTTGTCGCTCATTGCCACCCAGCCGGGCTGGCCGAGCATGCCGGCCATCTGCTGCGGCAGCGCCACCGGCTTGCCGTCATTGGTCAGCTTCAGTTGCGCCAGCGCGGGCACCATCATCTGGCCCATCGCCAGCAGGCCCGTCGGGTTGCTGGTGGCCAGCACCAGGCGGCCGCTGAAGGTGGGCAGGCTGGAGGCGGGATTGTCGGTGAGCGTATCCAGCGCCAGGCGCACGCCCAGCAGGTCGCCGAACGGCGGGATCGCTGCTTTCTGCGTGGCCGGGCCCAGCTTGGCGAAGCCTTCGTTGATGTCGCTCAGCGCCGGGCAGGTGAACGGCTTGGCCGCCACCGCCTCGGCCTGGGCCATCCAGAACGTGCGCAGGTCCGCGATCGGCAGCGCCAGGCTCACGTCGAATGGCGCGGTACCGGCTTGGCCCAGCCCGGGCAGTTCGACCTTGAGCCCGGAGAACGCCTTGCCGATGTCCTCGGCCAGCGCGATGTCGAGGCGCCCGTCCTGGTGGCCGGCGTCGAGCCGGGTGTAGCCGAAGCTGATTGTCGGCACCCGTGCGGCGATGCGTGCGGCGTCGGTACTGCACGACGGCGGGACCTGCAACTGGTTCGCCACCGGCTCGCCGGTCTTGGCCGATTCGGCCACCGCATGCGCCTTGCGCATCGCGTTGGCCAGTGCGTCCTTGCCGCCGAGTGCCAGCGGCAGTGCGCGAGTCAGGTCGAGTTCGCCGACCAGCCACTTCTTGTAACCGTTGGCCTTGGCGAGGTCGGCCAGGCGACCGTCGTCCTGCATGCTCTTCTGCGGCCGATCCAGCCCCAGCGCCTCGCGCAGCATGGTTTTCGGCGCGTCGATCGGCAGCAGCGCAGCTACCGCCTGCTTGTCCACCGTGGCCAGGACCACCTCGGTACCCGATTCGGTGGACACGTAGCGCCGATAGCTCTGCTTGCCTTCGCTGGCAAGCTCGAACTTCTTGCCGTAGGCGGTCTCCAGGCGACCCACGAACGCGTCGAACGCAGCCGGATCGGCGAGCTGGAAGCGCAGCACGGGCGCCAGGCCCAGTCCGTAGAAAGCCGAATAGCCCTTCAGGTCGAGGCCGGCGGACTGGGCGAAACCCTCCACCGTCTTGCCGTTGAACTCGGCGCGCAGCGCGCGCAGAAGGCGGGCGCCGTCGGGGTCCTTCTGGGCGAGCCGGTCGGCCGCGGCGTCCATCTGTTCCAGCTGCGACGGCAACTGGGCGTCGGCCTGGGCCAGCAGCGCCTTGCGGGTGTCGTCGTCGAGCACATCCAGGTTGGCCACGACGTACGGCGTATCGGCTGGCACGAAGGCCAGCGGTGCATCCTTGTCCTTGTGCGAACAGGCGGCCAGCAGGACGCTGGCCAGTCCCATCGCGAGATAGCGGGTTGTCGCGCGCATGTTGATCCCCGTGGTGAGCAGCAGCGGCCATTATGCCCGCAAGGTCGGGTCCGTGGCGGGCGCGGCGCCGGCGCCGCAGCGGGCATTCAGCGCGCGAGCACCTCGTTGAGCACCGCCATGCGCACGAACACCCCGTTGCCGACCTGTTCGAGGATGCGCGACTGCGCGCCGTCGGCCACCTCCGAGGCGATTTCGATGCCGCGGTTGATCGGCCCCGGATGCATGACCAGGCAACCCTTGGCCGCGCGCGCCAGGCGGCGCCGGTCCAGCCCGTAGCGGGTGAAGTAGGCGGCCTCGTCGGGCAGTTCGATGCGCGCCATGCGCTCCTTCTGCAGGCGCAGCATCACCACGGCGTCGGCGTCTTCGATGGCCTCGTCGAAGTCCGTGAAGCGCTGGCCCTCGGCGACTTCGTCGGTGGTCGGCATCAGCTCGGGCGGCGCACACAGGCGGATTTCCTTCACGCCCAGCGCGGTGAAGGCATTGATGTCCGAGCGGGCCACCCGCGAGTGGCTGATGTCGCCGCAGATCACCACCGTCAGGTTCTCGAAATCGGGTCGGTGCTGGCGGATCGTCAGCGCGTCCAGCAGGCCCTGGGTGGGATGCGCGCGGTTGCCGTCGCCGGCGTTGATCACCGATACGCCGCTCATCGCGTGGCGCACCAGTTCGTCCGGGGTGCCGGACTGCTTGTGGCGCACGATGATCGCGTCCAGGTGCATCGCCTCCAGCGTATGCAGGGTGTCGTACAGCTCCTCCCCCTTGCTGGTGGAAGACAGCGCGATGTCGAAATTGATCACGTCGGCGCCCAGTCGGCGGGCGGCCAGCTCGAACGAGGTGCGCGTGCGCGTGGATGGTTCGAAGAACAGGTTCAGCACGGTGCGCCCGGCCAGCACGTCGAGCTTGCGGGTGCCGTGAGCGCAGGCGTCGCGCAGGGCTTCGGCGCGGTCGAGCAGGCGCTCGATGGTCTCGCGCGGCAGGTTTTCCAGGGTGGTCAGGTGGCGCAGGCGAGGGCTCATGGGGGTTCGCGGATCGGGGTGGAGGTGCGGGTCAGTGCGGGACGGCGCCATGGGAAGTCGCGGCGGCCTCGACCAGCCAGCGTTCGAGGATCACCGCGGCCGCCTCGGCGTCGATGGCGGCGCCTTCGCGACGTCGCCGCAGGCCGGCGGCGCGCCCGGCGGCGAAACGTTCGGCGGCTTCGTGCGAGCTGTGGCGTTCGTCGACCAGCACCACCGGCAGGCGGTAGCGCTCGGTCAGCTTGCCGGCGAAGGCGCGTGCGCGCCGGCTGGCGGGTTGTTCGGCGCCATCCAGGGTCAGCGGCAGGCCGACCACCAGAGTGTCGGGCTGCCACTCGCGCTGCAGGGCGTCGAGCCGGTCCCAGTCGGGCCGATCGTCGCGGACGGCGACCACGGCGAGTGCGCGCGCGGTGGCGGTCAGGCGGTTGCCGATGGCCACGCCGGTGAGGCGACTGCCGACATCGAAGCCGAGCACACAGCTCATGCGTGGCCCGCGTAGCCGGACAACTGGCGCGGGTCCACCCCGACCAGGCCGGCGGCGGCGCTCCAGCGCTCCTCCAGCGGCGTGTCGAAGACGACCCGGCCGTTGGCTTCGGCGGTGAGCCAGGCGTTGGCCATCAGCTCCTGTTCGAGCTGGCCGGCGTCCCAGCCGGCGTAGCCCAGCACCATGATGGCCTGGCGGGGGCCTTCGCCGGCGGCCATCGCCACCAGGATGTCGCGCGAGGTGGTCACCGACCACTGCTCGTTGATGCGGTAGCTGGATTCCCAGTCGCCGGGTTCGCGGTGCAGCACGAAGCCGCGCTCCTGCTGCACCGGGCCGCCGATCAGCACCGGTGCGTCAGCCAGGTCGGCGTCGGCGCATTCGAGTTTCATCTGCGCCAGCACGTCGCCGAAGCGGTATTCGGACAGCTGGTTCACCAGCAAGCCGACCGCGCCGTCCTCGTCGTGCTGGCACAGCAGTGCCACGCCGCGCGAGAACGGCGGCTCGGCCAGGCCCGGCATGGCGATGAGGAAGTGACCGGTGAGGGTCGCGGGTTGCATGGCAGCCATGGCGCCATTGTAGTCGCAGCCGAATCGCGGCGCTCCTAGCGCGTCTGCAGCACGTTGTTGGGCTGGAACTGCCAGGTGCGGGTGATGTTCAGCTCGTCGACGTGATCGCCGGCCCGCGGTGCCGGCGGAAACGGTGCGGCCAGGCGCACGATGCGCTCGGCCGCGGCGTCGAGCACCGGCTGGCCGGAACTCTGGATCACGTCGATGCTCTTGATGCTGCCGTCGAGGTTGAGCACCACGGTCAGCAGCACGTTGCCGTGCAGGCCGCGGCGGCGCGCTTCCTCGGGGTAGTTCAGGTTGCCGACCCGCTCGACCCGGTCCGACCATCCGCGCATGTAGGCGGCATAGGCGTATTCGCGGGTGCTGGCGGTGAGGTACTTGACCTTTGGCCGCTTGGCGTAATCCACCTTCTTGCGGCGCAATTCGGCGGCGAGCTGGGCGATCGCCTGCTGGCGTTTCAGCTCGGCTGCGGTGGGCGTGGCATGTTGCTGATCGACCTCGGTCCGTGCGGTGTCGCTGGCGACGCTGAAATCACTGCGGCTGCGGGTGGTGACCATGCGCGTGGGAGTGGCCGGATGCGGCAGCGGCGTGGACTCCTGCACCGGTTGCGGCGCCACTCCCGGATCAGGGCGCGGCAGCGCGCCGGAGAACAGCTGCGAGGGCCGGGCGGCGCGCTCGCTCTCGCCGCCGCCGCGATTGTTGGCCTGGGCCAGGAAATCGGCCTTGTCCGGCGCCTCCTGGTTGGCCACGTTGACCAGCGCGACGTCGAGCGTGGGCAGGCTCGGATCAGGCTTGGCGAAGTGGAAGGTGATGCCCAGCAGCAGCACGCCATGCAGCAGCAGCGAGAACAGCATGGTGGCGCCGATCGGGTCGGGTCGGGCGTTGACGGTTGCGGTCGCACTCACGCAGGACGGTTTCCACTGGCGTGCCGCTCGATGACGTCGAACAGCTGGCCTGCAATGTTAAGCCCGAACTGCGCATCCAGTTCACGCACGCAGGTCGGGGATGTGACGTTGATCTCGGTGAGGTAGTCGCCGATCACGTCCAGGCCGGTGAACAGCAGCCCGCGGCGACGCAGTTCGGGGGCCACCTGCGCCACGATCCAGCGATCGCGTTCGGACAGCGGCACGCCCTCGCCGCGGCCGCCGGCGGCGAGGTTGCCGCGGAAATCGCTGCCCTGCGGAATGCGTGCGAGCGCATACGGCACCGGTTCGCCGTCCACGACGAGGATGCGCTTGTCCCCGGCGGTGATCTCGGGCAGATACTTCTGGGCGATTGCGAGCTGCCGGTGCGCGCCGTGGTCGTCGCCGCCGAGCAGGGTTTCCAGCATCGAGTTCAGGTTGCTGTCGCCGTGACGCACGCGGAAGATGCCGCGCCCGCCCATGCCGTCGAGCGGCTTGAGCACCACCTCGCCGTGCTCGGCGGCGAACCGGCGCAATTCGCCGGGGTCGCGCGCCACCAGGGTCGGCGCGATGCACTGCGGGAACTCCAGCGCGAACAGCTTCTCGTTGCAGTCGCGCAGCGAACGCGGATCGTTCACCACCAGCACGCCGCCACGCCGGGCCGCTTCGAGGATCATGGTGTCGTAGACGAACTGCGCGTCGACCGGAGGGTCCTTGCGCATCAGTACCACGTCCAGCTCGCGCAGGTCGTGCCAGCGTGGCTGGCCCAGCGTGTACCAGCCGCGCGGGTCGTCGCGCACCTCGAGCGGCGCGCTGCGCACCCATGGCGCGCCATCGCGCAGGGCGAGGTCGCCCTGTTCGAAATAATGCAGGCCGTGGCCACGCCGGGCGGCCTCCAGCAGCATCGCCAGGGTGGTGTCCTTGGCCACTTTGATGGCGCCGATGGGATCCATCAGGACGCCGACGGAAAGGGTCATCCGGGAAGCTCCGCGGGTTGCCGGGATTGTGCGGTCGCGCCGGCAGGGGTGCGACGACTGCCGGCTATACTAGCCGCGTCGTTCATGTCGTGCCGACCGCGGGGCGTGCCGCATGAGGTGCCGATATGCGTCAACTAGTGCAACCGGCGGGCATCGCGCGGCGGTGGTCGCTTGACAGTTTCGTCAGGCAGGCAGTAAACAGCAAAGCTTCGGGGATGCCGCCACGGTGCGGGTTTGCAGCAGCCGGATCACCGGGATTTCCATATGCGTACCATTGGGCACAACAGTTGCATGACCTGATACTTGTCCTGAGCTCGTGGCGAGCCACAGGGGGGAGTGAGTGAATTTGAACGTGAGCGTTACCGATTTGGCTGGCCTCAAGGTCATGGTGATCGATGACTCCAAGACCATCCGCCGCACCGCCGAGACCCTGCTGAAGAAAGAGGGCTGCGAGGTGCTGACCGCGGTCGACGGATTCGAGGCATTGGCCAAGATTTCGGACCAGAAGCCGGCGATCATCTTCGTCGACATCATGATGCCCCGGCTCGACGGCTATCAGACCTGCGCCCTGATCAAGAACAACCCCGAGTTCCGCGCCACGCCCGTGATCATGCTCAGCTCCAAGGACGGACTCTTCGACAAGGCGCGCGGCCGCATCGTCGGCGCCGAACAATACCTGACCAAGCCGTTCACCCGTGACGAACTGCTTGGCGCAATCCATCGACATGTCAGTACTGCAGCAAGTCACTGACTGCAGACCCTGAGGGGGAGCTGTGGCAAACATTCTCATCATCGACGACTCACCCACCGACGTACGCGTGTTCACCACGCTGCTGGAGCGGGCCGGACACCAGGTTGCAGCCGTGAGCACGGCCGAGGAGGGCATCGAGCGCGTGCGCGCCGAACAGCCTGACCTGGTCATCATGGACGTCATCATGCCCGGCATGAACGGCTTCCAGGCCACCCGCACGCTTACCCGCGACCCCAAGACCCAGCATGTTCCGGTGGTGATGATCACCACCAAGTCGATGGAAACCGATCGTGTCTGGGGCATGCGCCAGGGTGCGCGCGCCTTCATCACCAAGCCGGTGAACGAAAAAGACCTGCTGGCCTGCATCAACGATCTGCTGTCGAGCGGCTCATGAACCAGAGCGCCAACCGTACCCCGTTCGAGATTCTGGCCCGCTACGAGCGGCTGTCGCTGGCGCACGCCTCCGATACCCAGGACAAGTTCGAGGCGCCGGGCTTGTGGCGCGGCATCGGTTTCAGGGTCGGTTCGAGGTTGCTGGTCAGCGGCATCGACGAAATCAACGAGCTGCTCGCCGTGCCGGTGCTGACTCCGGTGCCGGGCACCCAGCCATGGCTGCTCGGCGTGGCCAACGTGCGCGGCAACCTGGTGCCGGTGGTGGACATCGGTCGCTTCCTGTTCGGCGAACGCACCCAGCATTCCGATCGCAGCCGGTTGCTGGTGGTGCGCCAGGGCGCCGGCAGCGTGGCCTTGCTGGTGGACGAGGTGCTCGGTCAGCGCACGGTGGACGCGGAACAGCGCCAGCAAGCGCAGGAGGAGGCCGATCCGCGGCTGGCGCGTTTCGTGGACAACCGGGTAGGCGAGCAGCAACTGGCCATTTTCAGCATGAACCGGCTGGTGCGTGCACCGGATTTCCGTCAGGCGGCTGCCTGACGACCGGGTGAGGCCGGCAGGGGATGCCGTGCGGTTGAAGCGGGGAACCGGAACGCCGGCGCCCGCTTCGGGGCGGCGCGGCAGGGGCCGGTGCGTATGGGCGGCACATATCAGTTAGACCGATGAGGTGAACATGAGTACTACAGGGGGCGTCAGCCGGGAACGCGGATATACCGCACTCATTGTCCTGCTGCTGATCGCGATCGGTTTCGCGGCACTCGACTTCTTCATGCTCAACCAGAAGAACGGCGAAGATCGCCAGGCGGTCGCGCTGACCACGCAGATCCAGGTGCTGTCGCAGCAGACGGCGAAGTTCGCGCTGGAATCCGCCGACGGCAACGTGGACTCCTTCAAGGAACTCGAGTCCACCCGCAATGCCATCGACTCGGCGGTCAAGCGGCTGGACAAGGGCGACCCCGAAAGCGGCATGGAAGCCTATGCCGACGGCAACAAGTCGCCGGCCGGCCGCGCGGTGACCGCGCTGGACGCGGCGTGGGCGCAGCTCGATGGCGACATCGGCAAGATCCTGTCGAACAAGGCGGTGGTGCTCGACTCGGGCCAGCGCGCAGCGACGATTTCGCAGCAGATGCCGCTGCTCAACTCCAGCATGGAGCAGGTGGTCAACATCCTGCAGCAGCGCAACGGCAGTTCCGAGCAGATGCTCGGTACCTCGCGCCAGATGCTGTCGGCCGACCGCATCATCCGCCGCGTGCAGGAAGTGCTGCAGGGCGGCGACAACGCCCAGTCCGCGGCCGACGGCCTGTCGCGCGACGCGCAGCTGTACGGCAGCGTGCTCAAGGGCCTGATCGAAGGCAACCCGGACAGTGGCGTGCGGCCGATTTCCGACGCCAACGCGCGCAAGATCCTCACCGAGATGGACGCCAGCTGGACCAAGCTGGCCGACCCGGTGGCCAAGCTGTCCGCAGCCGCGGCCAACATCGCCGACGTGAAGCGCGCCGGCAACCAGGCCTCGCTGGATTCGCAGACCGTGCTGCTGCGCGCCAACGACCTGTCCGACCAGATCGGCAAGCTGCCGTTGCGCCGCTTGTTCCCAAACGTCTGGTGGGGCCTGTTCGGCGCCATTGCCGCAGTCGCCTTCGCCCTGCTGCTGGTCATTGCCCTGGTCACCGACCAGCGCAAGCGCTTCGCCCAGAGTACCGAGCTGAACCAGCGCAACCAGGAGGCGATCATGCGCCTGCTGGACGAGATGGGTTCGCTGGCCGAAGGCGATCTGACCGTGAAGACCACGGTGTCGGAGGACATCACCGGCGCGATCGCCGACTCGGTGAACTACGCCATCGACGAGCTGCGATCGCTGGTGACCACCATCAACGAGACCTCCGAGCAGGTGTCGTCCTCGGCACAGGAAACCCAGACCACCGCCCGCCATCTGGCCAACGCGGCCGAGCAGCAGGCGCAGCAGATCACCTCGGCGACCTCGGCGATCAACCAGATCGTGAGCTCGATGGACGTGGTGTCCAAGGACTCCGCCGAATCGGCCGACGTGGCCGAGCGCTCGGTGAAGATCGCCTCGCGCGGCGCCGAAGTGGTGCGCGAGACGATTTCCGGCATGGACTCCATCCGCGACCAGATCCAGGAGACCTCCAAGCGCATCAAGCGGCTGGGCGAATCCTCGCAGGAGATCGGCTCGATCGTGGAATTGATCAACGACATCGCCGAGCAGACCAACATCCTGGCCTTGAACGCGGCCATCCAGGCGGCCTCGGCCGGCGAGGCGGGCCGTGGTTTCGCGGTGGTGGCGGACGAAGTGCAGCGGCTGGCGGAACGCTCGACCAGCGGTGCACGCAAGGCGGAGGACGCCGGCAGCGCGCTGGGCGACATCGAGCGCGTCTCGCACGATCTGTCCGCGCTGATTCAGAACATCTCGACCGCGGCGCGCGAGCAGTCCGCGGCGGCAACCGATATCTCGGTGTCGATGAACGCGATCCAGGAAATCACCTCGCAGACCTCGCAGGGCGCGAGCCAGACGGCCGACTCGATCGGTACCCTGGCGCAGCTGGCAAGCGACCTGCGGCGTTCCGTGGCCCACTTCAAGCTGCCGGGATGATTTTGCTCGACGCGGGCAGCAGCCGGATGAATACACGCACGCACAGTACGGGGGGCAGTCTCGCCGGTTTCGCAATGCCCGCATGGCGTGACCGCTGAGAGAGGCGCATGAGACTTCAAGACCACATCGATTTCACCACGCTGCAGTGGGTCAAGCCGGAACTCGACGACACCTTGTCGATCGCCCGCGAGGCACTGGAGTCGTACGTCGACAATCCGGGCAAGCGCGATTTCATGCGCACCTGCACGGATCATCTGCATCAGGTGCATGGCACCCTGAAGATGGTCGAGCTGTACGGCGCGGCGGCGGTCACCGCGGAGATGGAGGCCCTGGTCGGCGCGTTGTTGAACGACCAGGTGCTCCAGCGCGAGGAAGCCTACGCCGCCCTGATGCGTGGCCTGATGCAGCTGCCGGATTACCTGGAACGGCTGTCCAGCGGCCATCGCGACGTGCCGGTGGTGCTGCTGCCGTTGCTGAACGATTTGCGCGCCACTCGCGGGCTGGAGCCGCTGCCCGAGTCGTCGATGTTCCATCCGAACCTCGATGCCTTCCTGCCCGAGCAGGCTCCGGCGGCGATGAGCGAAGCTTATGCCGCGGCACACCGCGTCGAGCTGGCCGGTTTGCGGCTGCGTTTCCAGCAGCAGTTGCTGGCGTGGTTCCGCGGCCAGGATGCGGCCCAGCAGCTGGTCGCCATGCGCAAGACCCTGCTGGCGATCACTGCGCGTTGCTATCACGTGCATGGCCGGCGCCTGTGGTGGATCGCCGCCGGCGTGCTGGAAGGCCTCGAACAAGGCATGCTCAAGGGGCACGCCCCCGAAGTGCGCCAGCTGATCGGCAAGGTGGATCGCAACATCCG
>ERZ778027.5002-NODE-5002-length-10652-cov-13.834010_pt1 | contig 10652 bp, 8 predicted proteins | sample MGYA00375757_ERZ778027 | MGnify/ENA primary metagenome ERZ778027 (study PRJEB29350, sample SAMN05389817) | bioreactor metagenome | isolation source: Ammonium sulfate bioreactor | place: South Africa: University of Cape Town | collected 2014-02-18 ... | reverse complement strand
CAAACGAAAAGAGAAAATGGTCGATTTATTCTATGAAAATCCACGTAATTTTATCAAAGAATGTGCACGAATGAATTCCATTCTATCCATGGTTAGTCTTCTGTCTAATGACAATATAATTCGTGATGTTAAAGAACATACAGGAGTTGAAATACCGGCTAATACACGTGTTCATTGTTCATTGATGGATGCAAATAATGATCCCAATGAATTTACCTCGCCAAATGAATTCAATCCGAGACGTTCGGATGAAGAAATGGGCAAGATTATGACATGGAACGGATCTGAAAGTGGAATCGCACAAGAGACCGAAGAATTACGTCCGCCTCGTTATTGTCCTGGACATGATTTATCATTGCAAGTCATCGAATTTATTGCCATGAGATTTGCGCCTGTTGTCAATCCAAACAATGATAATGATGCATTGGAAAACAAAAAGATCATATTAAAATTTGGTAGTAAACACGTAGCAAATCCTGATGGTGATGATGATGAGTCGGATGATATCGTTGCTGTTCGTGAATTAGCTATTTATAATCATTTAGATGATCGAACAAACAAACATTATGTGTCGTCACTCGATGGATACACGAAATTGATAATGACATTATCAAAAATGGCACTCAAAGGTTGGAATCTCAAACCACCACATGGCATCGATATACAAGAACCGAGTGATTTACCGACGCGGAGTGTTCATTTGAAACGTGTCGATGGAGCACGATTCGTTGCCACACGTGATGAAGATGACCAAAGCGATTGGCATTCTCATATGCTTCTAGTAAATAAAATTCTTAATTCAACGATATGGCCATTGGAAGATCTTGAATTACAATTTAATTCAACAGATGATATGATTGCTTGGAGACGTATACATTTTCCTTCGATGCCACCACCGAATAATCCATTCTGGTACGGTGATAGTGATGAATTAATGAGTTATTTTGCTTTCTTTGGATTGGCTTGTCATCATACGAGAAAAGTTAATAAAGATCAAGAACTTAATAGTGATAAAAAACATATTTCAAACTTTAAATCGCATATGTACAATGTTTCACAAACAATTATGAAAGATGCCTATTATGTTAACGATATGACTTCTCTATCTTTATTTTCTGTACGACCTCCGTTTGAACGTTATGGCGCAGCAGCTTATTTCGATCGTGATCGTCGTTTAATTGGCATTTATCTATCCGAACGTGGTGAATTCATTACACCTGTACGCCAAGTTTCTGGTCCCGATAATTATTGGAATTATGCTAAATATATGTGGCGATCATCAGCTTTAGCATTTGTTACTATACAAGATCATTTATTGGTTACACATTTTATTGAAGCAAATACATTAGTAAATAAAACAAGACAATATCTTCCTGCAACTCATCCATTACGTATCTTTCTTAAACCATTTACATTTCGTACAGCATCAATAAATCATTCAGCATCGACTTCATTAATCAATGAAGGCGGACTTTGCCATCGAATTTGGGGTTTTGAACATGATGAATTTCTTAAAGTTTGCGATTTTGTTATTGTTCAATATCGATTTCGTACGATGCCCGATTGGATTGATGATAGCATGAAATTAGAAAACAATAGAGAATCATCGGACTGGGCTAGTATTTATCCTATTGCAGACGATTTGCCTGCATATTGGAAAATTGTACGTGATTATGTACGAAGATTTTTTTATATTGAATATGGTAAAGACGAATCATCGAAAAATGATGGTAAATACAATTCAAGTTCAAGATCTGCATTCATGAATGAACCATGTGAACGTCGATTCATTGCTGAAGTTTGTAAACCATTGGGATTAAATGGTATCCCTGATCGTGAAAGACTTATCGATGTTCTTACACAACTTATTTGTGCATGTACGGGAATTCATGAACATGTTGGACATGTCGGTGATTATCTGTATGATCCAACGTTTATCGGTACGAAATTAAGACGTGATTTAGCATTTGTTCTACCTTCCGTACAAAATTATAGTTTAATGCTTGTTCTAACTGTACTAACGGCAATGAAAATGCCTGGACTTATTGAAGATTGGACTCATCTTATTCCACGTTCGACAACAGACGACAATCGAGAAAAATGTCCATCGACAATTACATCTGAAGACGAAGTTAAATCTCATCTAGACAATTACTATTTATTTAAGAATCAATTGAGTGAACGTGCGAAAAAAATCGATCAACGACATAAAAATCAAGATGCATTTCCATTTCAATCGTTTAATCCACGACTTATGGAATGTTCAGTCTCCGTTTAATTTAACGACAAAAAACAGTAGTAAACGTAATATTGACTCTTTTTTTTCTCTCGTAGTTTATATATTTAAGGTGAAGGTGAAATAAAAAGTACAAAAAAAACTCTTGATTTCGAGATTCAAAAGTTTCTGGATTGTATATGTATGATTGCAATTGTATTTTTGTGACACGTTATTTACGAACATATTTTTATTATCGAGAATCATGATGATCTATATATAAGTCCGCAAGATGTATCTGTTGGTGTAGCATCACTTTTTCTTAATAATAATAATGTACTGTCTGAATATTAGAAATATAAACCACTTAGATATACTGAACACTGTCTAGGCGAATATGCGTCATACTTAAATGCTTTGCGAAATACCCAACAACTTCATTTAAATCTTTTCTATATCGGCTGATCACACATGATTATCTATTTGCTTTATATATTCTGATATAGATTTTTTTTTAGGTAAATATTTTGTTCTAGATAAATATTCTTTTTTCTAAATTAATTCATTTTTATTTTTTAATGTATAACTTTGTATTTATGACTTCTTTTATCTCTCATTTTGATTTTAAATAAAGAGTTGAGAAAACGGGTGAATTTATACTAAATGTTAACTATAATGAGAGAACAATTAGTAGAACATAACTATAAAAAATGGTGATCATACGGATCATTAACGCACTGTATTCTGACCATAAATGGCACCGTTTGTATAGACTTCAGATGATTTATGATGTTGATATTATGTATTGACTTGTAAGTTTTATTTCAATTCGGAAAATGATAAAAATCTTATTTTCTTTGAATTAACTTAAAATCTAAAATAGTCCTGATGAAATCTGGTTTTCTTCGTTTATTTTTCCGTGAAAAAGTTAAATAAAGACTTGTTAATGGGAATATAATTTGTTTTCTCTGCACATATTGATACAACCAGCAAGCGAGTGAGCGGCGCCTTTCACTTGGAAAATTCTTGATCGAGAAAAAAAAAAGAAATTTCCTAGAAAATCAAAGCAGCACTTTTGCTATATAAGAATACATGTTATTAATGGCATTCAGTTAGTTTCTGAGAAAGAATGAATATTTTTCTAGATTTTTTACTGTTTCTTTGTTGAGAATAGAGAGATTTTATAATTTTAGATAGTTTTGGAACTAAAATTAAGGTGCTTCAGTTTGAGACCGACGATACACTATCCATATAATAGAAGGTCGACATGTTTCAATACTGTGAACTTGAATTTTGATATGTGAATTACAGTCATAGAAAATTCCTCGAAAAGATGAAATTGCGTAACGATTAAAACTCTATAGTTGACCCATTCTTGTTCTTCTATTCTTAATAAATGCTTTGTGCATTCGCTCCGCATTAATTAATAATTTTACAAACAAAACACTCTATTGTTTAGAAAGTTTGTTCAAGGTTAAATAACGCTTTTACATAATCTTTGTTTTTTCGTTGCTTGTGGTCACAGAAAAACGTTAAACTTTCAGCACATCTTAAGAAAGTGCTCGAATAGAAACTTCTGTAGCGGTTTATGTTTTATTGAATAATTTTGTTTTCGATAGGAAAAACAAGCGAAATTCACACTATCATTAAATCTAGTTGCTTTTCATTTTCAGTGAGCATTACAGAAAATACTTTGGTTAATGTGAATATATTAAGGGGAAGAGGGACAAAGCGGATTCCTGGGATTTCGAATCTGCTTTCACCTCTTGGAATATATAGACAATAGAAATTTAGAAAATGAACTTTTGTAATATTGATTATGCCGATATTTAGTTGCTTTATTAAAGAAATTAGAATATTTAATATAGAAATAACTGAGGCTGAGCCTCATGCGCCTCATAGGCTCCGACGCCACTGAACTTCTTTCAGTAGAAATTCTATCCCGTCTATGATGAGTAAATGAATAATACCTGGTACTCACAATATCGAATAGGCATTAGATAGAAATATAAGAAAGAAAATATGAGCAATACAACACTCGATTTTTCTTGTTAATAGTCATAGACTTCCTAAAGTATTAACACCCTACCATTGAAATCGTAGCTTCATCATTGAGTTAATCAAATTAATTTGAATTATAGAAAATAAATTCATATACACAATTTTAATTCAAAATGAACATTTTGCTTATGATTTCACATGATCATGATCAACTAATTGATTCTTTTCAAGTGAGGCCAATTTTAAGAAAAGCTATTATCGTAAATAATTACTTTTTTTCTTTTTACAGAGAATTACTAATTGGGATGATAGAGAAAAGGTTAGAGATTATCTTGAAATATATGATTGGAATATCGAGTTTGCAGTAGACTCGTTTTTATCAAATGAAACTACCAATAGTGAACAACAAGCAGTGGTAATTTTAAGAAGTTTATTTAACAAAAACAAAAGATTTCTTCATATTAAATATGTTTTCAGAGTTCATCTGCTTCTTCTTCGATTTCCGCCAATTCAAACAATACATCCGAAACCGATTCTACTTTTGAATCGATTATTTATGATACAAATAGAACAACAACCCAATCGAGTAGCCAAGAATTAATTCAAATGATTAATTCAAGTCTAACTGGAAAAGACTACCAAATTGAAACACCATGGGGACAACGTCCCAGTAAACTCATAATTAAGTTTAACATGAATTTTTATTCATTGTTTTAACTTTCTAGTTATTTATGCTGATTACACAGTATCGGATCGATCATTAATATGCATTGAAAAATACATGCGGAATCATATTCAACCTTAGTAAGAAAGAGAAATAATTTATTCTATATTATCTTTCCTTGAAAATTTTATGTGTATATCTTAGTTACGCAAATACGCATAGTGAAAATAGTGAATGTGCAAAGCGAACAAATGACTATCGTGAACGAGCAAGAAACATCATAAAGAAATGCGTCAATGCAACGGAGAAGGACTATGTTATTTTTACTGGTTCAGGTTCGACGGCTGCCATTAATAAATTGGTCGATGTTTTACAATTAAAAGACGAAAATGTACGTCAACGAGTAGTTGTATTCATCAGTACATATGAACATCATTCGAATATTCTTCCATGGAAAGAAACAGGAGTTGAAGTAAATAATTCTATGTTTATTTGATTTTTAATATGTTCATTTGATTTCTTATTCACAGCTTGTTCGAATTAAAAATACTGTAAACGATCTACTCGATGAAAATCATCTCAAAGAAGAATTAGAATCTCATCGAAATAAACAAATCATCTGTACATTTAGTGCAGCTAGTAATGTTACCGGTATTCAATCGAATGTCGATCGAATATCAACACTAGTCCACGAATATGATGGATTGGTTTTTTGGGATTATGCAGCTGATGCACCTTATCTTCGAATTGACATGAATCCATCAGAAACTGCATATAAAGATGCCGTTTTCATATCTCCACGTAAGTTTGTCGGCGGACCTGATACATCTGGAATTTTAATTGGAAAAGAACATCTTTTTCAAAATTCAATTCCAAATCAATGTGGTGGTGGAACAGTAAACTTTGTTACTCGTACACAAGTCGAATATATCAAAAAGATTGAAGAACGTGAAGAAGGGGGCACACCGAATATTCTCGATAATATTCGAACTGGTTTCGTTTTTGATTTGAAAGATGCTGTCGGCGTGAAATTCATCGAAGAAAAAGAAGAAAAATTAGTGGACATATTTCGACAACGTTTCCCAAAAACTTCTAATTTGAAACTTCTTGGCTCATTAGATGTTCCACGTTTAGCAATATTTTCATTTCTGATACTTGTACCAGAATTTAAACTTTATCTACATTATAATTTTGTTTGCGTTCTATTAAATGATTTATTTGGCATACAAGTTCGTTCGGGATGTTCATGTGCTGGGTCATATGTTTTGGTAAAACAACTAAATTGTTTTTTTAATTTCAAAAAACAAATTTCTTTCTATCTATCATTTTCCTTTAAGGAATTATTGAATATCGATGATAAATCAGCAGACATTTTTACGAAATTTATTGCTGAAAATGAAAAGTAAGTTATATGCATAATATTCATAATTCAAATTCAATTTCTATTTTTCTTTTTATAGAAATAAAGATGATTCAATTCCGAAAAATAGCTTAATGAAACCGGGTTTTACTCGTTTCAACCTTTCGTATTTTGTCACAGCGGAAGAAAACGAATATATTTTAAATGCTGTTGAATTCATTGCTAATCATGGATGGAAATTTTTAGCTTTAGTAATGTCAAGAAGAAAACTTGAAACATAAGATTCTGTTTATTTCATTTTAGTATAAATTTAATGCTGAAACTGCAACATGGCGACCACGAAAACTCTCTTTGGATTCACCAGACACACCAGGAGTCAATGCAAGCATTTCACCAATTACATATGAAAATGGTGAAATACGACAAAATATTTCGTCTCAATCGCCACGGCTTTTAATCAAACATTTTTCAAACATTGATTCAACAAATCATCAAGATCCATTGGCACAAGCCAAATTAATACTCGAACAAATACCAAAATTGGTTTACGATCATGTTAATGTTCATGATGAACCAGAATTGAATATTCCGAATGAATATAACGAATTCGTTTGGTTTCTCATTCCGAAAGACGTTATTCCAAAGCTTATCGACGAATATATTGGAACAACACGAAATCCCGGAGTATCTTTTCAACCAAAATAAAATAACTTCTTATGTTTTTTTCTGTATTATCAAATAAAAAGATAAAATAAAAGAACAAGCAAAAGAGAAAGACATACCATTTTGTGTAGCCACGTGATTATTTCGCATACAACCATTTTTCGTTTGATTTTATTATCAACACAACAAAAATAATCTACCATGCATGATTCTCTTATGTGTCCACTTACATTAGAAATCTTTCGTGATCCTGTGACAGCTGAAGATGGACATTGCTATGAACGTGAAGCTATCATAAACTGGCTCCAAAATCACAATACAAGTCCACTGACTGACGAGTCAATTTCGATTGAAGGTCTACGTCCAAGTCATACAGTGAAAAAATTAGTAAATGAGTTTGAACAAGCTAATCGTTCGAAGAATTACCAATTTAAACTTGGAATTGATGTTAAAATCAAAAGACGACAAGCTCTATTTCACACATTCGGTAAAAGTATTTACGAAGCAGAATGGATGAATAACGATCAAAATAAACCACGAATTGTTTTGATGAAAATCGATGGTGCACGTGCAAAAAAGGAAGCATCATTTTACGTTAAATTAACATGTCATCCTAATATTGTACGTACATTTGGTTTCGTCGATAATAATGAAACAAATGAAGAAGTAACTGCAGTTAGTCTTCTTCAAGAATTTGCATCCGAAGGAAATCTCTATGAAATTGTTCAAGATATGCAATTAGACGAGAAAGTTCTTCTTGTAATGTTTTTACAAGTAATTGATGCAATGATATTTTTAGCATATAATGGTGTTATTCATGGAGACTTAGCCTGCCGTAATGTGTTAGTTTTTCGTCTAGATCCAAATGAACCTCAAAGAAATATTGTTAAAGTAACAGATTTTGGAATTAGTCGGCATAGTAGCTTGTATGCACCGACAAACACATCTGCTAGAACTACAATTAATATTGTTCCTACGCGCTATGTTGCCCCTGAAGTACTTTTAAATGAACAATATTCTGAGAAGTCGGACGTCTATTCAATGGGAGTGTTAATATGGGAAGCTTATTCAAGAGGGAAAATTCCTTGGACATCGATTAGTTCTGATGACGAAGTCAAACGGCGAGTAGTACGAGGCGAAAAATTAACCAAACCAAATAATTGTTCGGCTAACATATGGTCTATTGTGGAAAAATGTTTTACATTCGATGTTACCGCTCGACCTACATTTAATGAATTGAAGAATAATCTGACTCGATTATGTTCCGAAGATACAATGAACTCGGTTATTAAAATTAATGCAAAATTTGAGAACAAATATTTATTTTCCTTTTTGTTGTAGGCTGATACTATAGCACGAGAAATTCGTGATCAAGTGAAAGTATTAATACAAGAAATTAAAAGTGCAACATTGATTTTACGTATAGATATTGAAGATTTAACGATTAAAGAATGGCAGGTCATTTTCGATGAACTAAAATACAATACAAGTGTTTGCAGCTTGTATATTAGTTCAAAACAAATAACAATGGAATCTGACACGTCTATGATAGAAGACAACTGTTCAACTCCGTTGACTGAAAAGATTGTTCATGATCTAAGTGAATTGATTAAACTAACGACAACATTAACTATGATAAACTTTTATGGAAACCGATGTGTAAATGATGAATGGGCAGTTGCGATTGCAAATACAATGAAAACTAATCAATTGATAACGCGTTTAAGCATGTGTGATGGTCAAATTGGAGATATAGGAGCTAAAGCATTTGGAAAAATGTTAATTGCTAATAAACATTTAGAGAGTCTAAGTCTCGTTGGTAATCACATAACAGAAGACGGTTTAATACAACTAGCTAATGGATTGAAGCATAATACAACATTAACATATTTCAATCCTGGTCACAACTGGTTTGATTTTAATAGTGATGCCAATCAAAAAGTTCTTAAAGCAAGACGACCAGGACTTATCATCACTTACAACTGCTCATAAAAATACTATTTATTTTTATTTTTTCAAAAAAAAACATTATATATAGGTTCGAATTATATTTCGTCGAAATAGTTTTCGTGTCTTTTTAATGGCAGTGCTGTTTTTGAGTTGAAAATTGTCGAATACATCGTCAATATCTTCGAGTAAAACACCTTTTGTCTCTGGACAGAAAACGTACACGAATACAACAGCCAAACAACATAGAAAACCGAACAGATAAAATACTCCATGAATACCCAATGGAGCAAATAATTCCAACATATAAGCCATGACTGTAGCTGTAAACCAATTCGAACCTGTTACAAATGAGAGAGCTCGAGCTCGAATATGCAGAGGATAAATTTCAGCTGTATATATCCAACAGACAGGTCCCCACGATATTGCAAAACAACCGACAAAAATAGCTGTAAACGTCAGCATTAAAATACCAGATGTTTTTGTACATTCGATTATTTCTTGATTAACGCATCGTTTCATTCATAACATGATGAATAACAGTACAACTAGTAGCAAATATAGTAGCTGATACAAAATGACCAATGATCATTCCGAGACCACAGAATAAAAGCAGATTTCGTCAACCTAATCGATCGAATAGAAATAATCCTGGAAATGTACTTAACATAAGAACACACGATAGAATCAATAATGATATAATGCCTGTTCCAAGAACACTTTCAAATATAATACCACCATAAGTAAATACAGGATTAATACCGGTTAATTGCTGTAGACTATGCATACTCATACCTATGGCAAGTCTTTTCAATAGTTTTTTCGATTTCAAAAGATCTCGAATTGAAAGTTCATTGCCTTCATCTCGTATTCCATCAGCAATAGCATTCAATTCAGCAGTAACATTGTCTATTTTTCGAATACGTTTTAAACTATCTTCTGCTATTTGTCGACCTTTTCTTTTGTACAACCAACGAGGAGTTTCCGGACAGAAAAAAATACCAATAATAACCATAATCGGTGAAATTAAAATAACTCCATTCGATAATCGCCATCCCCATTTATGACCTTGAAAGAATACATTGACAACATTTGCTGTAAACAAACCAACGACAATTGTCATTTGCATAAATCCAGACAGCATTCCTCGTAAATGTGTTGGTGCAATTTCTGATGCATACAGCGGACACGAGAATGATGCACAACCAACGCCCATTCCTTCGATAATTCGTCCGAATAGAACTAAAATCATGATCTTTTTCGAGCCACCCGGTGGAAAAATAACGATTGAAGTACCAACGAGAAAAAGAACAGCTGACGTAAAGATAATTGCTCGACGTCCAAATGTTTCGGCAACATACGTTGAAATAAATAGACCACCAAGAAAACAACCAGCATTGTACATTAAATTAAAAAGTAATACAAATCGTCGATAATCAGCTGGCAAAGCATCGATAGGTTGTTCACAAACACTTTCATTTCCAAAAACTCCAACGCAAAAATCATTTTTAAATGAACTCATAACAACTACTCCACCGGTTACGCCTTGATCGTAACCGAGAAACCATCCAGCTAATGAAGCAAAACCAGCTAAGAAAACAGCGAAAGATGCTTTGCCGTATTGAATATTTTTATTTGATTCACTTTGATAAACACTTCGAGTTATTGTTTCGATAGACATTTTTTTCGAATGATTTAAAAATCGATCTATTTATATAATCAATCGATTATCTTTGCTTCCTTTTTTCTTTATTATCAATTCTTATCTTATTGCCATTATGAGATTTATTTAACATTTATGT
>ERZ778027.5000-NODE-5000-length-10654-cov-3.921691_pt1 | contig 10654 bp, 17 predicted proteins | sample MGYA00375757_ERZ778027 | MGnify/ENA primary metagenome ERZ778027 (study PRJEB29350, sample SAMN05389817) | bioreactor metagenome | isolation source: Ammonium sulfate bioreactor | place: South Africa: University of Cape Town | collected 2014-02-18 ... | reverse complement strand
AACAGGTGATGCGTGTTGGCTGATTCATCGGAGTGCCGGCAGCGAGTCAGCGAGTCAGCGAGAGCGCATTGTTGCATGCGAGCGAGACGAGCGAGAGCGTCCCCACCACGTGGTAGGTGGAGGCAATGTCGATAGTGCGCCGCACGTACCGGTGATTCGCTCGGCGGCCTTGACGATCGCGGCGTCTGCTTGGGAGTGGTTCAGCAGCCACCACATTCGCTGCGTCGACGACGCCAGTTCTGACGCAAGCATACGGTGTGTGTGTGTGTGTGTGTGTGTCGGTCAGTTCGTCGTTGTCCACATCATGTGATCGCCCGTCATTTCTCTACGACCAACGTATGCCGGCATACCTTTGGCAGCGTGGATGGCTCTCACGCACTTGTTGTCGGGGTCGAGCGGCAGCGGCGTGGCGATGGCCTTGACGGCCGTGATGACCTCGTCCAACGACGCAACGACCGCCTGGCGGCACACGCGCACACAAGGTCAGCGTTGCAGTGCGGGGCGCAGCAAGCTGCTTGACAGCGCACCTCGGTCTGGCGAGTGAGCTTCGCGGCAGTGACGAACGAGCGCGGGTTGTCCATGACGGCGCGCGCGGCGTGTATCTGCCGCAGCGCGTTGAGCTGCAGCTCCTCGACGCACTGCATCAGGACATCGAGCATCAGGCGGCGCACGTCCTGCGGGTCCGACGGATCGGCCACCGTGTCGTTGGCGCCGAGGCGTGGCTGGTCGCCGAGTTCGGGAGCCAGCCGAGCGGCGATGGCGTCGAGCGCGCGCACGAGCTTCTCGAGCAGAATCGCCGCATTGCGCACCGTGTCGATGAACTCTTGCAGACCTGGAGCCGGCCGCGCCGCGCCACAACGTCAGTAGTGCTGCGATCGGTGGCGGTGGCGCATCAAGCCATGGCTTGGCGACACCGCATCCAATAGCTATATTGCCATCATGGTCAGCGGCATACCGAGTGGCACGCTGAGGCGTCGTATGTAATGCAGCAGCTCGCGAGCGCTCGAGCTCACTGAGATTGGCAACCGCAGCGGCTCGCCGCCGGTGCTGCCACCAGTACCACCAGCACCACCACGAGGTGCTCCACCGAGCGCCGCACCACCACGGCCACCACCGCGCGCAGCGCCGAGCGACGGTAGCACGACGGGGCGTGGTGTGCCGGCGGCGACGGCGGTAGCCGACCGAGTGCGGGACAGCGGATATCGCCCGCTACTCGCCATAGCTCACACACACACACGTACGATGGAACGCCACACGCACGCAGAGGCACGAGCGCGGAAGCGAGGCCAAGAATGCAAGAAGCCAAGGGCGCGGAGGCGATGGAGCCGGATATGCGAGGAGCCGCGAGGCGAGGAGGGCGAGTGAGCGAATGCGCGCGCCAACGCACCTCGCTCTCTCCCTGCTCGATCCTGCCGCTGCTTGGTGGTGCTTTGTGCTTGGTGGATCTGCTGCCGGGAGTATGGGTCTTCGATCTCAATGGCTGAATGGAGAGGCTCGCGATAGTATAGTAGTTGTTTGTGACTGTGGTGCTACGTGACGTGATATTCTCCAGCCACGGCCGTGTGTATCTTACAACGAATGAGGCTTTACTTTACTTTCGAACACAACAACAACAACAACGAAATGGCGGCGCCACTTCCAATGATGATGGGCTGCTGTGCTGGTTTTGCGAGAGGTAGTGGTGGTGGTGGTGGTGGTGGTGGTGGTGGTGGTGGTGGTGACGACAGAGGGACATACGTGGCACGACACTCTTCTCTAGGGTCTGAGGTGCATGCATGAATGCGAACGAACAAACAAACGAACTAACAAACAACAACAATCTCTCGATAGCGCACCGCGATCTCGTGCGCACGTTACTTGGGAGCACCATCGCGCGGCGATATAACCGACGACTCATCGCCGCTGGCACCGGCAGGCGTGGTGATGCTCGAACGTGCAGAGATCTCGCTCGACGACGTTCGCTTCGCGACCTTGGGCGAAGCGACGCCCTCTTGCTTGGGCGAGCTCTTTCTTGCCGAGACCGACGGCGAAGATTGCATGGCCGAGGAGGAGGAGGAGGACGACGACGACGACGAGGTCGAGGTAAGCTCGGTCGACGAGCGTGCACGCGACGCATCGACCAGCACGTCGGGCTCGAAATCGTCGTCATCCAGCATACCGGTTTGCGCCTTGAGGAAGAACTGGCGGTCGCGGCGCGTCTTGCGCTTCTCCTTCTTGGCGCGTCGAATCTCGGGCGTGTCGCGGCGCGCCAAACCGGGCGAGCTCGTAAAGCTGCTAGTGTTGGCGAGCACCTTGATCTTGCGCTTGTCACGCGACAACTCCTTGCGAAAGTCTTCGAGCTTGCGCGGCGGCGGCCGACGAACGTTGGGCGGAAACAAGAGCGCCTGCTGCTGCGCGGCCTCGCTCTTGGCTTGCAGCTGCTTCTTGTTGAGCAGCAGCTCGTGCTCGGCCTGTGCCTGCTCGTGTTGCTCGCGCTCCAGCACTGGCGCGTACTTGTCTTGGCACTCGCGCCAACGCTTCGTCAAGTCCTCGACGAGCGCCGGCTCGCGCGCCTCGGTTTGGTGGCGATGCAGGATCGAGAGGATGGTATGTACGTGGTCGGCGACGTTCGTGTTGGCGCCACGCTTGTTTTCGTGAAAGTACACTGGCCCCTCCTTTTGCAAGCGATCGGCATCGGTCAACAAGGACAGCGTCTCGATCGTCGTGTTGGCACGTGAGTTGGCCATCATGAACAACATCAAACTACGCGCCGTGTCGACCTGTGCAGCGTTGATCGTGTAGCAGCAAGAGAACAATCGATTCGCGAGGGCTTGGCTCTTTTGCTCATCGAGCTTGTGAGTCGACAGCCTGCACGCTCTCGGTCGTGAGCATTCTCGTTCCAGTTCACAGCGCGCGCGCACACACGCGACGCTGGACGCTCTGAAATACGTACTGCAAAAAGTGCGCCAAGACACATAGCAGCGGAAGCTTGAGGTGCTCGAGATCGCTGCGAAGAAGTTCGACCAAGACGTAGAACGTAAAGGTGAAGAACTTCTCGTCCGAGAAGAGCGTGTTGAGCTCGGCAAAGACGCTCTGCAGAAAGTGCGGCGTGATGGCATCTCGCTGGTCGTGCGGCACCGAGGTCATGTCGGAGAACGCGTGCTCGATGCCGTCGAGTGTGTCGTCGTCGATGAGCTTGAGCAACTCGGTCGTACTCTCGGCCTTGGACGGATCGACCGTGCTGTTGATGATGTTGCACAAGAGAACCAGCAGAATGAGCTTGTTCTTTTGAGGCAACTTGCGACGGTAGGCCAAGAACGATTGCTCCAACAGCCATGTCACATCATCGAACGTTCGCTATTTGTGTACGTGAACCAGGATGAGGATGGGTTTCAACTATGACAAAGAAAGAAAGAGAGAGAGAGAGAGAACGAGGGGGATGAAGTAAAACCAACCTTCTTGCGCAACCCATTGAATAGCGTTCCGGTGATGATCTCATCGAGCCATTGGCGTGTCTTGAATGCATCCGAGTTGTCCTCGAACGACGTTCCCCACAGCGGTTCGAGCGAGCCAGCAATGATCGAATAGCGCTCCTTGACTTGCTTGCGATTGACGACGGCGCTCATCAATGAACAGCCGAGTTCAAACAACTCGCTCACCGGTGAGCTGAGCAGCACGATCGAGATGGCACCGAGTAGTTCCGACGTTGGAAAGTCGAGCAAGTACCATTTCTGCGTGCCAAGACACCAGCAGCAGCAGCAGCAGCAGCAGCAGCAGCAGCAGCAGCAGCAGTATATTGTTACAACCCCAGCGCACCAAGAACCAACTCGGTGTGCGTGACGTACAGTTTGGATCAAGCGTGGCAATTCATCGGCAAACTGAGTTCGTTGCTGTTTCTGTTCGCCGTATGGAATGAAGCCCGCCAGCATACACATGATGGCTTTGTACATCAAGTTGTACTCGAGCGACTCGGTGATGGCGCCAAAGACCTGGAACGAGGTGCGCGAGCACGCAATGTCGGTATCCTGAATCGCCCACTCGAACGTGAAGCGTGCCAGCTCCTGTCCGAAGCGCGAGCTGTGTTGTTCACACGAGTGAGTTCGAGGCAAGCAAGTGGCCCGATGCGAGGCGAGCCGAATCGGGACGAATCGAGACGTACAAACACTTGGTGAGGATGCGCATCAAGGACGGCAAGCCATCGAGCGGGAAGACCGAAGCACTCGCGTCGGCTTCGCTCGAGAACGTGGCCGTGGTCGAGACGATGAGCGAATTGCTGTCGTTTTGCTGCAGGTAGATGTGTGGAAAGTACAACGAGAGGAAGTCGTGGATGAGTGCCGCTCGTTCGGTGCGTGGCACTCGGCTCTCGGGAATGGTTTGCGTCATCATGCCGGCAAGTAGGTTCACCAAGAACACATCGCCGATCGGAGGCTGCACCGAGTGAGTGAGTGAGAGAGAGAACGAGAGAGAACGAGAGAGATCAGTACTTGCCACCGACTAGACCACCACCACCACCACACGGCGTACCAAGTTGGCAGTCAACGACCATCGCTGCAGTACAATCGCATGTTGGAGCAACAGCGGCAATTGGTTCTTGAGGCTGAAGGCGGTCGGAGCAGCTTGCGTCGTGATAGTGGCGTGCAAGGTGCTGATCGCGTGCGTGAACAACAAGAAGGCCGCCTTCTCCTGCGGATCGGCAGCGAGCGGTTGGCGACCGTCGCTGCTGTACCACTTGAGAAAGTCCGACGGATGTAGCGGCACTTGTGCCACCTTGAACTGGCGCAACTTGTCGGTGAGCTTCGCGGCGATGACGGTCGGATCGGGCACCGAACAACACCACGACGTGATGGCCAGCGCGCACACTTCGACGCCGATCAACGACTGCGCTCGATCCCAGCTGTTAGACTCGCGGTCGAGCAGCTTGCTCAACTCGGAGCTGCACGTCTCGAGCAACCAGTTGAGCGCCATCGAGGTGACCTCGTTCGAGCGCTTGCCGACCACCTGTTGCCACAAGCGACCGAGGCTCGGGCGTACGACCAAGCGATTGTAGAACTTGCGGTTGAGTTGGTACAGCGCGGCGATGATCCAACGCGGTGGCTGGCGAACGATCTCTCCGTAGTTATACGCCCAAGGTTCCAGGAGCTACATATGCGAGTGAGTGAGTTTGTGAGCGAGTTGAACGAGCAAAAGAGACAGCGCGCGCGCGCGAGAGAGAGAGAGAGAGAGAGAGAGAGTATAGGAACGTACTTGCAACATGGAAAGCAACTCGGCATCACTTGCCAGTAGGTCGCTAAAGTAGAAGAACTCGTCGAACAACTCACGAGTGAGCGTCATGTACTTGGCGGCTACGGCCTCCGAGAAGCGCTTGGCGAGATTCACCGTGCCGAGACCCGTGACTCCAAAGTAGGTGGTCGGCAGGAAGCGGTCGGGAATGATCAGATCGCTCTCCTCGGTCTCGGTCGGAATGGCTACCGCCATGGCGCTGTTGGAAGCGCTCTTCTCGACGGCACCCGTGGCCTTGCTGCTTGCTGACGAGTTGCTGTCGCTGATGCCGGCGAGCGCCTCGGCATTGGTAGCTGCGGCCGCGGCGGCGATGGCGGCGGCGATCGCTTCCTCCGAGAGGTCAGCATCGGGCAACGTGGCATCGAGCTTGATTGCCAGTGCCTCGACCGGAATGGCGCTCGCTGCTGCTGTGGCGTCGCTTGCCACCTGCGGTGCGGCGGCAGCGATGGCCGGCGTGGTGTGCGCCTTGAGCGAGGCGCCACTCAACTCGAGCACCACATTGACACCGAGCTCTTGCAGTTCGACGTAGGGCGAGTTTTGATAGAAGAGCGCAAACAACAATCTACACGACGAGGCAGCACCCATGCAACGACGTGAGAAAGGTGACGACGACGAAGATGACGACGAGTAACCATGTGCGACACGGTGCGGCACGTGTGGGCAGGTGACAGCGACGTACAGTTTACAACGGAAGCCAGTAATGTAGTACTGTGGGCGCGAGCGGATCTCGCTCAAGATCGCCTGTCCATAACTGGCAGCCACCACCGGATAGCGGCCGACACTCTGGACCGCGTGTGCAAAGAAAACGGGGAAGATCTCGTCGGGGTTCGTGCTGAGGAGAAAGGTCAATGCCCTCGTTGCATGAGGGCGAACGCTTTCACTCATCGACTTGATGCACGTTACCAAAAAGTTCTCAATCTGGGCACACCAACGCAATGCGACCAAAGTCAGAGTTGCACCTGAGAGCGGGAGAGGAGCCACGAAGGCCCGCTCGACACCGTACCTTGTTGATGGCTTTGGGACTCGCCACGATGCCAGGAAGCGTGACGATAGCCTGAATGGCCTCGACCAGCGCGCATTCGAGAGCAATGTGATCGAGCGGGTCGTCAGTTGGCGCCGTAGAGCTTGGCGCATTCTCCTCGACCTGCGGTAGCAGACGCTTGAGGATACGAATGGTGACGTAGGCCTTCTCGAGCAAGGTCTTCTCGGCCATCGAGTAGCCCAGAATGTCGTGGAAGGTGAGAATCGAGGCTTTGATGATGATTGCCACGTCTCGTCGGCAGATGGGCGGGAGTTGCGTGAAGAAGTGCGAGTGATAGTCGTCGAGGACGGCGTCGAAGAACTCGACCAAGTAGGTCTTGATGCCAAAGTTCGCCTGCTCGGTGGCGGCATCACCGACGTGGATGATCCAATGCGCAAGCAGCGCCAGTACATATGGCTAATGACACCAAGCGACACCAAGCGACGGCAGCAAGATGTCAGGGGGCTGCGAGCCTCAGAGCATCAACACCAGCATGTGGCCCGTACCTCGGTAAAGTACTCGATCGATGAGTGAAAGACTTTCAAATCGCGCGTGCTGAGAATCAACTGCGTGTGGCAGTTCGGGTGCAGAGCATCGAGCGTCTCCATGGTCTAGGGAGCGGAGCGTGCGAACATTAGCCGAGCGGCCAAAAAAGAGAGAGAGACAGAGAGACGTGTGTGTCGTACCGCCTCATGAAACTCCTCGGGATGCTCCTTCAGAATGATACAGATCTCGCCAAACAACTCTTCAGTCGATTCGCGAGGCAAATCGCGCTCTGGGCAAGGTTCGCTTGGGTCAGCGCCTGCGGATGTAGGACCGCGAGCGAGCGAGCGAGAGAGAGAGAGAGAGAGTTGCCAACGAACCATCATCGGTGAGCTGTGGCACGGCACACAAGAACCGAAAGTATCGCTTCCAAAGCATGAGCTGCTCCTTGGGTACGGAGCTGAGATCAGTGACCCACGACAAGAGGCGCTTGGAGGCGAGTGGGAACATGTGCAACCACGCCATCTTGATGCTCGTAAAGTAGCTCTCGCGGTAGTGGATCAGAAAGTCCTTGATGTTGGGCAGGAACGGATCATCCTGCTCGTACTTGCAGATGGCATCGATCAAGAACGGTGCCTTGAGATCGCGCTCGAGTTTCCTACAAGCGCGCATCGTTGGTTGGACACGATGCACAATGAAGAACCACCTGGCACTCCGAAAGGCGTACCTCAAGGCTGGATGGGCCAACAACTGCGCGAGATGCAGTGCTTTGTTACGGTAATTGGCGTTGTTGTGACAGAGCCACAACATACAGGTTCCCTCGATCTTGGCTCGAACGGCAGCCAGGTGCGATGGATCTATCCCGAAGGCGAGTGAGACAAAAGAGAGAGCAACAGAGAGCAAGAAAGAGAAAGAGAGCAGCGTACCGACAGTGGAAACATCAAAACCCATAGAAATGGCTTCGATGAACGAGTGCAACAAGATCATCATGCTCTCGAACGAGCGCAGAATGTAGTGCGTCGAGGTCGAGAAGAACAGATCCATATGGTCGCACGTGAGGGCGAGAATGTGCGTGAGGTGCGCGCCGGGGTCGATCAACATGTAGTCACGCACGGCACCGCGAGCGGCTTGTGACACCTCAGCATTGGCGTTCAGGGTGAATGCCGCCAATCGCGCCACGAGCTGTCGGTCACGGGGTGCAGCTGGTGAGTGCGCGTGCAGCAATGCGGTCGGTCACCGAGGCAGGCCACGACGTACCGGTACGACGGCAGCGCTGTCGGACGGTTCGAGGTGCGGGAAGCAACGGATGGCCGACGGAAGCGTCACGGGCGAGAGGTTCTCCAGGTAGGGATAGATCTTGTCGAACAGCTCGAACTGGTACTTTTGCTTGCAGAACTGCACGAGCGACACCAACGAGCGATACGCGATGAGGGTGAGCCATTAAACACAGGTGCGCGTTTTCGCAACGTGGTGACGTACATCGTCATAACGTCGAACGGCAAGCGTGCTGATGATCGACATTGCCGAGGCCTTCAACTCGGGCGTAGTGTCCTCGGAGAGCAGCTTGCGAGCGAAATCGATGCCGTGCGAGAGCTTGGACAGACCCTGAATCAATACATCCGATGCAGTGCCATGTGATGAGTGGAGGGAGGCCATGACAAGCAGGCGCGAGGGCCAGGAAGAACCTACGAGCTCGACACCGACGCTCAAGATCTGCTTGTAGTCGTCGTCGTTCTTGGCGGCCAACGCCACCGGGATGGTCATATCGAAGATGATGCCGAGGTGCTCGAGTAGCATCTCACTCGCTGGCTCGGCCGTGTTGCCATACTGCAAGTAGTACAAGTACTCGCGCAGGAACTCCCACGGCTCACACTCGGCGGCGCGTTCCTGAGTTGATTGTTGGCACGATTGGATGGTCAATCACTCGCGCAACGAAGAGTGCGGAAGAGTGGCAAGAGTACAAACCTGCGACGAAGTGATGGATTTGACGAATGCGTCGGCGTAACGATCGCGGATCGTTGAAGGAAAGACACCAAGCATCATGGCCATCAGACTGTAGCAGAAGAGGCGTTGCTTGGGTACTTTGGTCCACTTGACAACGGCGCGATAAATGTCTACAAATACACACGATAGCAGGTGAGGTTCACATTCGTTCGTTGCCACCACCACCACCACCAACCTTCAAACTTCTTCCAGAACTGCGCACTCTCCTCTTGCATCGCGCGGAACTTGCGCCAAGCCTGCATCTTCGACTTGTCGGGCGACACGATGATGTCGGTGAAGATGTGCTTCAACAGGACGCAGATCTCGCGGCGCAGTTCGAGCTTCGTCGTGGTCTCCATGATTTGTGCAATGTACGAAAAGTACAGCAGCGTGCTGTTGAGCTGCGGCACCGTGAGCACGCCAAAGTTGAAGTATTTCTGCAATGGGCATGGCAGTTAGAAGGAGGACGGGAGGCATCGGCGGTCGTTGAGTGAGTGAGTGAGTGAGTGAACAACGGTGTACGTACGACGGTCTGCAGGTAGAAGATGAGCTCCTTCTCGCCGACCTTGGAGTTGTTCATCTTTTGGATGTACCACGAGCACAACTCCCCAAGCTGTGCCTGCGACACGAGCGACAGGCACAAGGTGGCTTCTTGTCGTTGTTCTGCTCATGATCATCACCATCACCATCAGTATCGGCGTCGATACGAGCCAGCAAGCCATGATGGTACACATACGATACGTCAGCGTGGTTACGCGGAGCTTCTCAAAGAGAAAGTCGAGCAGTTGCTCGTTCGATGCGATCGACACATTGGGACTATCATACAGTTGGTCGAGGAGCACGTGTGCAACCAGCAGAGGTACGATCGAACGGCGGCGCAGTGCGTTAGACACGCGCGCATCGCCACATGGTGGAGGGCGCGCGGGCGCGAGTGGCAACGTACTCGTAGGCATTGGACTCGAGAATCATACGCAGCGTGCTGATAATGTAGAAGGCCGTCGAAGTGTCCTCAGCGGCCACCTCGCTCTCCTCCGAGTCGCTGTCGTCGGCTTCTTCCTTGGACTTCTTGCTCGCGGGCTTGAGCGCCAGCTTGGCCTTGTAGAAGGCCGCTGCTCACATTGCACATTCGAACGAAGCACCTCCATGAGCTCTCGTGCCCCCGTACTGCTGCTGCTTCTTCTACAACTGCCGGAGGTTGCGGCGCAGCGAGGACGATGGCATTGGTGTGGGCACCGACGTACCGTCCCAGAGCATGACGCGCGCCACGACGTACGTGAAGTACGCCTTCGACGTCACCACCACGAAGGTCTGCAGCAGGTTCTTGACGTTGTCGACCTTGACGTACGACATGGATCGCAGCTGAACCGCACGCACACAGCGAGTCAGTCGGGATATCGGCATATGACGCGTGTATGCGAGCGGGCGCGCTCTCTCGCGCGTACCTCAGCGACGCGCGCCTTGAGAATGTCGGGCACCGTGATGGGAAAGCCGCCATGCTGCAAGTGGCTCGCGTAGATGGCTGCCTCGAGCTTATCCAGCAGCGTGCTGTGCGAGTGGGTGAGGTCAGCCGTTGGATCAACATGCCTCGCAACGTACGCAGGCGACACCACCTCTCTGGCACTCGAGCAGCGTTCGCGCGAGCACCAACACGCGTGCGCGCGACCCAAGCGATGCGCAGACCTACCTCACATGGCGAGGGACCTCCATATGCTCGAGCAAGCCTACTCACCGACTCACCGACTCACCGGTAACCTCGGCAGCAATCCTCTCTCCCAAGGCGCAAGGGCACCGCACAAGAGCTGCAGCACCGAACCAGACGACGGCGAGTGCGACGAACCAACAACAACAACGATGACGACGACGAGCAGCGAGAGAGAGACAAAGCGGAGAGGATGATCGCGCTATCGA
>ERZ778027.4993-NODE-4993-length-10664-cov-3.634179_pt1 | contig 10664 bp, 15 predicted proteins | sample MGYA00375757_ERZ778027 | MGnify/ENA primary metagenome ERZ778027 (study PRJEB29350, sample SAMN05389817) | bioreactor metagenome | isolation source: Ammonium sulfate bioreactor | place: South Africa: University of Cape Town | collected 2014-02-18 ... | reverse complement strand
ACAGCTCGTACGCAACTATCCTTCGTCTCCACCATGGAGAGTACTCGCACTCGGTCCAATCACGGGTGAGACCGTTGTTCCCGATACCACTACGACAACTACCACCAACAACAATCATGGTGGTAGCAGTAACAACGAGATGGATTCGCACGAACTACCACCGAATCGTGTCGTGTTCATGATACCACGCGACTTGGCGGCCGATCTCCTCTCGGCGACGTTCCGCTTTTTGATCGGAACAGGCAAGCGACACGATTTCAACTCGTTCGCTCTGTGTGACTTTGATACGATCGATCTCAGCGTCTGCATACCATCTACCGTCTTGGCATCGGACGGTGGTACTTCTGGCGATAGTAGCGTTCGTCGCATGTCGGCCATGAGACAATCGCAGCTCTTTGATGCTTTGGTGCCAGAGTTGTACGCCATCGGACCGACGTTGACGAACCTGAACCTCGCATCGACCAACATTACGAGTCGAGGTCTCAAGGCCATTGCGAGCTTCACACCACAGCTGCTGTCGCTCGACATCTCGTACTGTCAGAGCTACTTTCAGTGGGACTTTTTGTTGTCTCTCGAGCAACTGCGCTCGTTGAGTCTCGAGTGCGTGGTCGGCAACGCACAGCTCTGGTCGCGACTGTGTAGCTTGCCTCACTTGTGCGAGCTGAACCTCAACGAAGCGCAGATCCAGCGCTCGGAACTGCTCTCGTACCTGCCGCGCCTCACCAATCTCACGCTACTCGACATTCGACAGCATCCGACGCGCGGCTACTTTCGACTCGACGACGAGGTCTTGATGGCGGTCGCCAAGCTCACGCACCTTCAGACGTTGCGCTTCGTCGGCAGCGACGAGCTCTCGGTCGGTGGTCTTGCGCACCTGGTCGGGCTACCGAGTTTAATGAGCCTCCACGTGAGTCACTTGCCTGGCGAGAAGCGCCACGCAGTGTTGGGCCACTTGTCGAGCTCACTGACGAGTCTCACGCTCACGCACAGCCAAGCACAGGAGGACTCGATCGCAGCACTGAGAACGTTGACGTCACTCATTGCGCTCGATCTATCGCACAACTTTCTCTCGGGCGCGTGCGTCGAGCAACTCGGTCAACTGCCGGCACTCGCGTCGCTCAGCGTCGCTCACAACGAGATCGGCTTCGATCGAACGTCGGATCACGAGTGCCTCCGAGCCTTGACGGCACTCGTACAACTCAACCTCGATCACAACCCACTCGTGAGCGCTCGACCATGGCTCAACGGCCTCAATGCCACGACGCATCTCGCCGACCTGCGTCTCCTCACGCGGCTCGAGAGCCTCAACCTCCAAGGATTCGACTCGGGCATCGAGGACCTTGGCCTCTACCACCTGCGCAACATGTCTCGTCTCACGGCCCTCTCGATACGCAACAACTCCATCACCGACAATGGCCTCGAGTCGCTTGTACGCTCGCTACCACGTCTGCGTCGTATCGACATTGGAGCCAACGAACTCTCGTCCGATGCCGCCAAGATTCTGCTCGCCAACAATCCACGACTCACGAGCGTCTCGGCAAGTTCGTCAGCCTTGTCCGACTCGGCTCTCTACTACCTGACCCGACTGCCGACACTACGCACGATCGATATGCGCAATACCCGAATCACCGAAGAAGCCATTCAGATCATGACAGAACACTTTCCGTACATTCGTCTCATCTCGTGAACTCTCTCGCTCTCGGCCTTGTACGCGCAACAATATCGTCTGTTGTTAGTTAGAATACGATGTAGTTCAGTTACTCCAACCTCAATCTATCAATCAATCGCTATAAAATGTAGTTGTATCACCTAAACTAAACTAAGGGTATTTTGTGCAATGTGTCTCTGGGTTTACCGAACCAACAACAACACCAAACTTGGAACATACACCATTCATTATCTACCTACGTTCCAAGAGATATGACAAACAGATACAACAGCAATGATAACGACCATCAAGACTGTTGTGCGATTGCTCATCAGTAACAGCTCGTAGTCTTTTCGTCACCACCACTACCGTGTGCGTCGTCGTCATCATCATCATCGTCAAAAGTGCTGGCCGACCTAGTTGTGTCGCATAGATACAAGAACCTCCTTGAGACGAGAGACGTCTCGACCCTCCTTCTTGGTTGTTTGCGTATCGATCAGGCGACCAACGCTGGTCCATGCCGCAGCATCCGAATCAGGGATTCGATCCTCAGTGCTTGAAATCGACTCACTACAACATTACAACCAAGTATAAGTACGCTAGATGAGCAAGAGAGAGAGTGTGTGTATGCAGGCACGAATCTTACCGATGAGCACGACGAGTGGCATCGGCCTTCTTCCTGCGCTCCTCATAGAATCGCGCGACCTCCTCACGAGCGCGAGACTCTGCTTGTTCCTCTCGTCGTCGCTCGAGCTGCTCCTCGTACTGGCGGATAAAGTCGCTAGTCTCGTGGACCGGTGCGGTGCCCGAGAGATACGGAGACGGCGATTGTGCTGCAAGGCCACCCGACAGATACGAGCTGTTCGACGAGGCGGCTGAGGGCGACGCAGGCGACGCCGCTGTAGCGGCAACCGGCGACTCGGGCTGTGCGAACGGGATTGTGTTACCAGAGAGATGTGCCGACGTCGTCGGAGCTTCGAACGAGAAGGCCTCTCCCGACGAGAGCAGCGGCAGCGGCGCAGCAGCAGCGGCAGGGACCTGAAGATGACGACGAAATATGACGAACGACGACGACGACGACACACGTGATACGCAACGTGCTTCGTCAGTACTTGTGCACGATGCAAGAACTCGCCCGGCAATCTACGTACATCAGTCGGCGAGAAGAAGGTCGGGGTCTGGGCAGGGGCCGCGAAGCCGTCGAACTCGGGGGCGCTGGTGCTCGCGGGCGGCTCGCCCCAACCAAACACTGCCTCCTGCGGCTGGCTGTCGCTGCCCGTCGCAGCCACGACGCCGCCACCACCAAAGTCACCAAAGCCTTCCTGCTGACCACCAGCACCACCGAACGCTGGTGCCGCCGAGAAGTCGGCAGGTGGGTTACCAGCTTCACTCGAGAAGAAATCGGCCATTGTTAGCGGTGCTCTTGTGAGAGGGAGAGGGAGCGAGGGGAGCGAGGGCACTGAGAGACTGAGAGGCGCAGCGAGCGACGCACCGAAAAATCGACGCAACCGCGCAACACCACCGAAAACGCGAAAACGCGAACCTACTCATAGAGCCATCTCCAGGCTCTCGTGGAACGCTAATAACACTCTCTGTACCCCGGAAGGCAGTTGGTGCTGTTCTTCTCTTCGCTCTCGCTCCTTCATTTCGCAGCCTCTCTCTCGCTCTCGCCGGTGTAGAGAAGGAGAAGGAGAAGGAGATGGCGAGCGAGGCAGAGGAGGTGGTTGTGAAGCCGCACTTGGTGACCGTGCGTGGGGCACGGAGTTTCTCGTTGGCGCAGTGTGATTGGCTCGGGTTCGATCTCGATCATACGCTGGTGCGGTACCATATGCCGAACCTCGATCGCTTGGTGATTCGTGCCGTGGCCAAGTTCCTCGTGGGCTTCCATTCAAACGCCTACCCGACGACTCTTGTAGCTTTGGTATGTGTCTCTCTTGACCATTCCTACGCGTGTATGTATGGCGGTGGCCTGTGACTCACGACCAACGTCGATATGGCAGATTGAAGAGAATCAACAGTTCTGCGCCGACTTTGTGTTCAAGGGCGTCGTCGCTGATAAGCTCCATGGCCACATCCTCAAGCTCGACTCTCATCGCTCTGTAACAAGGTTGGTTCAAAGATATTCTCATTCCTATTCTTCGGCTCCCATGCCTGCTCACGAATACTGCGTGTGATTCTCGGATGATATTTGTTCAGAGCGTATCATGGTACGACCGAGCTTTCCCAAGAGGCGATCGATGAGCTGTATGGTTCAACCCCCGTGGAGTTTGAAGGAGTATCGAATGACAGGTATGCCCACACACACTCCAGGAGGTCTCTATCCTCCGATCTATCGCTCCTCTATACTCACTCACGTGCGCTCGTTGTTCTTTCTCTCGTTCTCTCGTCGTAAGATACTTTCCGTTCGCTACCAACTTCGAGCGAGCTCTTGGGCCGTTCTTTGCATTGCTCGTCGGTATGGAACAAACAACCTCGGTTCATTCGGTTCGATGGTGGCCTTTTGATTGCTTGGTATTGACTTGACTTACTCGACTGTGATACCTTGGCGCAGTTGAGTGGGATGCAGGCCGCATCAGCCACGAAAATGTGCCTGATTATACGACAATTGTTGGCGATCTGTTGAAGGGCATCTACTTCAACTACGCTGCCTTTTCGCGTACGTTGCCGTGATGTTTGAACCATGGAGTAGATGGAGCAGCTTGGGTCGGTTAGGAAGCCTGGCTCTCCGTGTTGATACCATGTTCTATCGTTCAGGAGAGAGCCACTTCTTTACTGAGCTCTGCTCTAATCTCCCCGAGTATATCTTTCAGCGAGTGGAGCTGCGTGAATGGCTCGCCAAGCTCAGGCAATCGTACGTCGAGAACTGAATCATGTCTCATTCTAATGGTTGCTACACCGACGAACCGCCTACTGACGCCTTCACCTTCAATGGTTTGGACGATCGAATGCTTGATCATAGTGGCATCAAGCTGTTTTTGCTTACCAACTCGTACCCAGGATTCACCAAGATCTTGTGTAACTACGCCTTTGGACCCGACTGGGAGCAGTTGTTCGATATGAACCTTTTCTACGGAAGGAAGCCTCGATTCTGGACCACACGGGACGATTTTCATGGTATCAATCGATCAGCCAATGTGTGCCGCCGAGTACGCACCTTGGAAGAATGTTCGGCTTCTCACCAGTTGAGGGAGGGACACAGAGGTGCGGTTTGAAGGGAACACCGAACAGTACACGACGCTCCCTGAGCCAGCCAAGCTCGAGGCCGGCAAGTTCTTCCAGAACGGCAACGTCGTCGACCTCGTGGAATACTTGGTGTCCAATCGACCGGAGAGCCGTCGCGACTTGCCGGCCGACACTCTTGAAGTGTGCTACTTTGGAGACCACCTGATCTCGGACATCTTTATGCCTCGCAAGTGCGTACTCTTGCAACATCATGCCGAAGATTGCTGCTTATTTGTTGCCTGAGCGCTTGCTCGAATTTCTCTTTGCTAGTGTGCGTCAATGGCATACGGTGGCGATCGTGGAAGAGATGGAGTACTATCACATTGGTGATTCCAACCGTACGCCTCTTGAGCATGGACACGAGTTGTTGCATGACTACAAGTACGTTCGATTCCATGGCATTACCATTCCTTCGTATCGATATGAGAGGATGCTTCTTCTTCCGGCATAATGCACTATCATCCTCGCGCGCTCTCTTCTCACACTGTTCGCTTGGGTTTGTAGCAAGTACTGGGGCTCATTCTTCCATACTCATACCGGCAAGAGTACCTACTGGCAAAGCATCATCAAGAACTTTGCTACCTTGTGCGTTCCATGCATCTCGCACTTTGTACAGTATGAACCAGGTATGAGTCATGATCATCATCTGCTGCTTCTTCTTACGATGCAGCGCCCTTGGTGCTCACACACATGTTCGTGTGGTACCAGAGCATGTATTTGAGTGTAAGCCCGAGCACATCCAATACCCCTGCGTACTGTTGCAGCAACGCATCCCCTCGTACACGATCTACTACTCTCCGCCGACGCAGCGATAACCGACTCAGCCTCCGCCGAGACTCCCCTCGAGATCTACCTTGCAGTCAGAGGCTCTGTTGCTCTTCATAAAGCCTCTGCTACCTTCACCTCGATTGATACGCGCTATCACGATCCAGGGCATCGATTTCATACTCTCCGGTCTCCTTTGGTTGGGTGGTGAGGTATGATAGAGTGCGCCGGCGCTCGAGAGTATAATTCTCGAGGGTCCGGACCCCAGTTGCGTCCGGAAGGGAGAAGGCGAGTGAGTGACGCTCTCGGCGCTCTTTGATTGCTGGCTCGCTGCTTGGTAGGTGGCTCTGGACGCTCGGTGTACAGGGAGGCTATCGCGCTGAGCTTGGGGCCGTTGTATCGTCCATGTCGTCTCCGTTCGAGTTGGCTGATCGGCCGACGTTGTTTGGTGGGGCGGCGGCCGGCGCAGGAGGAGCGTCGGCGTCGCAGCGACAGCTCGAGCAGCGGCAGCGCGAGCAGCTGCAGCAGCAGCTCAAGCGCGCGCACGAGAAGACCGAGACGCTGACCAAGACGTCGTCCGAGCTGCAGCACGCCAACTGGCGTCTACAAGCCGAGCTCTCACAGTGCAAGCTCGATCGCAAGAACGAGCGCCAGTCGTACGAGAGACAGCGCCGCGTGGCCGAGAGCGCCCTGCGCGCCGTGGCGACGCTGCTGCTCGACGTGCTCGCGGCCACGACGTCGGCGGCCTCGTGTGCGTCGTCGACCTCACACGAGCCCGACCTCACACGCTCGGGCTCGGAGTCGCCTTCGAACCTGTCGTCGTCGTCCTCGCTATCGATCTGTGGCCTGCCGCGGCCACCGGCCGCCTCTCGTCGTGCGCAGTTGGTCGAATCAGCCGGCTCGAGCACGAGCGACCTCGATCGACGCGCCTACTGGCTGCAACGCTTCTCGACGCTGCCGAGCAACTCGGACGAGCTCGCTGCACTTCGTCGTTCGATCGCTGACTTTGAGATGCAGCTACTCGGTGAGGAGGCTGCGTTGAGATATGACTCGTATCGTGTCTCGTCTCCTATCGAACCATTCGACTCGCAGCAGCATCATCAAACTCATCAAACTCATCAACATCATCATCATCAAACTCATCAACAACCACCAACACCATCACAGCAGCCACCACCACAACTACCACCACCACACGAGGTTGATACAAAAACGATCGAAGCTCGATACCAAGCCAGGTTGAGCAAGCTCACCAAGCAACATCAATCGACCGTAGCGAGTCTGTCGGAGCAGCTGGCGGCCGAGAGCGCCAAGGCGCACGCCCTCGAGGCACAGCTCGCGCAACTGCTGCAACAGCACTCGCACTTCTCGGACGCCATTCAGCGACAGCTGCAACGAATCAGTGAGCTCGAGCGCCTCGCCACGTCGCACAAGGCGCAGCAGTTGCAGATCTCGGACCTGACGCGTCAGCTGCAGACGCAGCAGAGCGCGTATCAGACGCAGCTGCAGCTGCTCGAGCAGCAATCGATCGACAAGCAACACTCGCTCGACTACACGCACTCTCAGATGGTTCGCTATCGAACCAAGGTCGACAAGCTTCGTGCGCGAGTCAAGCTCCTCCAAGAGCAGCATCGTATGGATCTCGAGCGCATCGCTCAGCTCGAGCTGCTGCTCGCCGAGTACCGAGCTCACCCGACGCCCGCATCGCTACACCTGCCACCTTCTCTTCCACTGCTATCGGGCACCATCTCTTCGCCATCTGCTCTCGGAGCTATCAACAATGGCAGCAATCACCACCTGCACCAGCGAGACAATGCTCGTTCCGAGACGCTGTCGACAACGCCTCCAATGACATTGCCATCGATCGACTCGATTGTACCAACCACATCGATCGAGCGTGAATCATCGTTGCGTGTACCGTCACCGCAATCGACCACCGATCATACATTGTCCGCCTCCGCTCGCACAATTCCTCATCTTGCACCGATCGCCGCTGAGCAGAGAGCCGAGCATCTCCCTACGCGTGCACCAGAGGCTGGCACTACAGCCCCCACGATCCTCGCTACAGCACCGACACCAAGTAAGCCGGCGCCATCCACACGACCAGCGGCACCACCCAAGCTCGACCTTCCACCGACCGACGATCTACGCCAGATTCACAACGCCATCGCCACCAAGCTGGCCGAGTTACAATCGAGTGCCGAGCAACGTAGGAAGCAACTCGAAGCACTTCAACGTGCCAAGGCCGAATCCAACAGATGAGGATCGATGGCTGCTGCTTGATGAATCGATCGTTGCTTATTTATCTCTATCTCTCTCTCTCCCCTCTATCAAGCGGTATTTGTCATTGTAGTGGTGGAGGTTTGTTGTTGTGGTCTCCTGCAGGTCTTTGCAATCTAACGAGGCATGCTAATATTTATAAACACTTGCTGTTGTTGTAGCTGTTGCTGTTGCTGTTGTTGTTGTTGTAAATCTGACCAAGAGATTTGCATTACAAGAGCCATCAGCCATATTACGACGCGTATTGTACTCTATCCAACCAATCAATCTATCGAGCGGTTGAATGCTCACTCACTCACTCACTCTGTGTGCGTGGTGTCTCGGATTCACTCCTCGCCGATCTTGGCTCCCTTAGCGGCATGCCTGGACCAACAAACCAATGAGGATGCCATTTACAAGAGCGACCCAAGCACAAGAACGAGGTGGTACTGACGATGCCACGGCGATGCACCAGCATACCTCTTGACGGCAGGATTGACGATGCTGTAGCCGGCCTTTCGCTTGAGCTGCTTGGTCTTCTTGGGCTTGATCTGCACCATGCCGTGCGTGGCAGGTTCGACTCCACCTCGAGGACTTGTGTCTCCACCACCGCCACCGCCTCGATGATCCATGCGTAGCGTATCAATCTCAAACTACAAATCCTCGTCAAGTGGTTAGAATCTGGCGATTGCCGTGATGGCGTATTTGGGCGCTCGCAGTGAATGTCGAATCGAAGAGTGCGCACGTACGCGACAGGCATCGAGCTGGCTTCGAAGATCGAGACACTCGCGTTCCTTCTTGCGAACTTGTCGAGCAACGGTCGAGAGCTCGAAGATGAGGTCGGTGGTGGCTCGCTCGCGTTCCCGACCCGTGACCTGGAGCAGCTTGAACTGGAACGACAGCTGTATTCCTTCCTCGGTGAAGCACCAGACCGTGAGCGTCAGCGAGCTCTTGCCCGGTACTGCGTTGAGATTGTCGCTGTTGAAGGCCTGCTCGAACTTGCTAAAGTAATCGGCCCATGGCTTGTTGGTCAAGCCAGCGGTTTGTTTCTTCTTCTCGAGTTGGAGCGCAAGAGTGTGTGTGTACGCGTGAGTTAGTGCGTGTATGCGATCATCGTCAGCAGCGATTCATGCGGCGGCTGTGTACCAAGGTCACGATATCTTGATACGAGAACTCGCGCTCCCAGTAGTGCGAGTGAATGTCGGTGCACGACAGCATCCAAGCGCAGTATTCCTCGCTCGTTGCATCGACGTGTTCGTCGGCGTGCGAGAGCGATAGCGACGACGACGTGGTGGCTGGCGCAGCGCTCCCGCTCGTCGTCGGCATACAACGACAAAGATATCGTTTGTCCTCGTGTCGTGCCTCACCGTACAAGCACCCAAGGCGACGGATATGATCTTGAAACTCTTCCATGGCCAAGAAGAAAGGCTTACGAGAGAGCGTGAGTGAGTGAGTGAGGTGGGTGTTGATGTGTGGTTGATGAGGAAGCAATAGAAGAATGCGCCTCGTTAAACAATTCCTGTAAGTCGCTCCAACGAACAATCTCGACGCTGGCTGGAATATCAAACCCCAAGCTGTCGGTAGAGATATTCACACTTGGCAGTACGAAAGGGGTGTTAGGGTGAGAGTGGTACAATTGCAGTATTAGAAAGTGTGCTAGAGTACTCGAATACAAGGACAAGTAGATTCTGGAGAATACACGATGTGATAGTGAAGGTACGCTACTCAACAACAAGCTCTACCTTGCGGCACTGCTCCCCGTAGGAGCTCTTGATGAACTCAAGAGAAATAACGATATCGCACCCCATCGCAGCTCGGCCGAAATGCAGCGTATTGAATCCACCATGCAGGATTCCCACAGCAGGGCCCGCTCCAGAAGTACTGGTGCAGAGTTGAATGAGGGCACCTGAGTCGCCTGGCTCTCCCATGGCTACACGCGAACCCGAAACAAAGAGAAGCTGTCGAGGCAGTACTTCTTCCACATCTGAAACCCGCAGTTGCTGCAATAATCAGGAAGGAGAAGAAGGGCAATGCGGGTCACGTTGTAATCCCTACGTACCGGTGTCGTTCAGCGTTAAGTGGAACATTCGGTCAGTGGCGAACTGAATACTGAGCGTGTGCCGATGTGTGCCGACCACTTCGAATCCGTCCTCCCCATGCTGCCACAGGAATCCCTGTGGTTTCACCAAGAGGTTGGTTTGGTTCACTGTTTGTAAGAAGCGTTTTCTCACAAGCACGTACCTTGGATCGCCCAGATGCACTGCCAGACTTGAAAAGGCGCTGATGGCTTGGCATGGGCTGGAGTGCTCCAGTTTGGTCGAACAAGCTCTCGGTCCCGGAAACTCGCTTGTTGAGCTGCTCGTATCCAGCCTCCACTTTCTGCTTTCCGACGGCGGTCAGCTCGATACCGCCAACGTCAATACCAAAGCCACCAAATATCCCTCGCCGAGCTTGTGCCGCCGGTGCTTTGAATAGTGTACGGCCTCTCGTCAGTGAATCAGCAGCGAGAATCGGGCGACAAGACACGCCACACAAATCAAGCGTACCAGTTCCAAGCATCACGTAGCTATCCGCACTTGAAATCGTGGCATCAAGCACTCGGAGTGCTTCTTGCGATCTCTCCAATCCCGCTCTTGCCCTCGTGTTCTGGGGGTTTCGAGTAAGATCATACTCGAATCCGACGATTCGTTCCTCGATCTCGTGCCTCTCGCTGCTGGCATCCTTGGGACACAGAGATTGGATCGGAACTCGATCTCGACTCTCCTCAATC
>ERZ778027.4986-NODE-4986-length-10674-cov-4.752707_pt1 | contig 10674 bp, 10 predicted proteins | sample MGYA00375757_ERZ778027 | MGnify/ENA primary metagenome ERZ778027 (study PRJEB29350, sample SAMN05389817) | bioreactor metagenome | isolation source: Ammonium sulfate bioreactor | place: South Africa: University of Cape Town | collected 2014-02-18 ... | reverse complement strand
GGCATGAGCGGCGAACGTTCGCCGCTCATGCCTGGACCGCCTCGACATCTTCATACCGGCTGACGACGACCAGCCTGCCGAACCGATAGACCGGCCAGACGGCCCGCATCAGCCACAACGCGGCCAGGAAGAACAGCCTCACGTAGTTCCGGACGGCGCTCTTGTAGGCGCTGTCCGTGCCCAGTCTGTCGACGTCGAAAGGCGGGAAATCGTCGCCGCTGGCCTGCTCTGCCTGCTCGTAGCGACTGATCTTGTCGAAATATTTCAGTTCAAGCATGACTTCGTTCCGCTCGCGTCAGGAAGCGGCGTTGGAGGTCCGATGTCGCTCCTTGCCCGAACCCGCGTTCGCGGGCATGACCTTGGCCAAGCCGTCCTTCAGGCGTTGATTCCAGGCCGGATCGAGAAACGGAATCCAGTCGACATACTCCGACCGGAAGTCGGGCTTCACCGCCAGAAGTTCGTCGAGGGCGCGACGCGCGGCTGCGAGATCGCCAGCGCCCACCAGCGCGTTGACCTTGACGACCGCGGCATACCAGTAGGCGGGGCGCCGCGTAATGGACTGGTTGGCTTCGGAAACGGCTTCCGGCCAGCGTTCCAGCATCCAGTAGGACATGGCGAGTTCGCCGATGATGAAGAAGACCTGGATGTCGTTGGGACTGAGGCGCTGCGCCATGCGCAGCGGCGCGATCGCGGCAGCCGGTTCACCGCACAGATTGAACTGGCACCCGAGCTGGGCATGCGCCTGGCACAGGCTGGGATTGAGCGCCACGGCACGCTGCAGCAAGGCGCGCGCCCGATCGGTCTGTCTCAGCCAAAGCTCGGCGATCCCGGCCAGCATGTGACCACGGCCATCGTTGGCATCCGCGACGATGGCGCGATGAGCCATACGCCGCATTTCCTGGATCTGCTCGACGCTTCCACGGTTGGCCCAGATCGACCAGCCCATTTGGAATGTCACTTGCAGCAAGGCTTCGGGAGAATCCGGCTCCAGCTCCAGTGCCTGCTCGAACAGCCGGCGGGCAATCTCGGAGTCGGCGCGGGTCAAGCGATTGAGATGCCAGCGCCCACGCCAAATCAGATCGTTGAACTCCAGGCGGTTCTGGCGATTGCCGCGCGCACGAAGCTGCTCGGCGTGGTCGATCTGGGCGTCCAACACGCCCACCAGCTCGGCAACGACCGGATCGAGGGCATCCTGCGATCGATCCTTCGGCAGCGGCAGGCGGTGTGTCCAGAAGGTGATGTTGGTAGTGGCGTCGGACAGAGCGAGCGAGACCGCGTGACTATAGCCGTTGGCGCGCAGCCGGCCTTCGAGAACGTAACGGGCGCCCAACTGTTCGCCGATGCTGCGAGGATCGGCGGTTCCGGCGGTAAAGGCGAAGGAGGAGTTGCGGGCAATGACGGGAAGCCACCGCAGCCGCGACAGGCGATCGATCAGGTCTTCGCTCAGTCCTTCGCTGAGATAATCGTCGGCCGGGTCGTCGGTCAGGTTGGCAAAGGGCAGTACGGCAAGCGCCGGCCGATCGCCAAAGCGCGGAGCCGCAAGCGACTGGCCGGCAAAAAGATCGGTCTGCGGCAAGGCGGTCTGCTGGATCGAGGCCGTGCCGACGGAGCTCGGCGAGTTCGGCCGAAAGAAGGAGCGCTGCTCGCGCAGCCATTCCTCGAAGCCGTTTTCTCCGGCAATGTCGAAGCCTTCCAGGAACTCTCCGGACACGACCGAACCAGGTGACGGAAAGGCACCCTTGTCACCGAAGGTCAGGACGTCGACCCGAAGCCGCGTCAGGTCGAGCTTGACGCGATTATGCTGGCACACCAGCACCGGCTGGCCACCACCGTTCAAGTGCTTGCGCAGATTGGAAAGTTCGCGCCGCAGACTGCTCTGCGCCTGGGCGCGTTGACGCGAGCCCCAAAGCCGGTCCTGGAGCCAGGCTCTCGAGTGCTCACCGTCCTTGGCCACAACAAGCATGGCGATCAGTGCCATGCCCTTCGTGCTGGCGATCTCGACCCGCAGGCCGTCAGGCGTCGCCAACCGGAAAGTGCCCATCAGACTGAGCGAAAAGGCCCACTGTTCGCGCGACATCCGCTACCCCGGAGGGGAGAACAACCCATTAGACCGCGGAATTCAACATTGTTCGCGCGGTTTTCACGATTCACGAACGCCGAAATAGCGCCTGCGGAATGGCAATGCAGCAGCATTGCCCCGTCGGCCGCCGATGGCCGCCAGGCGAACAGCGACAGAAGGCGCCCTTCGATGATCCAGGCTTTTCCACTGAACGCACCGCGAGTGCTAATAACCGGCGGATCGCGCGGTATCGGGGCACGCGTCGCTCTGGCCCTCGCCGGCCGCGGCTACGACATCACCCTCTCCTATCGGGACAAGCACAAGCGGGCCGCCTCTGTCGCGGCCGCGATCACCCGGGCGGGCAGGCACTGCGAACTCGTCGCCGGCAATCTGGCGCGGCAGGATGAGCTGGACGACGTGGTGCAGCGGCTCGCCGCCCACGGCCCCTACAATGCCGTCATTCTCAACGCCAGCGGCGGCCTCGAGCCCGACAAAGACCTCCCCTACGCCATGGCGATCAACTGCTATGCGTCGGTTGCCCTCGCCACGGCGGTCCTGCCTCTCTGTGTCGGTGAAGCCAATCTGATCTACGTCACCAGCCACAGCGCGCACTTCTACTATCACCAGCCGGTCCTGCCCTCCTATGCGCATGTCGCGCTTTCCCGGCAGGCCGGCGAGCAGTGCCTGCGACGGATGAGCGACATGTTCGCTCGTCACAATGTCCGGCTGCACATCATCAGCGGCGATATTGTCGAAGGAACGATCACGGCCTCCCTGATGGACAAGCAGGCCCCCGGCTTCCTGCGCCGGCGTCGCGAGCAGGTCGGCCGCCTGCCGTCGATCGCCGAGTTCAGCGACATGATCGTCGACAAGGCTCTCTCCCGGCGCGCGGCAGATACGAAAGCGACCGCGCACTGGTGCGGCTCAGTCGAGCCGTATCTCGTCGGCCGCCCGACGCCCGAGCCCTGCCAGGTCTCCAGCTAGATCCTTCAGCGCCCCCCGAGCCCGCCACGTCGCTCCAGTACCTTACCGCGTGAGATTACCCATGGGACAAACAGCCGATACCTTGACGTCATTTGCGACCGAGCCGTCGCTTCCGCCCGTCGGTGAGCCGCCGATCCGGCTCGTCGTGGTCGACGACGACGGTCACTATTGCGAGCTGCTGTCGAATGAGCTGGCAGAGCATGGATTCTCTGTCGAAGCTTTCCCCGATGCCCAATCCATGCTTGAGGCCATCGACTCGGTGGCGGCCGCCGACCTCATCGTCCTGAACTGGCACCTTCCTCGTACCAACGGCATCGAGTTGATGCGCCAGCTCAAGCGCCGGGGACTGACCCTCCCGATCGTATTCCTGACGAACCGGTCGCTCATCAGCTACGAGAGCCTCGCGCTCAAGCACGGCGCCGTCGACTTCATCGACAAGGCCCGCGGCATCGCCATCCTCGTGCATCGGCTTCGCCTCGTGATCCCCACCAAGGCACCGGAGCCTCGACGAGAAGCCCTCCTGCAGGTCGGCAAGCTGTCGCTCAGGCCGCGCAGCAGCCGTGTGAGCTGGAACGACGTCGATGTCGAACTCACCTTCGGAGAGTTCAGGATCGTCAATCTGCTGGTCAGCAAGCTCGGCCAGCACGTCTCCTATCGTGAAATCTACGATTGCCTTCACTATCGAGGTTTCATCGCCGGCAGCGGCGAGAATGGATATCGCTGCAACGTCCGGTCCGCGATCAAGCGGATCCGCCAGAAGTTCGAGGCATGCGATCCGGAGTTCCGCGCGATCGAGAACTACCCGTCCTTCGGCTACATCTGGTCGCGCGGGTGAGGCACGCCCCTCTCCTCTGTCGAACCGCTGGCTCAGCCTCGGCGAGCAGGCAAGGCACAGGCACTCCCGAGTGTCCCCAGGACTTCACCTCGCCCTCAAAAGCACACCCGACGAAAGCAATGGATCACGTCACGCTCTCCACTCTGGAAAGAAGCATCCGGACGGCACAACTCCACCTCGCCGAGCTGCTGGCCACGTCGGTCAACGGCCGAGCGACTACGCCAGATCCGCGCGCCCGCTACCTGTCGTTCCAGTTCCATCTGACCAGGGACGTGCCGACCTATTTCATGGCCATCGCCGGCCATCGCGATCTGGCGTGGCGACGCAAGCTGCGGGACTTCCTGTATCGGTTTGCCAACGACGAAGAACTGCACCACCAGGCGGTCGCCCAGGATCTGCTGGCCCTCGGCCTCACCCCGCCCCCGATCAGCGCCGACGTCGAGCTTTGGCACGGCTATTTCCGGTCGGTCGTCGGCGAGAGACCGTTCGTGAAGCTCGGTGCGGCCGCCATACTGCAGACCATCTCGGACGGCCCGGCGCGTCGCTGGGTTCGGCAGATCCTGCAGGGGGACTCGCCGAGTGAATCGGCCGCCAGACCTGCAATGCTGTACCGGTCCGACGGACCGCCGCACGGAATGCCGATCCTGACGGCTCTGCGGGACGCCGCGCTCGAGCAGCGACACTTCCACGACCTCGTGGAGGGCGCGGAGAGCGGCACGGCGCTCTATCTGCGGATGGTCGAGTGGGCCCTGCAGCCCGACCTTCCGTCGCGATTGCGCGATTGGACTGATGCATCGCCGCCCATTCTGATGAATTGACGAGCTATCCAATATACATGATAAGTCATCCAATATATTGGACGACTTATCATGCCCGCTTCTGTCAACGATCGCATTGCTGCACGCGTGCGCGAGCTGCGGACCGCACGCGGCCTGTCGCTTGACGCTTTAGCCGACGTCTCGGGCGTCAGCCGGTCCATGATCTCGTTGATCGAGCGCGGCGAGACGAGCCCGACGGCGGTGGTGCTGGAACGGCTGGCGACCGGGCTCGGCGTGATGCTGGCGTCGCTGTTCGACACGCCGGCCGGGCCGGGCGCCCCTGTGTCGCGACGGGCCGAGCAGCAGGAATGGCGCGATCCGCAATCCGGCTACCTCCGGCGCAATGTCTCGCCGCCGGGCTTTCCCTCCCCCATCCAGCTCGTCGAAGTCGCTTTTCCCGCCGGTGCACGCGTCGCCTATGAAAGCGGCCCCAGGCAGACGGCGACGCATCAGCAGATCTGGGTGCTGCAGGGCACGATCGACGTGACCTTGGGCCGTCAGCAGCACAATCTGGAGGCCGGCGATTGCCTGGCACTGCAGCTCGATCAGCCGATCACCTACCACAACCCCACATCCAAGCCGGCACGCTACGCCGTCGTCATCGTTTCGCTTCCCCGGTGAGCCCGCCGCAATGAACGCGCCCCGATGAACGCGCCATGAGCCCGATCGACGTCGCGGCTGCCCTGCTGAGCGCGCTGCTGCATGCCGGCTGGAATGCCGCGGTGAAGGCCAATCGGCAGCCGGCGCAGGCGATGATGGCGCAGATGGTGCTGGGAGCGTTGTTGGTCCTGCCGCTGCTCGCCTGGACCGGCCTGCCGGCGACCGGCGCCTGGCCGTGGATCGCCCTTTCCGCGCTCCTCAACCTGGTGACGGTGAGTGCCCTGCTGCGCGCCTATGAGCTGGGCGGCTTCGGCATCGTCTATCCCGTGGTGCGTGCCCTGGCGGTGCTGATGGTCGTACCACTGGCTGCCCTCGTCACAGGGCATCTTGTGGGCGCAGGCGCCTTCTCGGGCATCGCCATCATCGCACTCTCGCTCGGCCTGCTCGCCTGGGACGCCTCGCGCGGCCATGGCGTTGCCCTGGGCGCACTCGGCTGGGCCGCCCTCGCCGGTCTCGGCACCGCAGGCTACATCCTCTGCGACGCGCAGGGCGTGCGCGCTTCGGGCTCGCCGCTCGCCTACGGTTTCGTCGCCTCGATCGCCAATGCCCTTGTCATGTGCTTCCGCCAACGTCGCGCCGGCCCGGTCTGGCAGCAGTTGAAGGGCCAATGGCTCTACGCCACGCCGGTCGCGATCGCCTCGATGGTCTCCTATCTGCTCATCCTGTGGGTCTGGAACCATGCCCCGATCGCGCCGGCCGCCGCGCTGCGCGACACCAGCGCGGTGTTCGCGATCCTGATCGCCGTGCTCTGGCTGCGCGAACCCTTCACCCGACTGCGTATCGCGGCAGTGCTGCTGGCGGCAGCGGCCGTGCCATTCTTGCGCTTGGGGTGAGCGGCAGCCGAATGTCACACGGGCAATTCTTGACCGTGACACTCGAGGCTGCCTACGCTTTCAACGTTGATCTGTTGAGACTGGGGACAGCTTGCCTCACTCGCAAAGTGATCCTGGTTCGACCCCGTCGAACGAATCCTCCCGCGATGTCCTCGCCGTTGGCGCAAGGCTGCAGCGCTACGAAATCCTGTCCGTTCTTGGCCAGGGCAGCTTTGGCGTCACCTATCGTGCGCGCGATACTCAGCTCGACCGTGACGTCGCACTCAAGGAATACCTGCCGACCGCCCTCGCGGTCAGGGAGAGCCAGGCCCTCGTTCTACCGCGGTCGACCAAATTGGCCGACGAGTTTGGTTTGGGCCGCCAGCGGTTCGTCGATGAAGGGCGCACCTTGGCGACACTGCACCACGCCTCTGCCATCGTCCGGATCTTCGACTTCATCGAAGCCAACGGCACCGCCTACATCGTAATGGAGCTGGTGCCGGGAATCACGCTGCAGGACCACCTGGCGCACGGCAAGACGCTGTCGCCGGCCGAAATCGACAGAATCCTATGGCCGTTGCTGGACGGGCTCACTCAGGTCCACGCAGCTGGCTTCCTGCATCGCGACATCAAGCCCGGCAACATCATCCTGAACGGTGATGGATACCCGACGCTGATCGATTTCGGCGCTGCCCGCGCCGCAATGGCAGGCCGGACGATCGCGATGACAACGATCTTCACGCCTGGCTATGCCGCCGCCGAGCAATTCACGTCTGCCCGACAAGGCCCCTGGACCGACATCTATGGCCTCTCGGCTACGCTCTACCATGCGATCACCGGAGAGCCCCCTCCCAGTGCCTTCGACCGCATGCTCGACGATCACTATCGACCGTTGGGCAAGCAAATGCCTGCAGGGTTCGCACCGGGCCTGCTGATCGGCATCGATGCCGGGCTGGCCGTGCGTGCCGGCGACCGACCACAATCGATTGTCGACTGGCGGCCGATCCTCACCCAATCCGTTTCTCCGGACTCTCAGGTGACAACTGTCCTCGGCGAGGCACGCAAAGCCGCAGCGCCGCCGCCCGAGCCTGTGCGATCCGCAGCCGACGCACCGACCATACAGAGAGCCGCCGCACCGGCTGGACGTGCACGACACTTCCGTATTGGACTTGCCCTTGCCGCGATAGCCTTGGCCGCCGGGGGCTACTACATCGCGACGGACGGGCGGTCACCGCAGCGGGCCGCTGAGCCGCCACCTCGAGCCGCAGAGACCGAAGCGGCGGCCAAGGCGGCTCAGGCGGAAGCACAGGCGCAAGCGCAGGCGCAGGCGCAGGCGCAGGCCGAAGAACTGGCGAAGCTGCGCGCCGAAAAGGAGGCGCGCGACAAGGCCGAGGCCGCCGCAAAGCAGAAGGCCGATGAGGAGACGCACCAGCGGGAGGCCGAACTCGCGCGGCAAAAGGCCGACCAAGAGGCCCGGCAAGCGGCAGCGATCGCCGCCGAGGAGGCACGACGCAAGGCCGAGGAGAGCGAGCGCGCCGCTGCCGAGGCCGGCGAAATCGGCCTACGGCTCGCATCCGTCGACCGGCAGCATGTCCAGGTGGCTCTCACGGCGCTGGGCTTCGATACCGGTGGCACCGACGGCATCTTCGGCAAGCGCACGCGCGACATGATCATGGCGTGGCAACGCAGTCGGAATGACGGGGCCACCGGCTTCCTCTCGGGGAAGCAGAACCAGGCCTTATTGCAGAGTGCAGCGCCAGCGATCACCCAGTTCGACGCCGATCAGAGAGCTGCCGCAGCTGTATCGCGGCCCTCGACATCTGCAATGCCCACCACCCCGACGCCCCCGGCCCCTTCACCACGCACCGCCTCGACGCCGCCGGCTCCCGTCCCTGGCTCGGTATCGCAGGAGCCGCCACCCGGCGCGCTGCGCGCCGGCGAAAGAGTGCTGGTCGACGACGGCACCTGCCCTGCCGATCAGATCAAGGAAGTCACGGGCGGCGGGAACCTGTCGACGAACCGCACGACCGGGCCCCCGCGCAGCAAGAAATGCATTCCGCGCAGCTCCGTCCGATGAAAGCGATCGAGATCGGACTCTCCCCTCAATCGGACCACACATCGTAGTAGGCCCTGAGTGCCGACGGATAGCGGCGCAGCTCGGTGAGCAGGCTGTAGGCTCGCACCACGTCGCGCGCCTCGTAGCCCCAGGCCTCATGGCCCAGCTCACGCGCCAGAAAAACCGCCCGTGCAAGGTGGAAGCGCTGCGAGACGATGATCAGCCGTCGCGCACCGAATGCCGTTTCGGCGCGCTGCACCGAAGCCAGGGTGCGCACGCCCTCTTCGTCGCGCAGAATCGCGGCGGCCGGCACGCCACGCCGCTGCAGCCCCGCCGCCATCGCCGCCGGCTCGTCGTAATCCGGAGGTCGCTTGTCGCCGCTCACGATCAGGCGCTTCACCTTGCCGGCGCGCCACAGCTCGGCGGCGGCATCGAGACGATACTCGAGATAGCGGTTGGGGCCGCCTTCGGGGCCGATCGGCGCCGCGCCCAGCACCAGGGCCGTGTCGATATCGGGCAGCTGCGCCACATCGCTCTTGATGTAAGCTGCCGACAGCCGGTCGAGCCGGCGCTCGGCGGCCCAGGCCAGCAGGACCAGGAGTAACGCCGCGGCGCCCATGGCCAGCAATGCGTAAAGTACCAGCCGCGTCACCATCGTTTTGATCGAACTCCCCGCCTACAGATACGCTCACAGAGAGGCCTGATGCCCCGTCTCAGCACCGCCGAAGCCACGGTCGAAACTCTTCTCCGCCACGGCCTCGATACGGTCTATGCCTTGCCCGGCCTGCATCAGGACCCCTTGTTCGACGCCTTCTACCATGCGGCCGACCGGTTACGGGTGATCCATCCACGGCACGAACAGACGGCTGCCTATATGGCGCTGGGGGCGGCGCTTGCGACCGGCAAGCCGCAGGCCTTTGGCGTGGTGCCCGGCCCCGGGCTCCTGAATGCGGGAGCCGCGATACTCACCGCCTACGGCATGAATGCACCGCTGATCGGACTGATCGGCCAGATCCCGCAGGCCGACATCGACAAGGGTCACGGCCATCTGCACGAGATCCACGACCAGCTCGGCCTGATGCGCCACATCACCAAATGGGCGGAACGCATCAGGAGCCCGCAGGAGGCGCCGACCCTGGTGAGCCAGGCGATCTGGCACGCCACCTCCGGCCGCCAGCGCCCCGTGGCTCTGGAATGCGCCCTCGATACCTGGGCCAAGCGCAGTGAGGTGGCTCTGCCTGACGCGCCGTTGCAACTGCCGCCGCAGGTGATCGACGACGAGGCGATCGAGACGGCCGCCAGGATCCTGGGCAATGCCGAGCGGCCGATCCTGGTGCTGGGTGGCGGCGCGACCGACGCCAGCGCCGAGGTGATCCATATCGCCGAAATGCTGGAGGCGCCGGTCTCCTCCTATCGCCGCGGGCGCGGCATCATTCCCTCCTCGCATCGCCTGGCCGTCGACATGCCGGTTGGCCACCGCCTGTGGAAAGACGCCGACGCGGTGCTGGCGATCGGCACACGCTTCTTCATCCAGAATGGCAACTGGGGCATCGACGACAAGCTCAAGGTCGTGCGCGTCGACGTCGATCCTGATGAACCCGACCGTTTCCGCAAGCCCGACGCCGCTCTGGTGGGCGACGCCGCGCATCAGTTGCGCGCCCTGATCGCGGCCCTTCCGAAGCACAATCGCAAGCGGCCCTCGCGCGCCGCGGAGCTCAACGGCCATCGCGCCTGGTTGACCGAGCGCCTGTCGCGCCTGGAGCCGCAGGTCTCCTTCCTCAACGCGATCCGCAACGCGCTTCCTGCGGACGGCATCTTCGTCGACGAGGTCTCGCAGATGGGCTTCGCCTCCCGCATTGCGTTCCCGGTCGAGAAGCCGCGCACCTTCCTGTCGCCGGGCTACCAGGACAATCTCGGCTGGGGCTTCGGCACGGCGCTCGGCGCCAAGGCCGCGATGCCGGACAAGAAGGTGCTGGCGATCGCGGGCGACGGCGGCTTCATGTATCAGGTGGGCGAGCTCGCAACTGCCGCCCGGCACAACATCGCCCTGGTGGTCGTGGTCTTCGACAATGGCGCCTTCGGCAACGTGAGGCGCATCCAGCAAGAGCGCTACGGCAACCGCCTGATCGCCTCGGACCTGCACAACCCCGACTTCGGCAAGCTCGCCGACTCCTTCGGCATCGCCTCGTTCAAAGCGATGGACGCCCGGCAGCTCGAGGATGCCCTGCACAAGGCCTTTGCGCTCAACGCACCCGCCCTGGTCTGGGTCCCGCACGGCGATGTGCCCAGCCCGTGGGACATGATCATGATGCCGCGCGTTCGTTAGGCTTCAAGAGTTTACCCCTTGGACTTGTCAGACCCGGGGCCGTCGGCGGGAGTTGGTTCGCAGGTGGCAACAACCACGCTCCCGGCGAAATGTGCGCAGCGCAGCGCGGCGCACCACCAGGCCG
>ERZ778027.4981-NODE-4981-length-10683-cov-3.534908_pt1 | contig 10683 bp, 6 predicted proteins | sample MGYA00375757_ERZ778027 | MGnify/ENA primary metagenome ERZ778027 (study PRJEB29350, sample SAMN05389817) | bioreactor metagenome | isolation source: Ammonium sulfate bioreactor | place: South Africa: University of Cape Town | collected 2014-02-18 ... | reverse complement strand
TCGGAGCGCTTCACTGTATGGCGAGGTCGGCTCATGAACGACTTTCTGAGTGACAGTGCGTCGCCTGACTTCCGGGACCATCGACAGCACCGGGACGCCCGTCGTGGCCTCGACCTCTTCCGGGCGACGGAAGGTTCGATTACCCGTTTCCAGCATCAAAGCCGCTGCGGCTCCGCTGAGCAGCGACGCCAGCGATCCGAGCGCGACGAACAGCGCTTTGGGCGGGAAGCTCGGCGCTGTCGCCGGGACGGCGGCCGAGATGAGCTTGGCGTTTGCTTCGAGGATGTCGGCCGATGCCGTCGTCTGCTTGGCTCGGCTGAGCACCGCTTCGAGCAGGTTTCTATTGACCGCCGCATCGCGTTCGAGCGCCTCCAGCTGAATGGAAGCACTGTTCACCGAGCCCATCTTTGCCTTGAGCTGATCGAACTGCTGCAGCAGTGAATTGTAGCGGGCGTCGGCAGTCCGAGCATCGCGGGCGAGGCCATCGACCACCTTTGCGACCTCGGCGGTGACCATGGCTCCTATTGCTCCGGCCTCGGCCTGGACGCGACGATATTCGGGATGCTGGGCGCCGTGAAGCGCCGACGCCATTGCAGCCCTTCGCTCGGCATCTGCCTGTTGTTGCTTGAGCGCCGCCACGAGAGGAGAGCGAAGAACCTCCGGCACGGTTTCGGCGCTCTGATGGCCCTGCCGAAGGCTCTGCGCTTCGGCGAGCCGGGCGTCCGCCTCGGCTTTGGCGGTCTGGGCGACCATGAGCTGTGTATTGAGCTCGGAAAGCTGCTGGGTCGTGACGCTGTTGCCGCCGCTCTTGTAGAGCCCATTGGCGCGGCGATAGTCCTCGACGGCCTGGTCCGACCGACGCACCTGCTCGCGCAGATCGCGGACCCTTTTCATCAGGAAGCCGTCAACGCGATCCATCGTTCGCAGTTTTTCCTGCCGCTGAAATTCCAGGTACTTTTCGGCAAAGCTGTTGGCGATCGCAGCAGCCAGTGCGGGATCGCGCGCTTCAGCCTTGATGCTGAGAACGTGGGACCGCCCCAGCGCCGCGACGTCGATCTTCGTCAGGAGCAGATCGACGAGTGCTTGCGTTCGCTGCGCTTCGGTGGGGGGTACGACGGCCGGCGATGTCGGGGCATAGGCCAGGATCATTTCGCGCAACCAGGTCGGCATCAACTCGTCGAGGCGCTGCAGGGAGAAATTCGACCAGAAGGTCGGCTTGGCCAGTTCCGGATTGAAGGCGGGATTGCCGGCCAGGTGGAGTTCCTCGACCACCTGCTTGGCGATCGTTCGCGACTGGAGAATGATGCTTTCGTTCTGTACGCGCTCGGCGTCGGGGCTGACGTCGGTAATGACCGACTCGGCATTCATGACACGCGGTCCCTGAAGTCCAATGAGAACCCGCGCTTCGCCTGCGTAAAGCGACGGCATGGACGACGTGACACCGTAGGCTACGGCACCTCCTGCCGTTGTCGCCAGAACGAGCAGCCAGCGGCGGCGCCACAGGAGACGGAGGGCGTCCCCAAGCCCTGGCCCCGTGGCTGCTGGTGGCGGCTCAACCGCGACGTACTGGATGGGAGGGTTGTGCTCGACAAGCGCATCCGTACCGGCATTTACGCGGTGCCTCGGGGAAAGAGGCCTGTTGCGATTGAAATCGTTGCTCATGCCGCGCTCCGTATGACCCACCGCGAACCAAGTGCGAAAAGATTCGCTCCCCGGCTCTTAGCAAGCAGCGGCAGCGACATGGCGTGATCAGGCAGGAGTCAACTTGTCGGCACCCCGGTTCGGCAGATCACAAGAATCGCTCATGTCTCGTATGCCGGCAGGGTCATCGTGATGGATCTCGCGCCACCCTCTCCAGGGACGACTGTCAGATTTCCCCCCAGCAGGGTGACCGTCCTGGCCGCGTGCACGAAAAGAGGCATCTCTTCCAGTACATCCATCTCGTCGGCCGCAGGGATAGCCGTTGAGGGGTCTCGTTCAGCCGCCAGATGCAAGCAGGCCAAACCTCTTGCGGTCTCGACCGTGGCGACCACCCGAACGCAGCTTCGATCGCTGAGCATCGTACTCAGACACTCGTCGACGATCCTTTCCAGGACACCCGGCGGAGCAGAGACATTGCTCACCCTTGCGTCACCCACTACGACACGTGCTGGATCGAGACTCTCGCTCTCCTCCTCCACCGCATTGCGAAGGATCTCGGCAAGATCGACTGGATACCTCTCGGCCAGAAACAGCGCGGCGAGTTCATTCTCTTTTCTCCAGGCGCCATCGAGCAATTCATTCAACTGAGCCCCCGAGATGCCGACGGCCTCGACCGCGCGGTAAGCACGGAGATCCCCCATTGAGACGACACTCTTCAGACGTTCCGCATAGGCGACAACGACTGCAATCGGTGATCGCATCGCGTGGACCATTTCGCCGATGTCGACGCGAACCTGTTCGGCCAGGCGAGACGCGTCACGGGAGACCTCGTGACGGTCGACGCCCGATGCATCGGCGACTGGGGCCACGGCGTGCCGATTGGACCCTTGAGGGGAAGGCATCCTGCCAGCGGCCAGTGCAGCGCTCCCAACGAGGCCCAACGCAGTGGAGAACAGAAGAGCCAGCGTGGTTTCAGAAACGAGCCAGAACGACGATGACGCAGCCAGAGGACTGGTGACAGGGGCGATGGCAACGACGGTCGACTGGACGGCACCGAATTCCCGGGCGCGCGACGCCACCTCCGAAGGCATGCCTCGCTCGCTCGAAGCCGCGGCCGGCGGGCCCAGCGATCCATCTCGCATTTTGTGGGGGTCATCGATACCGGACCGGTGAGTGGCAAGGGCCGGCGGCTGTTGCCGCTCACCATGCTGTTGCCAATTCAGCGTCTCGATCAGCCAGAGGTTGGCGGCCGGCAACACCGCAAGAACGCACAGAGCAACCACCAGCCTTGTGCGGATCGACTCGGATCGTTCAAAAGATGTGTGCTCCACCTTCGCGACGCCAGATGTAGCCGAACGCGGTATAGTTCTGAATCTCGTGAAACTCTGGATCGAGTGTTTCAAACTTGCGGCGAATCCGTTTGATCGCAGATCGAACATTGGTTCGGTAGCCATTCTCGCCACTCCCCGCAATGAAGCCCCGATAGTGTAGGCAGTCGTAGATTTCGCGATACGTCACGTGCTGGCCCATGTTTCGTGCCAACAGATTGACGATCTTGAATTCCCCGACGGTGAGATCGACGTCGATATCGTTCCAGAAGGCCCGACTGACATGCGGCTTGAGCATGAGCTTGCCGAACTGGAGCACCTTGTCGCGCTGCGACCCCGGCACCTTGGTGGTCGTCACCAGGCGAAGACGCTGAACGAGAATGTTGATGCCGCGGGATTTGTCGATGAAATCGATCGCACCATGCTCGAGGGCAAGGCTCTCGTTGCTGATGAGGGACCTGCCGGTCAGGAACACGACCGGGATGGTGATGCCGACGCGCCTCAGATGCTGCAACAGATCGAGGCCGGTGGTCCGCGGAAGGGTCCAGTCCAGAATGATCAGATCGGCGGTGGATACCGAAACGATTGCCGAGAGGACGGATTGGGCGTCGGCAAATGCCGTTACGCTGAACCCATGTTCCGTCAGCTCGTTGGACAGCATGCCCCTGAAGCAATCATCGTCATCGACCACCACGACGCGGATTGGCGCTTCTGTGGAGGGCACGACCACCGGTGTCGTAGCAAACAACGGAAGGATGTCGGTCGAGAGTTCCATGGTCCACTCCTCGTGACGTTGTTGCGTACGCAATGCACCCGAATTGAATCCGTCGGCGCATCATTGCGCCGACGGCTACATTTCGAACCACTGGACGAGGAAGTAGAAAGAACTCGCGAAGCCGAACCAAAACTCGACGTCAGTTCAGCATGAATCGCAGTTCTCGCAGTTCACGGACTACCCCATCCCCTGCGTCGACACCAAAAGAGCACCCCTGCCCTCATGATGCGCATCGACGCTACGCCTTCCCGATTTCACACCACACATCAAAGCAGACCGGCAGTCGACAGTGAACGCCTTCCCACAATCTGATCACCGTTTGATCACCGGCCGGCAACAAGCCCCCTAACTCGATCGGCTGCCCCTCGGCATCCGTCCCCGCACCAGAAGTGCACGTTGAATGCCAGGCTGGACCCGGCGATTCAGCGGCAACGAGATGTCTAGTCACCCGCGAGCTGGGCATCGCGGGCGCCCCGTTTGGAGTTGGTAGGATTTCGTCCCCCACCGCCGCGACAAGCGGTACCTCAGTCGCATTCCAGACTACGGCCCCCGACGCTGGGGCCGGAGGGATTGCCATCTCACACATCGACCTCTCCATTGCCACAGCACAGGGCGAGGTTTGGTACGAGGCGGATTGTGACCTGTTGCAATGACAATTGGGGCACGTGGTTGGTGATATTGTGCATCTAGGTCCACGCTCTGTGTCACACGCTGATCACTGCGTCGTGCCGCGCTGCGAGGATCTGCGGCGGAAGCGTGACATGGTGACCACCATTCATGAGCGACGTGCCTCAAGTTGATCCCGAGACAGTCACGATCAAATGGAGATGATGTAGTTCCCGGTTCACGGAACCGGACACTTCGCCCGGGCACGCAAAGTCTCCCACGCTTCGGGGGCCCCGGGCGAAGACCATCTCGACAGCCGGTCGACTCACCGTTCGGCAAACGACACATCGTCAACCCTCGAGCCCATCACGTGTGGCGGAGTTCACGTCGCATGGCCGCGGTGTGGGAAATTCAAAGAGCACAGTCGACCTATCGGCGATGCTCGCGTCGGCGAATGCACTCATGACATCGATCGATCATGCTGTGATTGCCCGAACCGAAAGCGACAGTACCGATCGGTATGAGCGCCGAGCGACACAAAGATCACGAGCACAATCAGTGTCGGACAGCCACTGGTAGCGACAGTCACTGTAGAAAAGACGACCGCATGATCGATCTGCTGCCGCCTGCGATTCTGCGCTTCGCTGGGCGTGCCGCGCGTTCGCGATTATCCAAGCTCTTCCCGTTCAGCCTGCAGACAGAGCCGCGCGCACGATGTCCCTGAAGATACCGAACTGCACCCTAAACGCTTGCGGACTATAGTCCTGGTAGTATCCCGCAGTTACAACGACGACGAGATCAAGCTCCGAGACGATGCGGATCGACTGGCCACCCCGACCGAGAGCGCCAACCCAGGGGACCTCACGACCATTGAGCCGGGCACGACCGAGCCACCATAGATACCCATACGACTGATCGTTTGTGGCCTTGAGCTTCGGCGCCGTCGAAGTCTCGATCCATGTTTTCGAAACGACTTGGCGGTCGTTCCAGCGACCGCCCGCGAGGACGAGCTGGCCGATCTTCGCCATGTCGCGCGGCCGCAGGCGCAACCCTCCTCCGGCATCGCTGTCGCCCCTGACCCGCTTCCATTCGACGGCGGTGATGCCCAGAGGCTCAAATAGTGTCTGGCGCGCAAATTCGTCGAGGGGACGTCCGGTCGCCTTGTGGACGATGGCCGACACGAGGGTCAGCGCGCCCGTGTTGTAGAAGAACTCCTGTCCTGCCGAGCTCACCACGGGAAGGCCTAGAACGTAACGACACGGATCTCGCGCCATCTGCATGCGCACCTCGTCGTTGTCGTAGTTGTTGCTGGGGGTCGCCTCCACCCACTTCAGCCCCAGCGACATGGTCAGCGCATGCGCCAGCTGGAGGCGATCCTTTTCAGGGGAGCGCAAGTCGGACAATTCGGGGAAGAAGCTGAAGATCGGTTCATCGACGCTCCGGATCAACCCGCGATCGATCGCGATCCCGACCACGAGCGACGCGACGCTCTTGGAGACCGACTTCATGTCGTGCAGTGTGCCCACATCGAAGGTGACGTTCTCCACCTTGCGATTGTTCACCTCGTCGGGGCCGCTGAAGTACCGTTCGAACAGGAGCGTCCCACGTCGTGCGACCAGAACAGAATGCACGTTGCCGCTGGTCGAAGCCGCGAGCTGATCGGCCATCCTGCAAAGCGCATCACGGTCGATCAGCTTGTCGTCAGGGGCGGAGGCGACCGACCAGCCGTCGTCCCGGGCGACTGGAATACCGCAGCTCTCAGAGGGCTCCGCATGCACCGGCGCCGCGGCGAGCGGTGTCAGCACCGTTCCGGCGAAAAATGAAACAAACCGGCGCCGTCTCATTTTTTCCTCTTATGCACACATTCTGCAGTCAGCTGAGCTTCAGCCCCTGCTCTGTGTTGCAGCACGCATCGTAGCGTTCATGAGGTCTTGCCGTCTTCCGCAGCCGCCTGGCCGATTCCAGAAATCCGGCACGCGCGCCTGCACACGCTCGGCACGGCCCCGAACGTAAAATCTGCAGGTTTTGGAGGACCCGGTCTTGTGGTGGAGTGGCGTCCCCTACGGGATTCGAACCCGTGTCGCCGCCGTGAAAGGGCGGTGTCCTAGGCCTCTAGACGAAGGGGACTGAAGCCGGCGGCAGGGTGTACCCGCAAGAGGCTGTTAAATCAAGCAAAGCAGGCTCAGGACAAAACCGACCCCGCCGCTGAGGCAGCGTCGTCGATCTGAAGCCGGACGCTCTCCCGCCCCCCGAAACGGTCGATCCTGAGGGCTCCGGCAACATGCAGCACGGGGCGCGCGGAATCGAGCAAGGCCGGCCCCAGAGCGGTCTGGCCCGCCCGGAAGGCGATGGCCTCCACACGGCCGCGCTGGGCGCCCACCAGGGTGCAGCGCACGTGGCCCTCGCCCACCGGCTGGGCGTAACTCACCCTGACCCCGGTCAAGGCGAAGCGCGGCAGCGCATTGCCCGCGCCGAACGGCCCTGCACGCTCGATCATGTCGACCAGTTCCTGGGTGGCGGCCGCCGGCGCCAGCGCCGCATCGATGCCCAGTTCGCGCACCGCCGGCGCTGCGCCGAGCTGCGGCCCGATGCGGGCATCGAGAAAATGGATCAGCTCGGCCAGTGCCGTACGCGAAACGGTGAGGCCCGCCGCCATGGCGTGGCCGCCACCGTTCACCAGCAGCCCAGCCTGGCGAGCCGCAATCACGGCCGCGCCCAGATCGACGCCGCGCACCGAGCGACCCGAGCCCTTGCCCAGCTCCCCGTCCATGCCGATCACGAAGGCCGGCCGGCCGTAGCGCTCGACCAGCCGGCTCGCCACGATGCCGATCACGCCGACATGCCAGCCCTCGCTTTCGACCACCAGGGCCGCCGGCAAGCCCCGACGCTCGGGGCCGTACAGACCCTCGATGCGGGCAATCGCCTGGTCGAGGACCTCGCGCTCGATGGCACGGCGCTCGGCATTGAACTCGTCGAGCCGTATCGCGAGCGCGCCGACCTCGTGCACGTCGTCGCTCGAGAGCAGCCGGGCGCCGAGATCGGCCTGCCCGACCCGCCCGCCGGCATTGACGCGCGGCCCCAGAAGAAATCCCAGATGATAGGCCCCGGGCGGCTCCTTGAGCCGCGCGACGTCGGCGAGCGCTGCAAGGCCGGCATTGCGCCGCTGGGCCATGACCTGCAGGCCCTGCCGCACCAGGGCGCGATTGACGCCGACCAGGGGAACGACGTCGCACACCGTGCCCAGCGCCACGAGATCGAGCCATTGCCGCAGGTCGGGTTCCGGCCGCGCCGTGCCGTACCAGCCCGCCTCCCGCAAGGCACGGTTGATGCCGACCGCCAGCAGGAAGGCGACGCCGACCGCGGCCAGCTGCTTGTGGGGGCTGTCGTCATCCACTCGATTGGGATCGACCACGGCGACCGCCTCCGGCAAGGCGATCTCAGCCATGTGGTGGTCGATGACGATGAGGTCGAGACCGACGCGCCGGGCTTCCGCCAGAGGCTCGAAGGCCGTGATGCCGCAATCGACCGTGACGACGACCGAGGCGCCCTCTTCCTTGAGCTTCAGCAGCGCCGTCGTGTTGGGCCCGTAGCCCTCCTTGCGCCGGTCGGGAATGTAGACGCCGATATCGCCGCCGACGGCGCGGAAGAAGCGCAGCAGCAAGGCCGACGACGTGGCGCCGTCGACGTCGTAGTCACCGAACACGACGATGCGCTCTCCCTGGCGCACCGCATGCACCAGGCGCGCGACGGCGGCGTCCATATCCTTGAGATGCGACGGGTCGGGCAGGAATTTGCGCAAGGTGGGATCGAGGAAATCCGGAACGGCATCCAGCTCGATATTGCGTGCCGCCAGTAACCGGCAGATCGCGTCAGGCAGGCCATGGCGCTGACCGATGGCGAGCGCGGTCCGTTCGTCGGCCAGTCGCGCTGCCCAACGCCGTCCCGTCAATGAATGCTCGACTCCGAGAAACGCCGCGCGCTCGGCTCTCAAACCATCTGGCATGACAGACACCTTAGCTGAAAGCGCTGTGGACGACTTTCCGCATACTTGCTGCTACCTTCGCGTCCAATACGGGTGGGAATTCCTCAGGGAGACGGGATGACGAGGTTCATGATCGCCGTGATGCTCGCGGCCGTGGCGCTCGCGTCGGCTGCGACAGTCCAAGGCGCGGCTGCCCAGACCTCCCGGGACTGGATCACGGGATTTCCGCGCGAGCAGATCCTGGTCAAAGCCTGGCCGGACGGCCGCAAGGTCGCCGTCTGCTTCGTCTTCTATGTCGAGGTCTGGGGCAAGGATCACGGCCCCAATTTCCGTCCCGACATGACCGACCGGAAGCCGGATGTCGTGGACGAGGCGTTCCGCCAATACGCGATCGAATGGGGCGTGCAACGGGTCGGCCGGCTGTTCAAGGAACAGGACGCGCCGCTCAGCATCGCGCTCAACGCCCAATTCCCCGAACAGCATCCCGGGATCTGGAAGGAGTTCCGCGCCCTGGTCCCGAAGGCGCCGATCGTCGCGCACGGTCTCAACAATTCGACCGAGATGCTGCCGCTCGACAAGGGTCTCGAGGCCCAGACGGCCTATGTGCGCCAGACGCTCGACAGGATCGAGAAGAGCACCGGCGTGCGGTCGACGGGCTGGTCGAGCCCCAGCGTCTTCCCCAATGCCGAGACTTTCCCGGCAACGGCGGCCGCCGGTATCCGCTACACGCTCGACGGCATGGACTCCGATGTGCTGTCCCGCCTCGACACGCCGGGCGGCAAGCTGGTGATGGTCCCCTATCCGGCGGTCACCGTCGACATGGGCCAGTATCTTTCGCGCTTTCGCGAGCCGATCGACCTCGAGCGCTTCTGGATCGACTATATCGGCGAGCTGGCGCGCGAAGCCGAGAAGGATTCCAACCGGCCTGCGACAGTGGTCGCCATCGGCATCCATCCCTTCGTGGTCGGCACACCGGCCGGCGCCGCGTCGCTGCGCCGCGTGCTGGAAGCGATCAAGACGATGAAGCCGGTGTGGATCACCGACGTCGAGGCAGTCGTGACGGCGGCGGCACGGTAGCTCAAACCAAGCTCGACACCTTGTTTGCCGCTCGGAGCGACTGAGGAGGATCACGGCATGCATTCTTCGATCCAGCGCCATGAGCGTTCTGCCTCTCGGCGCATGCTTCTTGCGGGCACTGCCGCCCTGCTCGCCCCGTTGCCGGTGTTCGCCGAGACCGCGACCAAAGAGAAGGTCATGGCGGCGCTGCCCAAGCTCAAGGACTTCGCACGCCAGATCGTGGACAAGAAGCAGGTCCCCGGACTGTCGATCGCCGTCGTCTATCGCGACGAGGTCGTCCTGCTCGACGCAGCGGGCGTGCGCGACGTGAACAAGCCCGAGCCCGTCGACGTCGATACGGTGTTCCAGCTCGCCTCGGTCTCCAAGCCGCTAGCGTCGACCGTCGTGGCGGCCCTGGTGAGCGACGGCACCGTCTCCTGGGACAGCCGCATCCGCGACATCGACCCCGGCTTCGCCCTGCACGATGAGCTTGCCTCCAGCGCCGTGACCGTCCGCGACCTGTTCGCTCATCGCAGCGGATTGTCCGGCACGGTCGGCAACGACATTGAAGAAATAGGCGTCCCGCAGGGAGAGATCCTGCAGAGGCTGCGCCTGGCAAAGCCGGGCTACAGCTTTCGCAGTGGTTATGCCTACAGCAATTTCGGCCTGACCGAGGGCGCCGTCGCGGCGGCCCGCATCTCGGGCAAGAGTTGGGAGGAAGCTTGCGAGGAGAAGCTCTACAAGCCGCTCGGCATGACCTCGAGCAGCTCCCGCTACCGGGACTTCGTGAACCAGTCCAACCGCGCGGCGCTGCACGTGCCGATCGATGGCGTCTGGGCGGCCTTCACGCGACGCGACGCCGACGCGCAAGCCCCTGCCGGCGGGGCCAATTCCAACGCGCGCGATCTCGCCCAATGGATGCGCCTGCAGCTTGCCAACGGTCAGTATGACGGCCGCCAGTTGATCAAGAAGGAAGCGATCGACCCGTCGCATGTTCCGGCGAGCGTGCGCGGCGTCGACCCGAAAACCGGCAATCCGAGCTTCTACGGCCTCGGCTGGAACGTCGACTATCGCGAGCACGGTGTCGAATGGAGCCATGCCGGAGCGTTCAGCGCCGGTGCTCGCACCCTGGTGCACCTCATTCCCGGTGAGCACCTCGGCATTGCCGTCTTGGCGAATGCCTTCCCGACCGGTGTTCCCGAGGGGATCGCCTATACCTTCTTCGACCTGGTGTTCACCGGCAAGCCGACGCGCGACTGGGTGGCGTTCGGGAACGAGATCTTTGCGGCGGGCTA
>ERZ778027.4971-NODE-4971-length-10698-cov-4.215259_pt1 | contig 10698 bp, 9 predicted proteins | sample MGYA00375757_ERZ778027 | MGnify/ENA primary metagenome ERZ778027 (study PRJEB29350, sample SAMN05389817) | bioreactor metagenome | isolation source: Ammonium sulfate bioreactor | place: South Africa: University of Cape Town | collected 2014-02-18 ... | reverse complement strand
TTCGCCGAGCGCGGCCGGCTCTGCGTCGGCATCGACCCCCACGCCCACCTGCTGGAGGCGTGGGGGCTGCCGGCCTCGGCCGACGGTCTGCGCTCCTTCGGGCTCACCGTGGTGGAGGCGGTGGCCGGCCGGGCGGGACTGGTCAAGCCGCAGGTGGCGTTCTTCGAGCGGTTCGGCGCGGCGGGCTACGTCGCGCTGGAGGAGGTCATCGCCGCCGCGCGCGCCGCGGGCCTCCTGGTCATCGCGGACGCGAAGCGCGGCGACATCGGCACCAGCGTCACCGCCTACGCGGAGTCCTGGCTCACGCCGGGGTCGCCGCTGGAAGCGGACGCCCTGACGGTCTCCGCGTTCCAGGGCGTGGGGTCGATCGCCGAGCCGATGCGCCTCGCCGAGGAGCACGGCAAGGGGCTCTTCGTCCTCGCCGCGACCTCCAACCCGGAGGCCGCCGTCGTGCAGCAGGCGGTCGTCGCCTCGGGTCCGCGTGCCGGGATGACCGTCGCGCGTGCGATCATCGAAGACGTGCACGAGTTCAACCAGCAGCAGCCGGCGCACGCCTTCGGCACCGTCGGGCTGGTGCTCGGCGCGACCGTCGACCTCGCCGCGTACGGCATCGACACGGACGGCGCCCCGGTCACGCCGGCGTTCCCCGTCCTCGCCCCGGGCTTCGGCCACCAGGGCGCGCGCGTCGAGGACGCTCCGCGTCTGTTCGGCACGCTGGCTCCCGGCGTCATCGTGAGCGAGTCCCGCGGCCTGCTGAGCGCCGGTGCGGACGGCCTCGCCGACGCCGTCGCGCGCCGCGCGGAGGAGGTGCGCGTCAGCCATGGCTGAGACCGCCTCCCGTCGTCCCGCCCCGCCCGACGTCGACCGCCGCGCCGCCTCCGAGGCCGCCGTCGCCGCCCGCCGCGCCCGGGCCGCGGTGAAGAAGTCGATCGCCTCCCGCGAGGTGTCGCCGCTCACCGTGCTCGACCACGCCACCGCGAATCCCGACGGCGTGGAGGGGCGGCTCCGGGTCACGGAGTTCCTGCTCAGCGTCCCCGCCATCGGCACGACGAAGATGAACGAGGCGCTCACCGCCCTCGGCATCTCGCCGGCCAAGCGGCTGGGCGGCCTCGGCCGCCACCAGCGACTGCGCCTGCGCGACTTCCTCATCGAGCGCGAGAACAAGGCCGGGCGCCAGCGCAACCAGCTGGTCGTCCTCGCCGGTCCGACGGCGGTCGGCAAGGGCACCGTCTCGACGTACATCCGCGAGAACTACCCCGACGTCCTGCTCTCGGTCTCGGCGACCACCCGGGCCCCGCGGCCCGGCGAGGTCGACGGCGTGAACTACTACTTCGTCGACGACGCCGAGTTCGACCGGATGATCGAGGAAGGTGAGCTGCTCGAGTACGCGACGGTCCACAACGCGTACCGCTACGGCACGCCGCGCGGTCCGATCGAGAAGGCGCTCGACGCCGGCAAGAGCGTGCTGCTGGAGATCGACCTGCAGGGCGCGCGGAGCGTGCGGGAGAGCATGCCCGAGGCGCGACTGATCTTCCTGCTGCCTCCCACCTGGGAGGAACTCGTGCGCCGGCTCATCGGCCGGGGCACCGAGGACTCCGCCGAACAGGCCCGCCGGCTCGAGACCGCGAAGGTCGAGCTGGCCGCCCAGGACGAGTTCGACCACCGCGTCGTGAACCATGACGTCGCCGAGGCCGCCCGCGAGGTCGTAGACTTGATGAAGGTCCGCGCGGCGCCGTCGCGTCCGTAGACCGCCATCGTCGCGCCGCACCCGGCGCCGGCCGACGCACGTCGGCCGCCCAGAACGACCAGGCCGGCCACGGTCTTTCCACAGAACAGCTGAAGGAGTCCCTCCGCATGGCAACCAGCAACAACGGCATCATCGACCCGCCCATCGACGACCTGCTCGCCAAGGTCGAGTCGAAGTACGCCCTGGTGATCTTCGCGTCCAAGCGCGCCCGCCAGATCAACGACTACTACGCCGACCTCCACGAGGGCAGCCTGTTCGACAACGTCGGCCCGCTCGTCGACTCCTCGGTCGACGACAAGCCGCTGTCCGTCGCGATGCACGAGATCAACGAGGACAAGCTCGTCCTGAAGCCGATCGTCGAGTAACGAGCGACGACACCGCCGGGCACGGCCCGGCCCGAGCTGGACTCTGCCGTTGAGGGGGGTGGCGCCGTGAGCGCACGTTTGACCATCGTCGTCGGAGTGACCGGGGGCATCGCCGCGTACAAAGCGGTGGGTGTCATCCGGGCGCTCGTGCTCGACGGGCACTCGGTGCACGTCGTCGCGACGGAGGCCGCACTGCGGTTCGTCGGCCGCCCGACGCTCGAGGCGATCAGCCGCAACCCCGTCGCGACGGACCTCTACGAGGGCGTCGCCGAGGTGCGGCACGTCGCCCTCGGGCAGTCCGCCGACCTCATCGTCATCGCCCCCGCCACCGCGAACACGATCGCGAAGCTGGCGGCGGGCATCGCCGACGACCTCCTCGGCAACACCGTCCTCGCCTCCACCGCCCCGCTCGTCATCGCCCCGGCGATGCACACCGAGATGTGGCGCATCCCGACGACCGTCGCCAACATCGCGACCCTCCGCGGTCGCGGCGTCACCATCGTCGGCCCGGCGAGCGGCCAGCTGACCGGGGCCGACTCCGGGCCGGGGCGCATGGAGGAGCCGGAGGTCATCGTCCGTGCGGCCCTGCGCGCCGCGGGTGCGACCCCGCGCGCGGTGGAGGCACCCGCGCCGATCGCGCTGCCGTCGGGAGCCGCCGCGGTCAACGACGTGGTCGTGCTCTCCGAGCGCCGCCGCGCCAACGAGGCCGCCCGTCTGCCGCGCGGCGGCGTCGACCTCGCCGGGCGCCGTGTCGTCATCAGCGCCGGCGGCACCCGCGAGCCCCTCGACCCCGTCCGCTTCCTCGGCAACCGCTCGAGCGGCCGCCAGGGCGTCGCCCTCGCGAGCGCGGCGCTGGCTCGTGGCGCCGAGGTCGTGCTGGTGGCCGCGCACCTCGAGGTCGATCCTCCCGAGGGCGTCGAACTCGTCGAGGTGCAGACCGCCCTCGAGCTGCAGAGCGCCGTCGCTGAGGCGGCGCGCTCCGCCGACATCGTCGTGATGACCGCGGCCGTGGCCGACTACCGGCCCGCCGAGACGCGCGACGCCAAGATCAAGAAGTCCGAGGCGGGGGAGACCCTCACCCTCGAGCTCGTCGCCAACCCCGACATCCTCGCCGGACTCGCGCACGACAAGCGCGACGGGCAGGTGCTGGTCGGCTTCGCGGCCGAGACCGAGCCCGACCCGTCCGCCCTGATCGAGCTCGGCCGCGGCAAGCTCGCCGCGAAGGGCTGCGACTTCCTCGTCCTGAACCAGGTCGGCTGGACCCAGGGCTTCGCAACGGAGAGCAATGAGGTCGTCGTCCTGCGGAAGGGCGGAGATATAGTGATGGAGGCCTCGGGCACCAAGCTGTCGGTGGCCGATCGTATCCTCGACGTCATCGCCTGACGCCCGTCGCGACACCTCGCTGGACCCAAGGAGAACAATGGCAGATCTGCGCCTTTTCACGTCCGAGTCGGTCACCGAGGGACACCCGGACAAGATCTGCGACCAGATCTCGGACAGCATCCTCGACGCGCTCCTGACGGTCGACCCGCACAGTCGCGTCGCCGTCGAGACCCTCGTCACCACGGGACTCGTCCACGTCGCCGGTGAAGTGTCGACCCGTGGCTACGTCGAGATCCCCGCGCTCGTGCGCGAGAAGCTCGTCGAGATCGGGTACGACTCGTCCGACGTCAGCTTCGACGGGACCCAGTGCGGCGTGTCCGTCTCCATCGGCGCCCAGTCGCCCGACATCGCGCAAGGCGTCGACAACGCGCTCGAGACGCGCTCCGAGCAGAGCGAGGACGACCTCGATCGGCAGGGCGCGGGCGACCAGGGCATCATGTTCGGCTACGCGACGACCGAGACCCCGCAGTACATGCCCCTCCCGATCTGGCTCGCGCACCGCCTGTCGGAGCGTCTGGCCGCCGTCCGCAAGGACGGGACGCTGGACTACCTCCGCCCGGACGGCAAGACGCAGGTGACGGTCGGCTACGAGGGCATCGTCCCGAAGTCGGTCCAGACCGTCGTGCTCTCGACCCAGCACGCGCCGTCGGTGACGAACGAGCGCCTCCAGGCCGAGGTGATCGAGGAGGTCATCGCGCCGGTGCTGCACGACGCCGGGCTCGAGACCTCGCACATCCGCACGCTCATCAACCCCACCGGACGGTTCGAGATCGGCGGCCCCAAGGGCGACGCCGGCCTCACGGGCCGCAAGATCATCGTCGACACCTACGGCGGCGCGAGCCGGCACGGCGGCGGCGCGTTCTCCGGCAAGGACCCGTCGAAGGTCGACCGCTCCGCCGCGTACGCGATGCGCTGGGTCGCCAAGAACGCCGTGGCGGCCGGTCTCGCCGACCGACTGGAACTGCAGGTCGCGTACGCGATCGGCAAGGCCGCGCCGGTCGGGCTGTACGTCGAGACCTTCGGCACCGGCGCGGTGCCCGACGAGCGGATCATCGCCGCCATCCGCGACGTCTTCGACCTGCGCCCGGCCGCGATCATCCGCGACCTCGACCTGCTGCGGCCGATCTACGCCCGCACCGCCACGTACGGCCACTTCGGCCGGGAGCTCCCGGAGTTCACCTGGGAGCGGCTCGACCGCGTCGACGACCTGCGGTCGGCCGCGGGGCTGTAACGGTGGCGGCGGCCGGCCGGGTCGCCCGCGTCGTCCTCGACTCGCCGCTCCCGCAGCTGGATCACTTCTTCGACTACGCCGTCCCCGAGGAGCTCGCCGCCGAGGCGGTGCCCGGGGTGCGCGTGCGCGTCCCGCTGCGGACGGCGGGCCGGATCGCCGACGGCTACCTCGTCGAGCTCGCCGATCCCGGCGAGGGCTACGACGGCTCGCTGAGCCCGATCGACGCCGTCGTGTCGCCCGTGCCCGTTCTGACGCCCGGGGTGTGGACGCTCGCCCGCAAGCTCGCCGATCGGAGCGCGGGGACGGCGAGCGACATCCTGCGCCTCGCCGTGCCGTCGCGGATGGTGCGCGCCGAGAAGGCCTGGCTCGCGCTGCCGGAGGAGGAGCGGTCGCCCTCGCCGACCCCACCGGCGTTCGGGGTCAGAGGGTACGGCGACGGGACGCTCGAAGCGGCCGTCGCGCGCAACGAGCGGATGGCGGTGCAGGCCATTCCCCGTCTCAGCCCGCTCCCGGACGGCACGTGGGTGGGCGAGTGGGCCATCACCCTGGCCGCACTCGCGGCCTCCTGCTGGGCGGGCGGCCGCACGGCGATCGTGGCCGTGCCCGACCACCGCGACCTCGATCAGCTCGCCGTCGCCCTCGCGGCCGTCGCCCCGGCGGAGGCCGTCGTGCGGGCCGACGCGTCCCAGGCGAACGCCGACCGCTATCGGGCCTTCCTCGCGGCCCTGAGCGGTCCCCGGATCGTGATCGGCAACCGCTCCGTCGTCTACGCGCCGGCGGAGCGCCTCGGGATGATCGCCGTCTGGGAGGACAGCGACCCGCTGCACGCCGAACCGCTGAGCCCGTACGTGCACACGCGCGACGCCGCCCTGGTGCGCCAGGAGCTCACAGGGTGCGCGCTCGTGATCTCCGGCCTGGTCCGCAGCGCCGAGGCGCAGCGCCTGGTGGAGCTCGGCTGGCTCCGCGACGTCGGTCCCGAGCGCATCGTCACGCCGAAGGTCGTTCTCACCGCCAACCAGCAGGCCACCGAGGACGCGGCGCGCGCCGCCCGCATCCCGTCGATCGCCTGGCGTGCGGCGCGGGACGCGCTGAGCGGCGACAGCGGCCGGCCGAAGGGGCCGGTGCTCGTGCAGGTGGCGCGGCCCGGCTACGTCCCCCAGCTGGCGTGCGTGAGCTGCGGCCAGGCCGCGCGCTGCAACCGGTGCGAGGGACCGCTGGGCCAGACGCGTTCCGGTGCGACGCCGTCGTGCGGCTGGTGCGGAGCGCTCGCGACCGACTGGACGTGCGAGCGGTGCGAGGGCCGGCGGTTCCGGATGGTCAGCCTCGGCTCCGGGCGCACGGCCGAGGAGCTGGGCCGTGCCTTTCCCGGCACGCGGGTGATCCTGGCAGACGGCGACCACCCCGTGCAGCGCGTCGGCTCGGCTCCCGCGCTCGTCGTCGCGACCCGGGGCGCCGAGCCCATCGCCGAGGGCGGGTTCCAGGCCGTGCTGCTCCTCGACGGGGAGCGGATGCTCGCGCGGGAGACCCTCCATGTCGCGGAGGACTGCCTGCGCTGGTGGGCGAGCGCGGCCACGCTCGCCGCGCCCGGAGCGCCCACGATCCTGGTCGGGGTGTCGGGGCCGCTCGCCCGCGCCTTCGCGACCGGACGGATGGTGGACTTCGCGCGGGCCGAGCTCACCGACCGTCGTGAGCTGCGCTTCCCGCCCGCGGTCCGGCTCGCCTCCGTCACCGGTACGGAGGAGGCCGTCCAGGGTGTGATCGGCGCGGTCGACCCGGGCCTCCTGATCGACGTGCTCGGACCGGCGCCCGTCGACGACCGGCTGGTCCGCGGCATCCTGCGCTTCGAGTACGCGCGGGGGGCGGAGGTCGCCGCAGCCGTGCGCGCGGCGGTCGTGCGCAACGCCACCAAACGGCGCAAAGCCCCGGCCGGGCGCGGCGGCTTCCGTCCGGCGCCGGCTCTCCGGGTGCGCTTCGACGACCCCGAGATCCTCTAGCGGCCGCGGGTAGACTCGACCGCGGTCCCACCCGCTCCACACCCTCCGGAAGAACCTTCGCATGCGCCTCGTCTTCGCCGGCACACCCGCCGTCGCCCTCCCGTCCCTCCACGCCCTCGCCGAACGGCACGACATCCTCTCCGTGATCACACGGGAGGACGCCCCGCTCGGCCGCAAGCGCGTCCTGACGCCGTCGCCGGTCGCCACCGCGGCGGCCGACCTCGGCCTCCCCGTCATCAAGGCGAACCGTCTGGGGGAGGAGGTGACGGAGCAGGTGGCCGCACTCGCCCCCGACCTCGGGGTGATCGTCGCGTACGGCGGCCTGGTGCGGGAGCCGCTGCTGTCGCTGCCGCGCCTCGGCTGGATCAACCTCCACTTCTCGCTCCTCCCTCGCTGGCGCGGGGCCGCACCGGTGCAGCACGCGGTCATCGCGGGCGACGCGGAGACGGGTGCCGCGGTCTTCCAGCTCGTCCCGGCACTGGACGCGGGCGACGTCTTCTCGGAGCTCCGCCGCCCGATCGGGGCCGACGAGACCGCGGGAGAGCTGCTCGACGCGCTGGCCGTGTCGGGAGCCGCCCTGCTCGCGGACACGGTCGACGCTCTCGAGGCGGGGACGGCCGTGGCGCAGCCGCAGCGGGGCGAGCCGACGCTCGCCCCGAAGCTCGCCCTCGCCGACGCCCACCTCGACTTCGGGCAGCCGGCGCCGGAGGTCTACGCGCGGCTGCGGGGGGTCACTCCGGAGCCGGGCGCGTTCGCCCTGCTGGACGGCGAGCGGTTCAAGATCGCCGAGGCCCGTCCCGCCCTCGACGCCGCACCCCTCGAGGCCGGCCGCGTGGAACTGCATGACAAGCGCGTGCTGGTCGGCACGGCGACCTCCCCCCTCGAACTCGTCGCCGTGCAGCCCGCGGGCAAGCGCGCCATGGCAGCCGCCGACTGGTGGCGCGGCGCCGGCGGAACGGCGGTGCTCTCATGACCGACCGTCGCCCCCGTGACGACCGTGGCCGTGACGACCGCCAGCGCGGTGACCGCCCGCGTGGCGACCGGCCCCGTGGCGATCGCCCCCGCGACAGCCGTCCGGCCGAGCCGGCGGTGCAGCCCGCTCGCCGGGTCGCCCTCGACGTGATCGCGGCGGTGAGCGATTCCGACGCGTACGCCAACCTCCTGCTCCCCACGCGTCTGGCCCGGGCCCGGCTGTCGCCCGCCGACGCCGCCCTCGCGACCGAGCTGACCTACGGGACCCTGCGCATGCAGGGCTACTACGACCGCGTGATCGCGGATGCCGCCGGTCGTCCCGTCGACCGCATCGACCCGCCGATCCTCGATGTGCTGCGGCTCGGAGCGCACCAGCTGCTCTCGACCCGCATCCCCTCGCACGCGGCGGTCAACGAGTCCGTCGCCCAGGCTCGGCTGGTCGGCAGCCGGTCCGCGACCGGCTTCGCGAACGGCGTCCTGCGCGAGATCGGCCGGCACACGCCCGAGGAGTGGCGCGAGCGCGTCGCCGCAGAGGCCAGGAACGAGGACGACCGGCTCGCCGCGCTCACGTCGCACCCCACCTGGGTGATCCGGGCGTTCCGGCGGTCGCTGGCCGCCGAGGGGCGCGGGGACGAGCTGGAGGCGCTGCTGGAGGCGGACAACGCCGCCCCGCGCGTGAACCTCGTCGCCCTCCCGGGGCTGGCCGAGGCACCGTCCGGCGCGCGTCCCGACCGCTACTCGCCCGTCGGCTTCACCGGCGACGGCGGCGACCCGCTGGGTCTCGTGGAATCGTCGAAGGGGCGCCTCCGCGTGCAGGACGAGGGCTCGCAGCTCGCCGCCCTGGCGCTCACCCGGGCGCGCCCGGTGCGGCCGGGGGAGCGCTGGCTCGACCTCTGCGCCGGCCCGGGAGGCAAGGCCGCCCTGCTCGCGGCCGAGGCCCTCGCCGGCGGCGCCGAGCTGGTCGCGAACGAGCTCGTGCCCGCGCGCGCCGAGCTGGTGCGCAAGGCCCTCGCCGCGGTGCCGCTGGAGGTACCGGTGTGGGAGGAGGACGGCACGACGTTCGGCGACGAGCATCCGGAGGCGTTCGACCGCATCCTGCTCGACGCGCCGTGCACCGGCCTGGGAGCGCTGCGCAGGCGGCCCGAGGCCCGCTGGCGCAAGGAGCCCAAGGACGTCGCCGAGCTGAGCGCGCTGCAGAACCGGCTGATCGACTCGGCGGTCGGCGCGCTGGCGCCCGGCGGGCTCCTCGCGTACGTGACGTGCTCGCCGCACATCGCCGAGACCCGGAGCATCGTCGCCGGCGCGCTGGACCGGCATCCCGAGCTGGAGGCCGTCGGCACCGCCGAGGTCGTGCAGGGACTGGCGGAAGCGCCCCTCGACCTGGCGGGCGATCCGGAGGTCGTGCAGCTCTGGCCGCACCGGCAGCTCACCGACGCCATGTTCATCGCCCTGCTCGCCAAGCGCTGAGCGCCGCGAGAGGTGAGTAGTCGTGGGTGCGTGGCTCTCCGCACCCACGACTGCTCACGTCTCGCGAAAGGGTGTGCGCCCGCTCGATAGGCTGGACGTATGGCCCGCATCAACCCGAGCATCCTCGCCGCCGATTTCGTCAATCTGGAGCGCGACCTCGACCGGATCGCCACGGCGGATCTGGTCCACGTCGACGTCATGGACAACCACTTCGTGCCGAACCTCACGTTCGGCCCGCAGATGGTGGAGCGCATCCAGGCCGTGAGCGCCATCCCGCTCGACGTGCACCTGATGATCGACGACCCCGACCGCTGGGCGCCGGGGTACGCGGAGCTGGGCGCCTACTCGGTCACGTTCCACGCCGAGGCCGCGGCCGATCCGGTCGCGCTGGCCCGACGGCTGCGCGCGATCGGCGCCCGCGCGGGCATCGCCCTCAAGCCGGGCACCGACGCCGCCCCGTATCTGGACCTCCTGCCGGAGTTCGACCAGGTGCTCGTCATGACGGTCGAGCCGGGATTCGGCGGCCAGTCGTTCATGCCGGAGACGATGCCGAAGCTGCGCGCGCTGCGCGAGGCGGTCGAGGCGCGCGGCCTCGATGTCTGGCTGCAGGTCGACGGGGGAGTGACCGCCGAGACCATCGTGACCGCCGCGGAGAACGGTGCGGACACCTTCGTCGCCGGATCCAGCGTGTTCCGCGGCGAGCCGGCCGAGCAGATCGCCGGCCTGCGGGCGGCCGTCGCCGCGCACTCCCACTGACGGCGGCGCACAGGGGTCCCCGCGACCGCTACGCTGTAATGGTGAAAACCTTCGACGACCTCTTCGCCGAGCTCAGCGAGAAGGCCGCGACCCGTCCGGAGGGATCCGGGACGGTGCGCGAGCTGGATGCGGGCGTGCACGCCATCGGAAAAAAGATCGTGGAGGAGGCCGCCGAGGTCTGGATGGCCGCGGAGTACCAGTCCGACGAAGAGACGGCCGAGGAGATCTCCCAGCTGCTCTACCACCTCCAGGTGCTCCTGCTGGCCAAAGGCCTGACGCCGGCCGACGTCTACCGACATCTGTGACGCTGCCCTCGAACGCGCCGTGAGGCGCATCCCGCACCCGTCGCACCAGGAAAGACATCGCACATGCTGAAGATCGCCGTCCCCAACAAGGGTTCCCTCTCCGAGACCGCGGCGCAGATGCTCCACGAGGCGGGCTACGTCGGCCGCCGCGACCCCAAGGAGCTCATCGTCACGGACGCGCGCAACGGGGTGGAGTTCTTCTACCTCCGCCCGCGCGACATCGCCACCTACGTCGGCTCCGGCGCGCTCGACGTCGGCATCACCGGCCGAGACCTCCTGCTCGACTCGGGGTCGCCCGCGAGCGAGATCGCCTCCCTCGACTTCGCCGCCTCCACCTTCCGCTTCGCCGCCCCGGCGAACGGCTTCACCGACCTGGCCGACCTCCAGGGCAAGCGGGTCGCGACGAGCTACCCGGGCCTGGTGGGCGCCTTCCTCGCCGAGCGCGGGGTGGATGCCGCCCTCATCAAGCTCGACGGCG
>ERZ778027.4964-NODE-4964-length-10707-cov-3.114532_pt1 | contig 10707 bp, 8 predicted proteins | sample MGYA00375757_ERZ778027 | MGnify/ENA primary metagenome ERZ778027 (study PRJEB29350, sample SAMN05389817) | bioreactor metagenome | isolation source: Ammonium sulfate bioreactor | place: South Africa: University of Cape Town | collected 2014-02-18 ... | reverse complement strand
GGGAAATGGCCGCGCCATCGGCGCGAAAGCGCGCGCCGACAAGCGCCGCGCATTCGAGCTCAACGCGTTCAGCGACGAAGCCCCCATCAGGCCTGAGCGCATCATCCGCGAGCTCAACGCCGTTCTGCCGCGCGACGCGGTGATCGTCGCCGACCCCGGCACGCCCTGTCCCTATGTGTCGGCGTACTACGAGATTCTCGAAGCGGGCCGCTATTTCATCACCAACCGCGCCCATGGCGCGCTCGGCTATGCTCTCGCCGGCGCCATCGGCGCTTCCTTCGGACGTCCGGCGACGCGCAGCGTCGCGATCATGGGCGACGGCAGCTTCGGCTTCACGGTCGGCGAGATCGAGACCATCGTTCGCCACGACATTCCGGTGATGATGATCGTCATCGCCAACGGCTCGTTCGGCTGGATCAAGGCGAGCCAGCGCGCCGGTTATGACAAACGCTATTTCTCGGTCGATTTCACGCGAACGGATCATGCGCGCGTGGCCGAAGCCTACGGCGTGAAGGCGTTCAAGGTCTCCGATCCCGCCGATCTCGGCAAAACGCTGCGCGCCGCCGCCGATCACAGTGGGCCCGTCCTTGTCGATATCGCCGCGCAGCCGCTTGAGGAGGCGGCCGCTCCCGTCAGTCAATGGATGGGCTGACGGAAGGCGACGAACTCAATGGTTTGACTGACATCAACCGCGGGGAACAAGCCATGTCGATACTGCAAAGAAATCGTTCGCTCATCGATCGCCGCAGCCTGCTGCGCGCCGGCGCCGCCCTGGGCGGCGTCGCTCTCGCAGGCGGCCCCGCCGCCGCCGCGCCCGGCGTGAAGATCACCCAGTTCATCTGGACCGGCGCCCAGGAGCCGACGCCGCGCCGGCTGGCCGCCGACTATATGAAAGCCAATCCGAACGTGCAGATCGAGATCATCTCGGGCACGAACGCCGCGACCTATCCCAAGATCAAGGCGTCGCTCGACATCAATCCCAATGAGCCGCTGGTCAATTTCGGCTTTTTCAATCTTGACGCGACCGCGAAAGGCCGCGCCGCCAATGTGTGGCTGCCGCTCGACAAGGCCGTCGTCCCCAACGTGACGAATATTCTGGACGCCTATCGGCAGCCTGACGAAATGGGCGCGTTCTTCTGCATGGACGTGTGCGGCCTCGTCTACAACACCGAGAAGATCAAGACGCCTCCGACATCGTGGACCGATCTTTTCGATCCGAAATACAAGGGCCGCGTCGCGTTGTTCGATTATTACTGGGCAGGCAACGGGTTGGTGGCGACTGCGCGCGTCAATGGCGGCGGCGAAGACAATATCGAACCGGCGATGAAGATTTACGAGGACGCCGCGAAAGCCGGCCAGTTCCATTCATTGTATACGTCGAACTCGCAGTTGCAGCAGCTTCTCGTCAGCGGCGAGGTCTGGCTTGCGCCTTATTTCCGCGGCGTGGCGCTGCCATGGGCTGCGCAGGGCGCGCCGATCGGCTACGCGGTGCCGAAGGAAGGCCAGGTCACCTTCCCGGAAGGCTTTCAGCTCGTGCGCGGCTCGACGCCCGAACAGCGCAAGGCGAGCCAGGAGCTCATCAATCTGTCGCTGACGCCGGAAGCGGTGCTCGACTATTGCCGAACGGCGGCCGTTCTGCCGCTGATGAAGAATCTCAAGCTTCCCGACGATCTCGCGAAGGATCCGTCGATCCAGCCGGCGGCTCTCTCCGGCGCGATCAATCTTGATTATGGCAAGATCGCCGACAAGACTCCGGCCTGGAGCGACATGTGGAACAAGCGGGTCAAGGCGAATCTGAAGTGATCGTCGGCCGAGCGCTTCTGCGTTGACGATGCAGCCGGACGTCGTTCTCTCCCGCGTCGAGAAATCCTTCGCCGGCGACGCCGTGGTGCGCGGAGTCGATCTTGCGATCCGGCGCGGCGAGTTCTTTTCGCTGCTCGGACCATCTGGCTGCGGCAAGACGACCACGCTGCGGATGATCGCGGGGCTGGAGGCGCCGACCGGCGGCTCCATCTCCATTCGCGGCGTCGATATGGCTGGCGTGCCGATTGAACGGCGCCCGACCAATCTCGTCTTCCAGAAGCTCGCGCTGTTTCCGCATCTCGACGTCTTCGACAACATCGCCTTCGGTCTGAAGCTGCGAAAGACGCCGGCGCCGGAGATCCGCCGGCGCGTGGCCGAGATGCTCGACATCGTCCGGCTCTCCGGCTTCGAAACGCGCTCGGTCGCCTCGCTGTCAGGCGGCCAGCAGCAGCGCGTCGCCATCGCGCGCGCGGTCGTGAATGAACCGGCGGTCCTCCTCCTCGACGAGCCGCTCGGCGCGCTCGACCTGAAACTGCAGACTCATCTTCAGGAAGAGCTGCGACAAATCCAGCGCGCGCTGGAGATGACTTTCGTCTATGTGACGCACAACCAGGCCGAAGCCATGGCGATGTCGGATCGCATCGGCGTCATGAACGCCGGCCGGCTTGAGCAGGTGGGCGCGCCGGCCGATCTCTATCTGCGCCCCGCGACGCGCTTCGTCGCATCGTTCATCGGCCAGACGAATCTCATCGACGGGCGCATCGACGCCATAGAGGACGGGAAATTGCGCATCGAGGCCGGCGGGCTTCGGTTTGTCGCCGATGCGCATGCCGGCGCAACAGTCGGCGCGCCGGCGACTGTGTCGCTCCGCCCGGAACAGATCAGGCTGACGAAGGCGAGGGACGACGGCTCCGATGCTCTTGTGATTGCCGATGCGACCTTCATGGGCGCGTCGGTTAACTACCGGCTGCAGGGCAGGGGGCTCACGCTCCTTGCGCAGGCGACGGGCGAAGCCGCGCCGCTGCCGGTCGGCGCGCGCGTTGATGCGACATGGCTGCCGGACGCCGCCGTAACGGTTGCCGCGGACGGCGCGGGAACGGCGAAGTGAGCGCCTCCACGAATACGAAACCGCTGCTGCTGCTTGCGCCGAGCGCGCTGGTCGTCATGGCGCCGTTCGTCGCGAGCCTCGTGATTCTCGCCGCCTACAGCGTCGATTACGGCCCCAACGGAGTCGGCCCGGATCTGACGATCTGGCGGAATTTTCTCAGCGACGGCTATTCCTGGAGCGTGATCGCCACAAGTCTGAGGCTGGCGGCTTCCGTCACGCTCATCACCCTGCTCGTCGCCTATCCGACCGCCTGCGCCATCCTGCGCATCCGGAATCCGCTGCTGAGCGCGATCGCGTATGTGATCCTCTTCTCGCCGCTGCTGATGAGCGTGGTCGTGCGGTCCTACGGCTGGCTGCTGCTGCTGGCCGATCGCGGGTTCGTCAATTCTCTGCTCGCAGCGAGCCCATTCGGCCTTGGTCCCTATCGTCTCATCTACAACGAGACCGGCGTCGTCATCGCGCTCGTGCATATCCTGTTGCCTTTCGCCGTGCTGCCCATCATCGGCGCGCTGTTGCAGATTCCGCCGATCTACCGCGAGGCGGCGGCCGATCTCGGCGCCGGCCCCGCGGCCATCGTCTGGAAAGTGACGTTTCCTCTCAGCCTGCCGGGCGTCATCGTCGCCGCCGAGATCGTGTTCGCGCTCGCGGTCAGCGCGTTCGTGACGCCGTCCGTTCTCGGCGGCGGCCGCGTGCTCGTCCTGTCGCGCCTTGTCTACGAGAACATCGGCAACGTTCAGTGGGGCCTCGCCGCCGTGCAGGCCCTGATCCTGTTGGCGATCGCTGTCGGCGCGCTGCTGATCCTCGAGCGATTCAACCGCTCGACCTTCGCGAAGAGAGCAGGGTGACGGCGGCCGGGGAATCCCGCATTGGCGTCGCGCTGTTGCGCGCGGGCCTGCTCTGCGTGCTGGTCTTCATGGCGGCGCCGATCGTCATCGTCGTCGTCAACTCCTTCAATGCGAGCCCGTTCAACATCTGGCCGCCAACCGGGCTGACGACATCCTGGTACGCGAAAGCGCTGGCTTCGCCGCAGTTCCAGCGCGGCATGGTCAATTCCGTCATCGCCGGCGTCCTGTCGACAGCGCTCGTGCTTGTCCTTGGAACGCCGGCCGCTTACGCGCTCGCGCGCTTTCATTTCCGCGGCGCGTCGGCGGTGCGCGCCATTCTGATGGGCCCGCTGGTGGTTCCGCGCGTCGCCATCGGATTCGCCCTGTTCGTGCTGTTCATCGCTTCGCGCTCCGGCCTCTATGGCTCCATGACCGGGATCGTGCTCGGTCACGCGGTTCTGATGCTGCCTTTCGTCACGACGGTGCTCGCCGCCAATCTGGGCGAAATCGATCCGGCGCTGGAAGAGGCCGCGCGCGATCTCGGCGCCTCCCCCGTCGGCGCGTTCCTGCGCGTCGTCCTGCCGCAGATGCGGTCCGGCCTGATCATCGCCGGGCTGTTCGCGTTCATCACGTCTTTCGACGAAGTCGAAACCACGATCTTTCTCACCAAGCCCGCGGTCAACACGCTGCCGATCGAAATGTATCTTTATCTCGACCAGTACCAGGATCCGACGATTGCGGCGCTCTCCGCGTTGCTGATCGGCGTCTCCTTCCTGCTCCTCGGCGTGGGCCTCGCCGCCACCGGCCGCGGGTCGCTCAGGCTGCTTCTCGGCGGGCGCGCATCATGACTATGGCGAACAGAAACGCCCGCTACCGGCTGGGCATCGATATCGGCGGCACCTTCACCGATCTGGCGCTCATGGATGAGGCGACCGGGGAGACGCTCTCGTTCAAGACGCCGTCCGTTCCAAGCGATCCTGCGCAGGCGGTGCTCAACGGGGTCGCCGAGCTTGCCAACAAGCACGACATCGATCCCGCTTCGATCGGCTATTTCGTGCATGGCACGACGCTCGGCCTGAACACGCTTCTGGAGCGCGCCGGCGCGACGACGGGGCTGCTCGTGACGCGCGGCTTCCGTGACCTGCTGGAGATCGGACGGCTGCGCCTGCCCGATCCGACGAATTACTACGTCGAGAAAATCAAGCCATTGGTGGCGCGCCAGCATGTCTGCGAAATCGACGAGCGGCTGAAAGTCGATGGCTCGGTGTTCCGGCCTATCGATCTGGACGCAGCGGCCGAAGGGGTGGGGCGGCTGATCGGCGAGGGCGTCGAATCGTTTGCGATCTGTCTGATGCATTCCTATCGCAACGACGCCCATGAACGCGCGCTGCTCGCGCATCTGCGGACAGCGTTTCCCGACCTCTATATTTGCGCGTCCTGCGAGATCTGGCCGCAGCAGAAGGAATATGAGCGCGCGCTCGTCACCGTCATCAACGCCTATATCGGCGGACGATTGAGACGTTATTTCGAGCGGCTGCAGCGCGGCATGGCGGCTGTCGGCGTCTCCGCGCCGTTGCTGACCACGAAATCCAACGGCGGCGTCATGACCGCGGCTTCGGCCGCCGACGCGCCGGTGGAGACATTGCTGTCCGGGCCCGCATCCGGCGCCATGGGCGCGTTGCAGGTCGGACGCATCGCCGGCGAGCGCCGAATCGTCGGCTTCGACATGGGCGGCACCAGCGTCGACGTCGCTATCGTCGACGGCGATGTTCTCTACTCGACCGAGAGCCAGGTCGGCGATTTTCCCGTGATCATGCCGACCGTCGACATTTCCTCGATCGGCGCTGGCGGCGGCTCTATCGCATGGCTTGACGCGTCGGGCGTGCTGAAGGTCGGCCCGCAGAGCGCCGGCGCGACGCCGGGGCCCGCCTGCTACGGTCGCGGCGGAACGCGACCGACCGTCACCGACGCCTATGTCCGGATCGGACTGTTTTCGCCCGGCCGCGTTCTCGGCGGCGGGCTGACGCTCGATCATGACCTTGCCGATCAGGCGCTGTCGACCATCGCGAAGGGCCTTGGCGTCAACACGCTCGAAGCCGCGGCGGGCGTGCTCGACGTGACCACGGCGAACATGTACGCGCAGTTCATGCCGCTGATGGCGCGAAAGGGAATCGATCCGCAGGATTTCGCCTTGCTCGCCTATGGCGGTCACGCGTTCCTGCTCGCGCGCGAGGTCGGCTGCGCGAAGGTGATCATCCCCCGCTCGCCGGGAACGCTCTGCGCGCTCGGCAGCCTCGTGACCGATCTGCGCCGCGATTTCATCCGCACCGTCCCCGGCCATCAGATGTTCGATGATCCCGAGGGGTTGATGCAGCACTATGAGCAGCTGCGCGCGCAGGCGCTGGCCTGGCTCGACGCGCAGGCGACCGCCACGACGAGCCGTCGCATCCTCGCCTCTGCCGACCTGCGCTATCGCGGCCAGTCGTTCGATCTCACGGTCGCGTTGCCGGACAACAAGCTGGACGGGCTGGTCGAGCGTTTCTTCGAGAATTACAGTCGCATCTATGGCTTCGCCGACCGCCATGCGGCGATCGAAATGACCAACATCCGCGTCACAGTCGTCGGCGTCACGCCGAAACCCGCGCCGCCCGCGGCGCAGGCGGGCGACGGATCAGCCCGGCGCGCAGATCCGACGGCGCGTCATGGCCTGTTCGAGGATGGACGCATGCGCGACGCCGCCTTCTTCGACAGGGCGCGGCTGGCGCCCGGAGACTGGTTCGAGGGAGCCGCCGTGGTCGAGGCGCCGGACACCACCGTTTATGTGCCGGAGGGCTTCGTCGTTCATGTGGATGCTTTCGGCAACCTGATCGGCAGGATCGCCTGATGACGACGCGCACTGATCCCATCAAGCTTGAAATCCTGCGCAACCGCTTCAAGGCGATCGTGGAGGAGATGGCGTCCGTCACGCTGCGCACCGGCTTCACCGTGTTCGTGAAGGAAACGTCCGATTTCGGCGCCTGCCTCGTCGCGCCCAATGGCGAGGTGCTGGCGGCGCCGACCGAAACATCCGTGAGCCTGATGGTCGGCCTTCCCGGCTGGGAGGCGATCAAGGCGTTCGATCATTATGACGAGGGCGATGTCGGCATCGCCAACGATCCGGACCGCACCAAAGGTCTCTCCACGCACCTTCCCGACATCTGGCTGTGGAAGCCGATCTTCGTCGATGGCGAGATCATCGCGTTCGCTTTCAACTTCATCCATTCATCGGACGTCGGCGGCCGCATTCCCGGCAGCATATCGCCGACGAGCACGGACATATTCCAGGAAGGAATCCGGATCCCGCCGCTAAAGCTGGTGCGAAAGGGCGAGCTCAATCAGGACGTCATCGATCTCATCCTGCTCAATTGCCGCATTCCCGATCAGAACTGGGGAGACATCAAGGCGCAGCTCGCCTCGATCGCGACAGCGGAGCGGCGCGTGAAGGAGCTTGCGGCGCGCTACGGGCGCGAGGTCGTGACGCGCGGAATCACGGATCTGCTCGACAGCGCCGAAGAGCGCGCGCGTAAATTCATCGACTCGATTCCGGACGGGGTGTATCGCGCGTCGGATTACATGGAAGCCGAGGGCCAGCCGCGCCCCATTCGCATCGATCTCGCGATGACCGTCAAAGGCGACGCCATTGAGATGGATTTCACCGGCGCCGATCTTCAGGTCGCGGCGGCGTTCAATCTGCCGACATGGGGACAGCCCGGCCACTACATGCTGTCGCTGGCGCTGCTCAATTATTTCCGCACGATCGATCCTGACATTCCCTACAATTCCGGCCTCATCCGCCCCGTGCGTATGATTCTGCCGAAGGGGTCGATCGTGAATCCCGATCCGGGCCTCGCCTATGGCGTGCGCGCGGCCACGTTCATCCGCGTCATGGACTGCATCATGGCCTGCCTCGCGCAAGCGCTTCCCGATGCGACGCCGGCCGCGAGCTCCGGCGCGATCGCGATCGTGCTGCTGTCCTGCTTCGACCATGAAACAGGCGAGCGGCGCATCACCGTCGCGCAGCCATTGAGCGGCGGTTCAGGCGCCCGCCCGCGCCAGGACGGAATCGACGGCACGAGCTTCACCGGCGGCTGGCTGCGCAACGTGCCGAACGAGGTGCTCGAAGCGGAAATGCCGATCATTGTTGAAGATTACGGCTACGCCGACAATCGCGCCGCGCCGGGCCGGACCCGCGGCGGCGCTCCGGTGCGGTTCCGGCTGCGCAGCCTGGAGGACGGGATGATCATGACCGCGCGCGGCCTCGAACGCTTCCGCTTCCAGCCCTGGGGCTTTCGCGGCGGACATCCGGGGCCCTGCGCCATGGTCACGCTCAATCCGGATGCGGCCGACGCGCGATCGCTTGGACAGATCGATCTCGTCGAACTCAAGGCGAACGATGTGGTGGAATTCTTCACGCCGTCAGGCGGGGGCTATGGCGACGCGTTCGAACGGCCGCCGAAGGCCGTGCTCGCGGACATGCGCGCGGGCTTCATCGACGCTGAGGCGGCGCGGCGCGACTATGGCGTCGCGATCGTCGACGGCAGGCTGGACGACGGCGCGACGCGCGAACTGAGACAAGAGCATCGTCCGCGCGCCGCCGATGACCTGTTCTCGCGGGGGCCGGCGCGCGCGGCCTATGAGGCGGCCCGGCCTGAAGAGCTGCAGCGCGCGATCATCGCCGCGTTGATGAAACGCCCCTCGCGCAAGCGCGACCGTCTGCGCCTGGCGCTCGACCAGCATATCGAATCGGATCGGCGCGGTGGACAGATCGTCGCCCCTGCGGATATCGAGCGGCTTCTCGAACGTCTCGAAGGCGCGGCGCCATGACGGCCAATCTGATCGCTGATCGACTTCGCGCGCTTTTATCGGCGCGCGGCCTCGACGCCATCATCGCCTATGGCGGAGTCAATTTCGGATTCCTGACCGGCTTTCAGAATTACTTCGACAATCCGGCGGCCTCGATGGCCGTGCTTCCGGCCGATGCGGCAAAGGGCGATTTCGTCATCGTGGCGAACTGGGTCGCCGACGCGGCGCGCGACGCGACGCAGGTTGACGACATCGTCACATTTCCGCTGTGGCTGGAAATCGCCGATATCGAGGAGATCCGCGCCGGACGCGGCGAGCGCCGCGCGAAGCCCGTGCGCTACGATGTCGAAGGCAATATCCGCCTGCTCGCGCGCCACCTCGCCGATCGCGGTCTTGCGAAGGGCGGCCGGATCGCCATCGAACTGAATCTCGTCTCGGCTCAGGTCTACAGGATGCTGACGACCCATTGTCCGGATGTCGAATGGATCGACGCCGCCGATCTGTTTTTCGAGCTGCGCCGCCTGAAGACGCCGGAGCAGGTCGAGATGTTGCGCGAGGCGACGCGTTTCGCCGAAGACGGGCTGACGGCGGTGGTGTCGACGCCCATGCTCGGGCGCGATGTCGCGAGCTTGCGCCTGATCTATGAACGCGCCTGCAATGAGCGCGCGGCGGCCAATCCCGGGTGCGGCTTTCTCGGCTCGCGCGTCACCGCGTCCGTGGGCGGCGTGATTTCTCCAACCGTCATGGGCGGGCCGCGCGTCGCGCGCGGCGACCTCGTCTTCTTCGACTGCGGCGCCTCGATCCGCGGCTATGGTTCGGACACCGGCCGCACGATCGCGCTGGACGAGCCGACGCGGGAAAGCCGCGCCATCATGGACGCGCTGCGGCGGGGCATGGATGCTGCGTTCGCGCTGGTGAAACCCGGCGCGCGCATGTGCGATATTTTCCACGCCGGACAGGACGCCGTGCGCGCGGCGGGACTCGACTGGTACACGCGCGGCCATATCGGCCACGCCATGGGTCTCGGCATGGGCGAGATGCCGCCCTTTCTCTCGCCGAAGGAAGAACGCCCGCTGGAGCCGGGCATGGTGATGGCGCTGGAAACGCCGCTCTATGTGCGCGGCCTCGGCGGATTCCAGATCGAGGAGTGTTTCCTGGTCACCGATAGCGGGTACGATCTGCTGACGACGCTGCCGCGCGATTTTCTTCGGGGAGCGGCGTGAGAATGTCCACGGTGAAAAAGCCGGCCGATCGGACGGCGACAAAGGACGCGCCCGAGAGCATCGTCGAGCGCGTCTACGAGCAGGTGAAGGCGCTGTCGATCTCGTTCGATCTTCTGCCCGGAGACCGGGTGAACGAGATCGAGCTCGCCGAGCGGCTCGGCGTCAGCCGCACGCCGCTGCGCGAGGCGCTCAATCGCCTGACCGCAGACGGCTTTCTCACCATGCGTCCCGGCAAGGGTTTCTTCCGCCGGCCGCTCGACGCGAAGGAAATCTTCGACCTTTACGAATTTCGGCGATGCATCGAATCGGCGAATGCGCCGTTGGCGATCGCGCGCGCGACGCCGGAGAAAATCGCCGCCATACGGGCGTTTCTCGACATTAGCCGCGCGGACGTTCCCGAACGTACGGTGACGGAGCTGGTCGAACTGGACGAACAGTTCCATGAAAAACTGATGGCCCTGTCGGGCAATGCGGAGATGCTGCGGGTTTTGCGCAACCTCAATTCGCGCATCCGCTTCGTGCGCTGGATCGACATGGAAAACCTCCGGCGCCAGAGCACGCAGCAGGAGCATCTGGCGATTCTCGACGCTGTGGCGGCGGGCGATGAGAAAGCGTCGATGGCGCTGCTTAACGAGCATATCGAACGCCGGCTTGACCAGATCGTCGCCGTGATCCGCGAAGGTTATGCGCGCATCTATATGAACCGCGCGTCCGCTGCTGGAGATTGACTGTTCTCCGACGCCCGCGGCGATAGCGCGCAGAGGGTCGCTTCGGCGCTGGACATCATGATTTCGCCGCCGCTTGCGCGGGCATGATGGGCGCCCCCGCATAGTCGCGCTGATCCGCCCGCGTCTCCGGCATCGCGAAAGCATAGAGCGCGCCTCCGATCGCTGCGACAATCGTCAGG
>ERZ778027.4963-NODE-4963-length-10707-cov-3.922550_pt1 | contig 10707 bp, 10 predicted proteins | sample MGYA00375757_ERZ778027 | MGnify/ENA primary metagenome ERZ778027 (study PRJEB29350, sample SAMN05389817) | bioreactor metagenome | isolation source: Ammonium sulfate bioreactor | place: South Africa: University of Cape Town | collected 2014-02-18 ... | reverse complement strand
CAGGAGCAGCAGGTTCGACGGCAGCAGGTGTTGGTTCAGGAGCAGCAGGTTCGACAGGTGTTGGCTCAGGAGCAGCAGGTTCGACAGGTGTTGGCTCAGGAGCAGGCTGCTTGGCGCTTACGGCTTGAGGCATCACCAAGTTCGCTGCGGCGCTCTCGAGTCGGGCTCGAGCAGTTGCCTCCTCCTCCGAGATCATTCGCAGCTTCTGCTCCAGCGCTTGTTGTTCGCGCCGTTTCTCCTCGGCGGCTGCCACGGTCGCCTTGGCGAGCCTGTCCTCGAGTTGCTGCTCGCGCTCTCGAATGGCCTTGAGTTCTGCCTCTCGTTGTTGCATTTTCTTCAAAGCCTCCTCGGCCTCCACCGACGGCTTGTTGTCTTGCTGGCGAAGACGCGCGATCGCTGCTTCGCGTTCCAGCTTTCGTTGAGCAGCTGTCATCGGGCCAGCACGAGGACTAGCGATCGCAGGCGAGGCAGTTGCCTGAGGTGCTGGAGTGGGTGCTGGCTTCTTCTTGGCGTCCTCTTCGTCTTCGTCATCGTCATCATCATCGTCATCATCATCGTCATCATCATCGTCGTCATCATCGTCGTCATCATCGTCGTCATCATCAACATCAAAGTCATCATCCTCATCGTCCTCATCCTCGCCTTCACTCTCGACCGGCTTCGGAGGTGCGGCTGAGCTCGACGGCTCTTGCGTAGTTGACTGAGTGGCGATTTCGGATTCTCGAGTCTGCTCGGTGGAAGATGGCGGTTCAGAGGCCGAGGCAGCTGGTACGGTTGCAACTTGCTCGACAGCGGCAGCTGATGATGAGACTGGCGCAGGTTCGGCAGCCGATGGCGATTGGGAAGGTGGTGGCGACGTCGGTGCGTCAGCTGTAGCCACAACGGCCGTGGCAGGAGGCGTCGAGGGTGGCGGTGAGGTGGGAGCTTCGGGCGTCGCGGCTGCCGTGGTTGGCTCGGAGCTCACGCGTTGGCGGAGCTTCTCCTCGAGCTGCGCACGGCGCACGCGCGCCTCCTCGATCTGGCGCTTCTTCTCGGCCAACGCCTTGCGCTTGGCCTCGAGTTCCTCGTCGGTCGCGTTGCTGAGCTGCGGTTGAGCCGATACGGCGGTCCAAGCTTGAGGCGAGCTCGGTGATGCCTCCGCAGGTGCAGCAACAGCAGCAACAACAACGACAGGAGCCTCCTGAGTTGCCGCAGGTGCATGGGTTGGAGAGGAGGCTGCAGCAGGAGCAGCAGCAGCAACGGCTGCTGCGCTGTCGGTGGCAGTGTGTAGCTTCGATGATGCATCGTCGGCACTCACATCAGGTACGCTGCCACGCTTCGAACGATGCTTCTTGTCCTTGTCGTCCTTGTCCTTGGAGGACGACTTGGACGACGACGACTTGTGCTTGCGCTCCTTGTCCTTGTCCTTGTCCTTGGTACGGTGCTTGTCCTTATCCTTCTTGTCCTTGTCCTTCGAGCGCTCCTTCTTGTCTTTGTCCTTGTCCTTGTCCTTGGAGGACTTGTGAGTCTTCTTCGTTGGGCTCTCGGCATCGTTTGAGGTGGACGAGGCAGATGACGAGGCGCTCGCAACCGACGATGCCGACGACGAAGCGGACGCGGTGTCGGGCGTCGCGGGCTCTTCCGCCAAGGCCTTGTCGCTACCTCGAAGCCAAGCGCCCTTGGTGAACTGGCTGGTCTTGCGGCGCAGCGAGTGGAACTTGGACGACGAGGACGACGAGGACTTGGTGGGTGTCGCAGCCGCAGCCTCGAGAGCCGTGTCGTCCTTGCTCGAGGTGGCAGCGACAGTGGCAGCGCTCTTGGCGTCGTCCTTCGAGTCCTTCGAGTCCTTCGAGTCCTTATGCGACGAAGACTTGAGTAGTGACGACGACACCACCATCGACTTGGGACGCTTCGACATGGTGGCGAGAGTGAGGGAGTGTGTGCGCGGACCACCAAGCCGCGTGTGCGCGAGAGAGGGACAGCAGCAAACAACAACACGAGAGCGAGTTCGAGATCAGCGTCACTCGCTTGGCTGCCGCAGCTCGCACACACACACCACACAATGAGCAAGAAACATCGACCGCCACCGGTGCTTGGTGGCTTGCAGTTCACTGGTCACGTACCCAAGTTTCTACGAGCCTACAAGGATGGTAGCGGCAGTATCGTCGGTGGCGATGCCAAGCAGGAGCGCATCGCGTCGCTGATGAAGTCCGAAGGCGCCGCGCACGTCGACGAGATCCACGACGATGACGACATGCAGACCATCGTCGAGAAGATCCGCGCCGCCGGCGGCACTGTAGTTGGTACGCACGGGAGAGCGGGATCGAGTGTTTGACAGCGCTGACGTCGGGCGGTGCGTGTGGCAGACGAGGTGGCCGTGTCGAGCACGACGCCCAAGCTGTCGTCGTTGCTCGGCAAGCGCAAGACCGAGGAGCCCTCCGCTTCGTCGAATGCTGCATCGAGCACCGCCACTGTGAGCAATGCAACCAAACCCGCAGCGACTCCAACAACGGTCGAGCCGCAGCAAGTCGAGCGCACCGGTAATGATGACGATGGCAGTAGCGAAGAGGATGCAGCGTCCGACGGCCGCATCCGCTTCAAGGCTCGAAAGCGAGCCAAGCACGCCCACGACAACGACGAAGCCTCGAGCACCGCACACGAGGCGGCTTCGAGCGAACCACCGAGCAGTGTACTTGGTACGGCGAAACGGAAGCCCAAAGGCACGTTCGTCAAGCCGAAGATCAAGGGAGTGCGCAACGCCAAGCTGCTGTCATTCTCAGACGAGCAAGACGAGTGAGCAGTGGTTACTGGCTCCTTCGAACATGTTGCTGTTGTTGTTGTTGTACTAGATGCAGATGATGTAAGCTAACGTTTATAGTTACTAAACGAGAATAGGCGCAAGTGTTGCTGCATTGTTGAGTTGGATTTGGATTGGATTGGATTGGATTGGATTGGATTGGATTGATGGTTGGGTTGGATTGGACTGGAAGTTTCGAGTTGCTGTTCAGTTGTCTGCTGCTCGCGTTGCTGCCACGTGTCTGGTCTTTGGCCTTCTCCGCTCACGACTATCACGACGTATCACGACGTATCACGTTCCGGATTGAGGCCTCACTCTATCACTCTCACTGAATCAATGGCGGAGCATTCGACGTTACACAGCGATAGTGGTTGTATGAGCGAGGAAGCTCGCACGGCGCTTGAGAGCATCCCGTACCTCGCGCTGACGGTGTCGCTCGAGAGCGAGGCGACGGTCGAGAGCGGTGCTCGCCAGGTGCTGGCGCACTTTATACCGTCGTGGAACGCTGATGGCGAGTTCTCGTTGTCGACCATCACCGACGGGCTGACGAACAAGCTCTACAAGGTCAAGAGCGAGCACGGCAAGACGCTGGTGCGCGTGTACGGCGCCAACACCGAGAAGCTCATCGATCGACAGCAGGAGATGCTGACGATGCTGAGTCTCGCGAAGCTCGGCCTGTCGCCGCCGCTGTACGGCCGCTTCGACAATGGCATCTGCTACGGCTACCTGCCGGGCATACCGTTCTCGGCCGACGACATGATCGACCCGGCCAAGGGCCCGCTCGTGGCCGAGCAGCTGGCGCGCTTCCACGCCACGCCCGTCACGACCAAGACCGACGAGCGACAGCCGCGACTCTTCCGCACGATCCGCAAGTGGCTCGGCGAGCTGTCGGACGACGACGTGGCGGCGGGGCGTGCTACGGGACTCGAGCGACCGCTCAGCGAGAGCGGCCAGCCGATCGTCGCCGAGCAGCTCTCGAAGCAGGCGCTGCTCGACGAGCTGCAGCGCCTGCAGGACCACGTCGAGTCGCTCGACTGCGACGTGGTCTTCTGTCACAACGACCTGCTGTCGGGCAACATCCTGTACCAGCCGGCGTCGTCCGACGCCGAGGCGCGCGTGTGGTTCATCGACTACGAGTACGGCAGCTACAACTACCGCTGCTTCGATATCGGCAACCACTGGGCCGAGTGGCTCGGCTTCACGGCCGATCCGGCGCGCCAGCCGTCGCTCGAGCACCAGCGTCGCTGGCTCGAGGCGTACGAGCGCGTGTGGCGAGAGGTCGATGCGGCGCATGCACAAGCGCTCTCGGCCGAGGAGTCGATCGACCGCCTGCGCCAGCACACGAGCAAGTTCACGCTGATCTCGCACTTCCACTGGGGAGTTTGGGCATTGGTATGAAGCACCTGATCGAGTGATCGAGATCGAGCGAGAGAGCTTGATACAACACCGTTCTGGCACTCGCTCACAACCAGCTTGCCGTGTGCTTGTGGTGGTCGTATGCAGGTTCAACACCGGCTCTCGGACATTGCACAATTCGATTATCAGTTCTATGCACTAACCAAGTTGAGCTACTACTTTAACAACAAGCACACGGCCTTCGAGTTTTAGCCGGCTAAATCAATCAATCAGTCAGTCAATTCGACCAGTCAACAACATGATAATCATGATGACGAGCGAGCGAGACACTCTCACGCGAGAGTTTTTGAGTTATGACGGAGAGTTCGTTGTTGTTGTTGATGTTGATGTTGATGATGAATGAACGAGCACATAGATGTGTGTTTGAGTTGTTCGACACATTCGGCGCCTCTACTGTTCGAAAGCTGCCAATCCAAATGGCGACACAAACAAACAAACAAACAACGAACGAACTCTCACGCGCGAGTATAGAGACTCGCGCATACAACGCTAGCGAGATTCAGAAGGAAGATACGAAGAAGCTTTACAGTACACTCACTCGTGGTATATGTAGTTGTCGATTGGCTCCAATGGCGAGAGCGCGAGAGAGATCCGACATGGCTCTAGTCGATCGAACGCAGCGGCTCGAGAGCCGTCTGGATGTCCTTGACGAGCGCCAGCAGCAGTCCGGCGTTGGCATCGCTGTCGGCCACCAAGCTCACGGCTGCTCAAACGCCATTGCATCCGCTCGTTAGTGTCGGAGCGAGCAACCGCCAAGAAACCAACCACCCAAGAGCACACGACAACAAGGCAGGCTCGGGCATGCGTGTATCCGTACTGAGTGGCGCATGGTTGACGTGCACTATCAGCTTGTCCTCGAAGAAGGTCGTGATCGAGTTGCATCTACTCTCGCGTGGCAGGGAAGTCGTGTGAGCGGTGGCTCTCGGGTGGCTCTCGGTGGTTCTCGGGTGTCTGGCGGGATGCAACGTACTTGCCGAGATTGAGCTTTCCAGCTTGGTCGGCAGCCATCGGGAAGACCGACGAGAGGCAGCCATCGCTCGGGAGCGGTTGGCCGACGTAGATCAGCGGCACGCCATCACGGTCCGACACGACGACCGTGCGCAAGCCTTCGACGCGGTCCAGCAAGCGCTCGAGGAACTGCTCCAGATTACCCTGGATCACGAATCGATGCACAAGGTGTCAATCTACGTCGATGTGGCCAGGAGTGGTTGGTGCCGAGGAGGGTTTGGTGCACCACCCAACAACAACGTACAGCCATGTGAGAGCGTGATGGAGATGGCGAAGAGAGCAGGCAACGACACGAATGAAAAACGCGAAAGCCATCGGAGGAGAGTCGTTCCTCAGCGAGCTCGGAAAACCAGAAAGCCACTCGAGTAGGGAGAGTTGCTCAGCGAGCGATCTCTTTCTCTTCTGCCTCGCTGCCGCCAACAACACACGACGACAACGACAACGATGCGCAAGAAGATCGACGCACGTATTCGCCACTTGATCGAGAATGGCGTCAAGGAGAACTACCGCTCCATGTTCGTGATCGTCGGTGACAAGGGCCGCGATCAGGTCATGAATCTGCACTTTATGCTCTCCAAGACGGTGGTCAAGGCGCGCCCGACCTTGTTGTGGTGCTACAAGAAGGACCTCGGCTTCAGCAGGTACGCTCGCGCGAGCGCGAGCTCGCTCTCGATATCCAATCTCACTCACTCTCGTTGTCACTATCTCTCATCAGCAACCAGAAGAAGCGTCTCAAGCAGATCAAGAAGATGGAGAGCCGCGGGCAGCTGGGCGAGGAGGTACAGGAGAGCCCGTTCCAGCTGTTCCTGGCGTCGACCTCGATACGCTTCAGCTACTACTCGGAGACGCACAAGATCCTCGGTCAGACGTTCGGCATGTGCGTGCTGCAGGACTTTGATGCTCTCACGCCGAACCTCCTCGCTCGCACGATCGAGACGGTCGAGGGCGGCGGCTTGATCGTGCTGCTGCTCAAGAACATGCAGTCGCTGCGGCAGCTGTACAGCCTGTCGATGGAGGTGCATCGGCGCTACCGCACCGAGTCGGGCGAGGCCGTCGTGCCGCGCTTCAACGAGCGCTTCATCCTGTCGCTCGCGTCGTGCCACTCGTGCCTGGTGGTCGACGACGAGCTCAACATCTTGCCGATCTCGTCGCACGCGCGCTCGCTGGCGCCGCTGCCGGCTCGCGACGAGACCGAGGTGCCGGCGTCACAGCGCGAGCTCAAGGAGCTCAAGCTGTCGCTGCTCGAGCACCCGCCGGCCGGCCCGTTGGTCAACCTCGCCAAGACGCTCGACCAGGCCAAGGCCGTCTTGACCTTCATCGACGCCATCGGCGAAAAGTCGCTCCGCAGCACGGTGGCGCTGACGGCCGCTCGTGGTCGCGGCAAGTCGGCGGCGCTCGGGCTCGCGATCGCCGGCGCCGTCGTCATGGGCTACTCGAACATCTTCGTCACGTCACCGACGCCCGAGAACCTCCACACGCTGTTCCAGTTCATCTTCAAGGGCTTCGACGCGCTCGAGTTCAAGGAGCACGTCGACTACGAGATCGTGCAGAGCACCAACCCCGACTTTAACAAGGCCATCGTGCGCGTCAACATCTTTAAGCAGCACCGCCAGACCATTCAGTACATTCAGCCGCAGGACTGCGAGAAGCTCGGCCAGGCCGAGTTGGTCGTCATCGACGAGGCGGCTGCCATTCCGCTGCCGTACGTCAAGCGTCTCCTCGGCCCGTACTTGGTCTTCTTGGCCTCGACCATCAACGGCTACGAGGGCACCGGTCGCTCGTTGTCGCTCAAGCTGATCCAGCAGCTGCGCCAGCAGACCAGTGGTATCACGGCCTCGAGTTCTTCCACCGCTGGTACCACGCTCTCAGGTATGGAGGGATTCGACAAGTGAGACTGACCTGACTCAATCGCACTCACTGACCTGACTCGACTCGACTGCTGGTTGTGTAGTGGCTGGGCGTGTACTGCGTGAAGTGTCGCTCGATGAGCCGATTCGTTATGGGCAAGGTGACCGAATCGAACAGTGGCTCAACCAACTGCTGTGCCTCGATTGCAGCATCTCCAAGAACAACGTCGGCTGCCCGCATCCGTCCAAGTGCGAGCTGTACTACGTCAACAAGGACACGCTCTTCTCGTACCACAAGGCCTCCGAGGAGTTCTTGCGTCGCATGATGGCACTCTACGTCTCGTCGCACTACAAGAACACGCCCAACGACTTGATGCTCATCAGCGACGCGCCGAACCACCATCTCTTTGTGCTGCTCGGCCCCGAGCCGGCGTCCAACGCTCTGCCCGAGATCTACTGCGTCATGCAAGTGTGCCTCGAGGGCAAGATCAGCAAGAGCTCTGTGGTCGACAAGCTCTCAAAGGGTGAGCGCGGCTCCGGTGACTTGATTCCATGGACCATCTCGCAGCAGTTCCAGGACAACGAGTTTCCGAGTTTGTCTGGCGCGCGAGTCGTGCGAATCGCTACGCACCCTGACTTTCAAAAGGTTTCATTCATCACCGCTCATCGTCACCGCTCACTTGCGACGATTACTCATATGCTCTGCTCTCGTTGTTGTTGCTAGATGGGCTATGGATCGCGAGCTCTCGATCTCTTGTCGTCGTACTACGAAGGCAGACTGACCTCGCTCGATGAGGCGTCTAGCAAGGCTGCCACGGCCGAGCAGAACGAGAACGACCATGACGATGACGACGATGCCAACCTCCTCACGGAGGAGATTGCGCCACGCAAGAACCTGCCGCCGTTGTTGCAGCAGCTCGGAGAACGCCCGCCCGAAGCGCTGCATTACATTGGCACCAGCTTCGGCGTCACGCTGCCGCTCTTCAACTTTTGGAATCGCGCTGCCTATCGACCGCTGTACTTGCGCCAGACTGCTGTACGTCATGATGCGGTGGGGCGCCGCTCGAGCACGAGCTCTGATCTTGTACTCGTTGCTGTGCACTCCAGAACGAGATCACCGGAGAGCACAGCTGCATCATGCTGCGCGCTTTGAATACCGAGGATGTTACGCCTGATTGGTTGGTTCAGTTCTCCAAAGGTACCAGTGTGCCGCTGCGTCATCATCACTCGCTCGCTCGCTGACTGGCGCATCGTCCATAGACTTTCGTCGCCGCTTCCTGTCGTTGCTTGGTTACGAGTTCCGAGCGTTTGAAACGACCCTAGCGCTCAGTATGGCCCTGAGTCGTCCTGAAACCTCTGACGCCCCAGCACGTACGTGGTGTAGTGCTCGCCATGTGCGACACCGGCGTGGCGGCAGTTCTAACTGAACGACGTGTCTTCCTGAACGAGCCAGCGCTCACCAAGGAGGAGATGGACGTGTGGTTCACGCCGTACGATCTCAAGCGCCTCGAGTCGTACGCGCGCAACCTCGTCGACTACCACGTGATCATGGACATGTTGCCGAACATTGCGCACTTGGTCTTTATGCAGAAGATCCCGGCCGAGCTCTCGATGCTGCAGTCGTCGATCCTGATCGGCATCGGCTTGCAGTACAAGTCGGTGACGCAGCTCGAGATCGAGCTCGGCATCAAGTCCAGCCAGGTGCTGTCGCACTTCAACAAGGCCACGCGCAAGATCTCGGCCTTCTTGATGTCGCTCCAAGACACCGCCATCAGCGCCACGTTGCCCAAGCCCAAGGCGATCGAGATGGTGCCGCTGGCGCAGTCGCTCGACGAGGAGCTCGCCGACGGTGCGTCGGAGCTCGCCAGCCAGAAGAGCGAGCTCATGGCGTCGTTGGCACTGCCCGAGTACGCCATCAAGGGCACGGACGAGGACTGGGACGCCGAGATCAAGTCAAAGAAGGTGCTCTCGACCGTCAGCATCAAGAAGCGCAAGGAGCCCGACACGCCGAGCAAGACGCCGACCGCCAAGTGGTCCAAGGGCCAGCACGATGGCAAGAAGGGCGGCAGCAGCAGCAGCGATCGCCACAAGGGCGGTCACCACAAGGGCGGCAGCAAGGGTGGCCACAAGCACAAGTAACGACGCGCGAGCCAACAAGTCATTCTCGAGAGAGTTTGAATGCCGGATACAAGAGATAGAACCAGCCCAAGAGAGAGAGAGAGAGAGAGATATAGTAAGGCTCCATAGCGCAAGGGCCAGCAAGTTTTGATGCATCATCGCGCTGTGTTGTTGCGTTGCTGCGCCTGCGCGGAGCTCGGTTACAATGCCACCCACCACCCATGAGCCAAGCACCCACCATTCAATACAATACGACACATCTAAACGAGCGGCCTTCATCTATCATATCGCTTGCGCAATGTTTGAATGCAATCCGAGTGCCAGCCAGCCAACGACACGCCGGAAATACTCAGTCTCGCACTACGTGTGTACCAGATAGCCTTCTTGACAAACAGCCACATCGACGGCTTGAACCATCGCAAGCCAGAGAGCTCCCAGTGTCTCGGTCATCGCGGTCGAGAGCGAGAGCCAGCGAGAGAGCGGCGGGAGCCATCCATTCCGATAATAACCGCGCAGGCGGCCTTGGAGCTCTCTGAGAGTGGACGAAGCCTTTCTGCTGCTGCTCCCCTTCATTCCCCTCTTGGCTCGCTCACTCTCGCACTGCTCGCTGCAGCCAGGCTCCTCTCGCTCCGCTCGCTCTGGCTCCTTGTGTGCGTGAGTTTGTCTGAGTTCGAGAGAGAGTTCGACAGCTCTCATTGCAACCGATCGGGTGTAGTTCGGTGTTTACTCTTGACAGCCGAGGAGCGAGCGAGTGAGCGAGAGCGCTCTCCAGATTCTTCTTGATCGTGCGCGCTATGGCAAGGCGGCAGCGCAGCTCGTCGTTCGACGAGAGCTCGATACATGCCGATCTCGCCAAGCAGCTGCACGCCGTTCATCGTGCCATGAAGCCACTGTGCCTCCGACAAGACGAGGTCTCCGAGGTGTTGACGCTGATTCGACAGCTCGTGCGCCAATCCGAAGCGCAGCGAGCGACCTGGATGCCCGAGAAGCGCGAGGCCAGCAGCTCCAAGGAGCAGGCTCGCGCCGCCTCGTCGACGCTCACCAACGAGCGCTGTACGTAGCACTCTCGCGCCGCGTCTCGTGATATTGAGATATGGCACGCCATGGCATGGCATGCCACGGCACGGCACGGCACGAGATATGTGTGTCTCACTCGGCTTGTCCGTCGGTCCATCGTGTGCGCAGTACAAGTGTTCAAGGAGATGCTCCAGGAGCTCGTCCAAGGCGAGCGCCAATACGTGCAGAATCTCGGCACCGTGGTCACGGTACACCAGGCCGCTTACTCGAGCTCGCCAATGACTCGATTTGACTCACGATCGCTGACTCACACGATCGCTGGCTCGCTGTGTAGACCTACTTGATGCCCATTCGCCAAGGCGTCGTCAAGATGAAGACCGACGTGATGGTGGCCATCTTCTCCAACATCGACATCATCTGCAGCATTCACAAGGACCTCCTGGTCAAGCTCGAGAAGACTATCGAGCACTTTCCGCGCTTCAGCGTCGGCAAGGTGCTGCTCGAAGTCGTACGTATCGCCAGCGC
>ERZ778027.4956-NODE-4956-length-10727-cov-8.759464_pt1 | contig 10727 bp, 4 predicted proteins | sample MGYA00375757_ERZ778027 | MGnify/ENA primary metagenome ERZ778027 (study PRJEB29350, sample SAMN05389817) | bioreactor metagenome | isolation source: Ammonium sulfate bioreactor | place: South Africa: University of Cape Town | collected 2014-02-18 ... | reverse complement strand
CCTCATTCTCTCTTGCCTCGTCCTTCTCCAACACCGCCTCGTCGGGCATCGGTTTCGGGCCCGTGATCGACTTCACCTATCCTCCTGGCATCACGTTCAATGGCGCCTCGCTGCTCGGTCTCACGTGCGATGTCAGCGCACCGATCGTCTTTGCGGGCTCCTGCGTACCGCATCCGTACTACTACACTGACGTCGTATGTGGCAACACGGGCGATACCTTCGTCTCGATCAAGCTCCCGTTCGGCTCCTTCACGCCTCAGATGCTGGCGCAGGTCACCGACATGGCCTTCTCGCTCTCGCCCTTGGTGGCCGTCGGCGTACCTCTCAACATCTACTACCGCGCCGCCTTTCAGTTCGGCGCCAGTGCCACCGACAAGCCATGCTGCCACCCGATCCTCGGCAACTCGAGCCCCATCGCCACGGGCTGGAGTCTCGCGCAAGTGGTGCCGACGCTGATCGAGTGCACGACGCAGTGGTCCGGAGGCGTGGTACCCATGCACCCGACCGGTCTCAACTACCTGGCGGACTACGTCGTCACTTGCTCGATCGCTCCCGGCATCGGTACGCTCCATTCGCTCACCATCTAGGAGACGCTGCCCGCCGACGTCATCTACCACGGAGGCGCCACCTTCTCGCCCACTGGTACCGGTGCTCCAAGCCTCTCGTCGACCGCGGTCGTCGATGTCCCTGCGACTGCTGGCAGCGATAGGGTCGCCGTCACGTGGACCAACCCCTCGACTGTTGGCGGTACCTTCACGCTCACGGTACCAGCGTACGCCGGTCGCTATCAAGCCTCTGGCGCACCGTTCATCGATCCCGTCTCAGGCGCCAGCGTACCACGCACGAGCTTGGCTGGGGCCATGTATTCATGGAACTCTCCTAATCCCATCGTACGTCGTAATCTCATATCTACATTAACTGCCTGCGCATGCAGATCTTCAGCTTCTTTGCCAATATGGCATTGCTCGCGCACGCGCGCTCTCGCTCTCTCATATATTTGCCTTGATTGACTCTTGTGTGCCTGTGTCTATCTTATATAGTATCCGACGCTCACTGGTACCTTCCCATTGTCAACTACTGTCACGTACCAATCTCTCGACTTGGCCAAGAGCACGTCGCCACTCGCATCTCCCGTGATTCCAGGCGTCAAGCTCCAACACACGCTCGTTATCGGAGTGTCGGACTTCTTCTCGTTCTCTGGTGCTACGATCAGCGACTCGATCTCGGACGGTCAATCGCTCGACCTGTCGTACACTCCCACAATCTCGATCCAGGACGGTGTTTCGGGCGACCTCGGCGGCGGCGCTGCCATGCACGCGAGCTCGTGGTCGTTCTCGCGCTCGGCCGTCACCGGCATCACGTCGTTGTTCTTCGACGTCTCGCACGAGTTCACGCTCCTTGGTGGCTCGGGAACCTTTGTCGGCGGCTGCGTCTCGTCGCCCAACAACTGCCTCTCGAACAATGCGGGCCAAACCTTTGCGACCATCGTGTATCGCACCGTGATCGACGATCAATATCTCTCGAGCTTGTTGCCTCCCTCTCAGAAGGCTGTTCATGACGGCGACTTGGTCTCCAACACGGCTATCGTCTCAGCCGATGTCGCAACTGGTATCGTCGGCATGCCGGGCTCGTTGGTGTCGCAGCCTGCCAACACCACGACGATCGTCGCTCTCGGAACGCTGACCAAGACCGTCAAGGCCATCAACGGCTTGCCTCCTGGCACACCGCCGCAGCTTCTGCCGGGCGATGTCGTCACCTACCGCCTCGTGTACACGGTTCCATCGAGCGACTTTGAGTCGCTCCAGATCGTCGACACGCTGCCGCTGCCAACTCTACTCGCATCGACCGTCACCACGTTCGATAGTTCGCTCCCTGCCGTGCCAGCGAGCGGCAGGTGGACCTTTGGTCCGTCTCAATCCGGCCCTGCCGCTGCCATCATGCCGACGCTGACCAACGACTCGATTGCCAACTCGCTCACATGGAACTACGGCAACTTCAACTCGCCGTCCAACTCGTTCTCGACCCTCGATCTCGTCTTCTCACTCACGGTCGGCCCACAGCCATTCGATGACAATCTCTATCACACGAACCTCGCCTCGAGCAACATTACAAGTACCGATGGAACAACGACTACGGCTGCCAGTGTTGCTGCCGTGCGCATTCGAGAGCCAAAGGTCACCGTCACCAAGAAGGCCATTGCCTCCGACAATGTGCGCTTCTCGGCCGCCACGCAGACCGGCTTCGACGCTGGCGACTTGGTCGAGTTTAAGATCGTGCTCGTCAACACGGGAGGTGCCGGCGCCTTCAACATCGTACTCGAGGACCAGCCCGACTACAGCGCCTTCTCGGTCGATCCCACCAAGCTCGACCTTCAAATGAAACGCACCGATGGCCTCGTTCTAACGCCAGCTTCGAGCGCCACCGATCTCTTCACCACCAATGGTCTTGCGATAGCATCACTCGGTCCAACTACGCCACAGCTCGGGCCGATGCTCACTCCTGCCAATGGAGCCGAGACTCTCACAATCACGTACTGGCTGGTGGCCTCCAACTCATCCATCACGCCAGCCGCCTCCTTCTCCAACGTCGCTGGTCTTTTGACGTACACCAACCAACAAGGTAGTGCGTCGAATCGAAACGACAGCTTCGCCACCAATCCACTCGGCGATCCTACGGGCAAGACCTCGGTCATTGCCGAGTCGCCCATTCTCGACTGTCATACACCTGTCACGAGCGAGAGCTTCACGGTCGATCCAACACCTGCTTCGGGTCAGCGCACCCCGATTGCAGTCGGAGAGCGCATCACGCTCACACATACGGTCGAGGTCCCCGAGGGCACGTCGCCCAACGTCTTGTTCGACGTCGTATGGTCGACAGCTGGCCTACTATTCGTTGCCACCAACTCGGTCACCTCATCGAAGCCTACCGCTCTCACGTCGTCGAATTCGTTTGCGACCACTGCCGCCACGATCTCACCAACGCACTTTGAGTGGAATTGGGGAACGGTCACCGACACTGACCGCAACAACGCCGTTGCCGAGAACGTCACTCTCGTGTACACGATCGCCTTCTCCAACACCTTGGCCACCTTCACCAACGGCCAAAAGATCGATGGTTCGGCCTCGTGGTCATGGACCTCGGGCATGGTTTCTTGCGGATCGCCGCCTCTCAATCTCGTCATTGTCGAACCGGTACTCACGGTACAAAAGACATCGGATGCCGCACCGCTCGTCGATGCCGGAGATGTCATCACCTACTCGATCGTCATCTCGCATGCCGCAGCATCCACCACCTCGGCCTTTGATATTCCGGTCTACGACGCCCTCGATCCCCAACTGAAGTTGGTGGTTGGATCGGTGACAATCTCGCCATCTTCGACCGCCGCCGCTTCCATCACCTCGGGCAACTCGATGGGTGATACTACGGTAGGAGCCAACATCCCTGAGCTCGATCTCGGACAGACTGTCACCATCACCTACCAAGCAACCATCTATCAAACTACGCTCGGTAGCGTAACGCCCGCCCCAAATACTGCCTCCATCACATATTACTCGCTCCCTTCGACATCTGTCGGCGCTGCCGACCGGGCCTCTTGGACGGCTTCTGGATCTGCCACTGTCAACCTCCGTGGTGTATCCTTCAGTCTCACCATGGTCTCGACCTCGAATCCATTCACAATGAACGTTGCCGGAGTCGAGCAGCTCTCGGTCGGTGAATCCTTCACCGTGCAGGTGGTCGCCGTCTTTCCAGAGGGCACAACCAATCCTGCCTATGTCGACGTCAATCTTCCGACTGGATACAGCGTCTCTGGCGCTCGTATCATCTCGATCGGCTCGCAGATCACTACCACCAACAGCGGCTCGCCTACCACCTCTGGAGGCAATGCACACTTTGACTTTGGCTCTCTCTACAATGCTCCGGACAATGTCCAAAATGCCGCCGATGCCATCACTCTGCAAGTCGATGGCGTTGTCAACAACTTGCCAGTCAACACCGCCGGCTACAGCTCAGCCATCGTTGCCTCCCTTGGAGCTCCTTCCAATAACGTCACCGGATCTCTTCCAGTTCTTGTCGTCGAGCCATCGATCACTCTCTCATTGAGCGCCGACAAGACATTGGCCCAAGCAGGAGACACGATCCATTACACGATGGGTCTCTCTCCGAGCATGACCGGCTCGGTTGCATCGACTCTCGTGCTGACGTATCCTCTTCCATCGAGCGAAGACTTTGTTGTCGGATCGTTCGTCAACACCGGATCGGCCACTCCAAGCTCCGAGACAGCGAGCGGAGGAGTGGTGTCAGTGACATACTCTCAGCTGCTGCCGACCGACACTGCGAGTGTGACGTTCGCAGTCACAGTCAATCCGAGTGTCGTTCTCGGATCACCGATCTCGTCGACCTCGAGTCTGACTTACGAGTCTCATCCTGGCTCTCCTCCCCAGCAACGAACATACACTGCGACGGCATCGACGTCAGTCAACACACCGCTGCCGACCATCACTCAAGTGCTGTTCGCATCGTCGGAGCCATCGACCACCGATCCGAACTTGACGATCGGAGAGCATGCCACGTTCCGCATCGTGGTCTCGTTCCCAGGAGGCACGCTCAACAACGTGGTGCTGACCGATCAGCTGCCGACTCCAGCATCAAACAACGCAGTGCTGAAGGCACTGTCGGCAAGTCTCTCGTCGACCACTGGATCGTTCACGCCACTGTTGAGTCCGAGCTCAGCGACATTGAGCGACTCGGACGGAGATGGAGTCAAGGACTTGGCGACCTGGAATCTCGGCAACGTGGTCACGAGCACAGGAAGCACGGCGACGTTCGATGTGATTGCAGTACCTCTCGATCAGCCGATCAACGTCGGCACAGGAGCAGACAACAACTTGCCGACGGTCGCATCGCTGACCGTCAACTCCAATGCACCGAGCACAGCGACAGTCAACGTGAACTTGGTGGCGCCGCTGCTCTCGCTGGCGATCTCGGACACATCGCCATCGATGCCGCTGCCGCAATCAGGAGACTCTCAATCGATGCAACTGCAGATCTCGTCTCAGCCTCAATCATCGGCATCGGCGTTCAACACGGCAGTGGTGGTGACGTTGCCGACAGGAATGCAATACTCGAGTCTCGGATCGCCGAGCTGCGCCGGAGTGACGGTGACTTCGATGGCCTCGACAGTGACGTTCAATGTCGGCACGATAGCGACAGGAGGATCGTGCACGATACCGTTCTCGATCTCGTTGACATCGGCAGTGATTCTCGACTCGAGCGAGACAGTGTCGGCATCGATGAGCTACACATCGACATCGCCGATGACGGCAGTGGCGGGAGAGACTCGCACAGGAAGCGCGACCTCGAGCACCTCGATCGCTCTCGCCAAGCCCTCTCTCTCGATGAGTCTCGCAAGCACATCGAGTCCTCTCACATCGGACCCATCGATCTCGATCGGAGAGACGGCGACCTTCAACGTCGTCGTGACGGTACCGCCAGGAACTCTCAAGGGAGGATCGATCACGATTCCGTTCCCTCCGACAGCAGGAAACGGCGTGTTGAAGCTGACCTCGATCTCGAGTCCAACCACATCATCGGGAAGCGTGACGTTCCCGACCATGACTCCAACGTCGTCGCTGCTCGACAACTACTTGGGCGACGGCATCGCCGACACGGCGACGGTGAACTTTGGAGACATTGTGAACAGCGCATCGAGTCCTCAAACAGTGACAGTGTCAGTCACTGGCACAGTGGTCAACACGGCAGCCAATCATGCAGGAGTCTCGATCTCGGGCTCGTCGTCGCTCACCGACACGACAGACGCCACTCCGTACACTGCATCGTCGCCAGTGCTGACAATCGTCGAGCCATCGATCGGTCTCTCATTGAGCGCCGACAAGACATCGGCTCAAGCAGGAGACACGATCCATTACACGATGGGTCTCTCTCCGAGCATGACTGGCTCAGCTGCGTCGACTCTCGTGCTGACGTATCCTCTTCCATCGAGCGAAGACTTTGTTGCCGGATCGTTCGTCAACACTGGATCGGCCACTCCAATCTCCGAGACAGTGAGCGGAGGAGTGGTGTCAGTGACATACTCTCAACTGCTGCCGACCGACACAGCGAGTGTGACGTTCGCAGTCACAGTCAATCCGAGTGTCGTTCTCGGATCGCCGATCTTGTCGACCTCGAGTCTGAGTTACAAGTCTCCTGGATCGACGACAGATCAACGAACATACACTGCGACGGCATCGACGTCAGTCAACACACCGCTGCCGACCATCACTCAAGTGCTGTTCGCATCGTCGGAGCCATCGACCACCGATCCGAACTTGACGATCGGAGAGCATGCCACGTTCCGCATCGTGGTCTCGTTCCCAGGAGGCACGCTCAACAACGTGGTGCTGACCGATCAGCTGCCGACTCCAGCATCAAACAACGCAGTGCTGAAGGCACTGTCGGCAAGTCTCTCGTCGACCACTGGATCGTTCACGCCACTGTTGAGTCCGAGCTCAGCGACATTGAGCGACTCGGACGGAGATGGAGTCAAGGACTTGGCGACCTGGAATCTCGGCAACGTGGTCACGAGCACAGGAAGCACGGCGACGTTCGATGTGATTGCAGTACCTCTCGATCAGCCGATCAACGTCGGCACAGGAGCAGACAACAACTTGCCGACGGTCGCATCGCTGACCGTCAACTCCAATGCACCGAGCACAGCGACAGTCAACGTGAACTTGGTGGCGCCGCTGCTCTCGCTGGCGATCTCGGACACATCGCCATCGATGCCGCTGCCGCAATCAGGAGACTCTCAATCGATGCAACTGCAGATCTCGTCTCAGCCTCAATCATCGGCATCGGCGTTCAACACGGCAGTGGTGGTGACGTTGCCGACAGGAATGCAATACTCGAGTCTCGGATCGCCGAGCTGCGCCGGAGTGACGGTGACTTCGATGGCCTCGACAGTGACGTTCAATGTCGGCACGATAGCGACAGGAGGATCGTGCACGATACCGTTCTCGATCTCGTTGACATCGGCAGTGATTCTCGACTCGAGCGAGACAGTGTCGGCATCGATGAGCTACACATCGACATCGCCGATGACGGCAGTGGCGGGAGAGACTCGCACAGGAAGCGCGACCTCGAGCACCTCGATCGCTCTCGCCAAGCCCTCTCTCTCGATGAGTCTCGCAAGCACATCGAGTCCTCTCACATCGGACCCATCGATCTCGATCGGAGAGACGGCGACCTTCAACGTCGTCGTGACGGTACCGCCAGGAACTCTCAAGGGAGGATCGATCACGATTCCGTTCCCTCCGACAGCAGGAAACGGCGTGTTGAAGCTGACCTCGATCTCGAGTCCAACCACATCATCGGGAAGCGTGACGTTCCCGACCATGACTCCAACGTCGTCGCTGCTCGACAACTACTTGGGCGACGGCATCGCCGACACGGCGACGGTGAACTTTGGAGACATCCTGAACACCGACACGAACGATGCCACAAGTGAAACCGTGACGGTGCAAGTCACTGGCCGAGTGGTCAACACGGCAGCCAATCATGCAGGAGTCTCGATCTCGGGCTTGGCGACGTTCACCGATGCGACCGATGCAGTCCCGGAGACGTCACTTCCAGCTTCGATCTCGATTGTTGAACCATCGATCTCGTTGTCTCAAACGGTGTCGATACCGAGTTCGAGCCAGATCGATTTCACGGCAACGATCACGGCTGCTTCCGGAGCAACGAGTGGACCGGCACAGGCGTTCCTGTTCGTATCTCGCTTCCCGGCAATGACCTATGTGCCATCGAGCGTGGTTGTTGGTGCACTTCCTGCTGGATTCAGCAGCAGTGTTTCCGTGGATGCGATGACGGGCGATGGCGTGCTGACGATCCAGTCCACGAGCAGTGTCAGCTCTCTCGCGCCGGGACAATCTGTGACGCTCTCGTACTCGGTATCTCCCCAACCCTCGGTGCTTTCGGGCACCAATACTGCGTCGGTGATGGCGTACGACTCGCAAGCCGAGTTCCCAGCTGGTGCGGCCACCAATGGCCGGCTGTACGGACCTGTGAGTACTACCATTCCGTGGAGGTTCATCGTGATCACCGACTCGACCACCGACTATCTGCCATTCTCGGTCGATCTGGCTCCGTACCTGCCGAGCTCGCCGTCGCTCAATCCTGCGACACTCACGCTATCACCGATTCCTCCGGCTGCCGGACGACTCTCGAGCAGCGGCACGGTGGTGACGTACACGCCGATGAGTGGCTTCGGCGGAGCGGTCAATATCTCGGGCTCGATATGTGACAACGGCATGCCGTCGCAATGTCACCTTTTCTTCATCAACATCTACACGTACTACTTGCGCTGGGTCTCGCCGACCGACGGCGACACGTGGTATATGTACTGGGACCAACCGATCCAATGGGTCAGCAACCTGCCAGCGGACTTTGCGGTGTACCTCGAACTCGCGACCTCGTCGGGAACGATCGTCTCCAAATTCCCGGCGTCCAGCAAGCCTATTGGAAGCAACTACCACTGGCCACCGCATGGAGTGTTGCCCGGCTCGTACAAGATGCGCATTCGAACGACGACAGGATCAGTGGCCAAGTACAACTTGTTCCAATGGCCCGACAGCGTTGTGATTCAACTACGACCTCTGAAGCCACAAAAGTTCAACTAACCACGCCATTGCGAAGAGTGCTCTCCCTCTCTCTCTTTTGCTACCAATGGCTCTCGTTGGACTTGAATGAACTTGTGTATTTTACGACTACTTTGTCTCTTTCTCTCTTGTGCGTGTTTGTGTTATGCGTGTAAGTCTTGCGGTTCGTCGCCGGCAGGTAGCTCGGTAGCTGCTGTTGTGATGATGGATGGCGGTTGTGCAGCAACATCTGTGGTTGCCTTTGCCTCGGATCGTTTCTTGGTTCGTCGTTTTGGCAACGCAGGCGTCGATCTTTTGCACCGCAACCACACATTGCAGGGTAAGAACGAGAGCGGCCAACGAGAGGCGATGGCGAGCTCATACCCGATGGCCAACTGTACACAGACGCTGTACTTCTTCCAAAAGAGCGCTTCGATGAACAGGTTGGGGTTCGTCTTGGCCGTTGCGACAAAGCGTCGCACGATAGCAGCGGCAAAGTGTTGCAGGTCGGCGTAGCGGGCAGCATTTGCGCCATGATCGCGGTTTAGGAGCGGTTCCAAGAGTTGTAGGATCGACACCTGGTGGGCGCAGTACAGTAGAGTAGAGCAGAGTAGCGTCAATTGTCTACGCTCATTGTGCTGGTGTGCTCGATCAACCATTCTAGCGTCATCTGCTACGGTGATGAGAGCACTTCTTGGCACACCTGGTAAAAGATGTGTACGGCGTCGAGTTTGAATGCGATACGATTCCATAGCTTGCACAACTGATGGTTGGTGTTGTCGCTGTTGGTCTCGTAGGTGCTGAGCAGCACGGCGAGATTCTTGATGGCGAGAGGATCGGCACACTTGCGCACGTACTCTTGTACGTTCAGTAGTTCTTCGGACATGTTGGCGACTTCCATCTTCTCTCCATCGCCGAGCGTCACGGAGCGCGTCGCCTTGCCCTTGATCTTGAACAATGGCCGTGTTGCTCCATATCGCTCCATCATTCGGAAGCTAACATGAATGATCTCAAGGAGCTCACTCAATGTTCTAGCGGAAGTTATCGTCGTTGTGTTGTCGTCGTTGTCATCGTTGTCGTCGTCGCCGCCACCACCACCGTACCAATCAATAGTCAACAACAGTCACAGTGCATTGTAGTTCGTCGTGCAAACGTACACTGATGGATTCGGCAGCACTGCTAGAACCAGCGCTCGTAGTAACTCGATGACTCGCACAATGTAGTACTTGTTGGGGTCGTAGAACAAGTTGCTTTGTATCACCTGCGAGACACGCTTGGTGTCATCGTTTCCGGCCACGTCCATCGTATCGAGTACGAGCAGCTGGTCAAGCGGTGGCGCCACCACCACCACCACCAACAACAATAGGAGGTCAGTATGGCGTCGTGGCAGCGGCGTTGTCCGGTCTCGCGTACCAAGCTCTTGAGTGCACTGACAGTGACGACGAGCGAGCTGGTTTTCTTGTGCGCAGCCGGAGCTTCGAGGTACGATTCGATCTGTGTCGAGAGGAAGGCAAACGTGTCCAGATCGATCGAGGTGGCGATCGTCCTCACATTGAACGGCGCGCCTGCCGCCGACTCGTTGGCGCCGCTCGCTGCCTTCGGTGCTTCGTGCGTGATGCGCCATTGCTCGCTCAGCGTGTGGAATTGGCAAAAGAACCACGTGAGCCACAGCCAGTTGTCCTTGTCGTTCTCGAACAGTTGAGCTGAGCCCGCAGTGGCTGATTGATACAAAATGTACTGCTTCACGTGACTCATGAGAGCTACACATTCACATGCATTCGTTTGTGAGCAATCCAAACCTTTGGCGAGGTGTTGATGACAACGAATCGAGCGAGCGAGCGAGGGAGGGCTGCTCCTCGTACGATTGTAACATGACTCAAGAAAGGTCTGTGTCAGGGCACGGAACGCCGCAGCTCCTGCAGCCGAGCCTCGAGAACCGTTGCTACTATTCGACGCTGGTGCGGTGGACTTGCTCGGTATTGATAGCGTCACCGTTGTGGTGGGGGCTGTTGTTGCTGTGCGCTCGGCGATCGACTTGTTGTAGGTTCGGCGTTGGCCATCCTAACCCATGATAGCGACAACCATTTCAACAAG
>ERZ778027.4952-NODE-4952-length-10734-cov-4.182976_pt1 | contig 10734 bp, 8 predicted proteins | sample MGYA00375757_ERZ778027 | MGnify/ENA primary metagenome ERZ778027 (study PRJEB29350, sample SAMN05389817) | bioreactor metagenome | isolation source: Ammonium sulfate bioreactor | place: South Africa: University of Cape Town | collected 2014-02-18 ... | reverse complement strand
TCGATTGCGTCTTCCTCGGGCGTTTCGGTCGCCGGCGGCGCAACCTTCGACATCCAGAACGCCATCAGCGGAGCAAGCGTCAGAACGCTCACCGGCGCGGGCAGCGTCGCGCTGGGCGGCCAGACACTGACGCTGACGCAAGCCAGCGGTACGTTCTCCGGTGCGATTTCCGGCGGCGGCCTGACGCTGGCCGCAGGCACGCAAACTCTCTCCGGCACCGTCAATGCCGTCCAGGCGCAGATCGATGGCGGTGGTACGCTGGCCCTGTCCGGCGGCGGTTCGTTTGCTTTCTCGGGCGTTTCGGTGGCTGACGGGACAACGTTCGACATCAGTCAGGCCGCCAATGGCGTGAGTGCGTCGAATCTTTCCGGCGCGGGCGACGTCGTGCTCGGCAGCCGGACGCTGGCAGTAGGCCCTGGCACGTTTTCAGGCGCGATCTCCGGCACTGGCGGTCTTGACGTGAGCGGCTTCGGATTCACCGTTTCCGGAGTCAACAATTATACCGGGGCGACCACAATCAACACCGGCAGCTTGTCCTTGTCCGGCAACGGCTCGATCGCGGGCTCCTCGGGGGTTTCGGTTTCCACCGGAGAGGCCTTCGGCATTTTCAACATCGCCAGGACCACGGGCGGCGCAAGCATCAAATCGCTATCTTCAGGTACATTGGGCTCCGTCCAACTCGGCAGCAAGACGCTGACCCTCACCCAGGCCAACGGCATATTCGAAGGCACGATGTATAGCGGTGACGGCCTGACTCTGACCGGTGGCGGCCTGTCTGTGACCGGCGGTACGGAAATCTTCGCGGGTAAAGGAATGTACGCCGACGGTACGACAATCGGCGCCGGCGCCACGCTGCAAATCGGCAATGGCGGCACAAGAGGATCGATTGAAGGAGATGTTCTCGACAACGGAACGCTCACCTTCAACCGAGGCGACGCCTACACCTTCGCCGGCGCGATTTCGGGCGCAGGCGCGGTCAACCAGACCGGCCCCGGCACGCCGACGCTCAGCGGCGCCAATAACTACACCGGCGGCACCACCATCGGCACCGGCACCACGCTACAGGTCGGCGATGGCGCTACGAGCGGTTCGATCGGAGGCGATGTTCTTGACAACGGAACGCTCATCTTCGACCGTGGCGACGCCTATACCTTCGCCGGCGTGATCTCAGGTGCAGGTGCGGTCAATCAGATCGGCTCCGGTACGCTCACCCTCAGTGGCGCGAGCGGCTATACTGGCGGCACGACGATCAGTAGCGGAAAACTGGCGCTGTCCGGCAGCGGCTCGATTTCCAGTTCCTTGGGCGTTTCGGTCGCCGGTGGCGCGGCGTTCGACATCAGCGGAACGACGAGCGGCGCGAGCATCAAAACGCTGTCCGGCGCCGGGGACGTCACGCTCGGCGGCCAGGCTTTGACGCTGACCGATGCGAACGACACTTTCTCCGGAGCGTTCTCCGGTACGGGCGGCCTGACGCTGACGGGCGGCACGGAGACGCTGACCGGCACGAACAATTCTATCGGCAAGGTCACGGTCGGTGGCGGAACGCTGGCCTTCGGCCAGAACGGCATGTTCGGCGCCACGAGCTACGATACGCAAAGTGGCGCCACCACGACCATCGGCGGGACTTCCCAACTCGCAGTGTCCGGCGCTTTCACCCAGGATGCAGGCTCGACGCTGAATATCACCGTCAGCTCATCGAATACGCCAGTCATCACGGCCGACACCGCATCGCTCGGCGGAACGCTGAACATTGCCGGCATCAGCAGCCAAAGCCAACTCCCGCAGGTGTTGGTCAGTACCGCGAACGGCATCGGCGGCGATTTTAGCTCGGTTTCGATCGGCGGCTTTGTCGGGACGGTCGATTATCTCACCGTCCACACCGGCAAGTCCGCCGACGACACCGAATATCTTGCCACCTACGGGCTGAGTTGGACCGCCAACAACAGCCTTGCGCATGGCACGTTCACGCTGACCAATCCCTCCGACAGCTTCAACGTCGGGATAGCGCTCGGCGATGAAACTGCCAATCCGGTAACAGGTTGGGACGGGAAGAGTCTGACCAAAGCCGGCGACGGGACCCTGATCCTCTCGGCTGCCAACGTATATACCGGCGGTACCACGATCACTGGCGGGGTGCTGCAACTGGGAAATGGCGTCAATGCCGGCAGCATTTTCGGCAATATCTCCACCAGCGATCCTGGCGATTCCACCAAGTCGGGAACGCTGGTCTTCGAAGAGCCTGATGCGACCACCTTCGGCGGCGTGATTTCCGGCAGCGGTTCGGTCAGGCAGGCGGGACCGGGATCGCTTACCCTCACGGCCGCAAATAGTTATCTGGGCGGCACGACGGTCGATACCGGCGCCGCGCTGGTCGTGGGCAACGATAGCGCACTTGGCACGGGCGCACTGGCGTTGCAGGAAGGCTCGACGTTGGACACCAGCGGCAGCCATACGCTCGCCAACGCCATCTCCCTCAGCGGCGATCCTACCGTCAACGTCAATAGCAGCCTGACGTTGAATCTGGCTGGCGCGATCTCGGATGGCGCCTCGCCGGGGGTTCTGGAGAAGACGGGCGATGGCACGCTGATCCTGTCAGCCGACAACAGCTATAGCGGCGGTACGACGATCCGGGGCGGGACGCTGCAACTGGGCAATGGCGGCGCGTCAGGCAGCATAGTGGGCAATGTTGTCGACAACGGCACGCTCGCGTTCGACCGCGGCGACACCTACGTTTTTAACGGCCTGATCTCCGGCAGCGGTGCGGTCAACCAGATTGGCACGGGTACGACGGCCCTGACAGAGGATAATAGCTACGGCGGCGGCACGACGATCTCAGGGGGCACGCTGCAACTGGGCAATGGCGGCGCGTCAGGCAGCATCGTTGGCGGTGTCGTCGACAACGGCACGCTCGCGTTCGACCGCGGCGACACCTACGTTTTTAGCGGCGCGATCTCCGGCAGTGGTGCGGTCAAGCAGACTGGCACGGGCACGACCGTCCTGACCGGGACGAACAGCTATGATGGTGGCACCGCCCTCGACGGCGGCACCTTGCAGGTTTCGCGGGACGCCAATCTTGGCGACACGGCCGGAGCGCTCACCTTCGATGGTGGCATTCTGAATACCACGGGGACCTTCTCAACGGGGCGTGCCGCCACGCTGAATGCAGGCGGTGGCACATTCGATGTCGATCCTTCCACCACGCTGACCATGAGCGGTGCAATCGATGGCGTGAGCAACCTGACCAAAGCCGGCGGCGGTACGCTCGATCTCACAGCCGATAGCAGCGCCTTCACAGGCTCCACAACTATCGAAGCCGGACTTCTGAGCGTGAACGGCTCGCTGGCAAATTCCGACATCGCCGTCGATAACGGCGCGACCCTCGGCGGCGCAGGGAAGGTTGGGGCCATCGAGATCGGTTCGGGCGGTACGCTTTCGCCAGGCGACAGCGGGATCGGCACGCTTACCGCCACCGGAAATGTCAACTTCCTCAACGGCTCTCGTTACAAAATTGATATCGATGCTTCCGGGCAATCCGACCGGCTTGATGTATCCGGCGCCGTCACCATCGCCGGTAACAGCACCGTCGATGTGCTTAGCGCGCCTGGCGGCTATGCGCTCGGCAACCGCTACACCATCCTGTCGGCGAATGGTGGCGTATCGGGTGATTTCGCCGGCCTCAGCTTCTCCTCGCCGCTCTCGATGCCGTTCCTGTCCTTCGGCCTGGAACACGACATGCTGAACGACCCCGACAACATCTATCTGGCCGTGGCGCGCAGCAGCGTCACCTTCGCTTCGGTCGGCCAGACACCCAACCAGATCGGTGTCGGCGGCGCCCTCGATGGCCTTTCGTCGTCGAACCCGCTTGTCGCTGCACTGGTGCAACTCGACACGCCGGCCGCCGGTGCCGCCTTCGACCAGCTTTCCGGCGAAGTCCATGCCTCGACGAAGAGTGCGCTGATCGAGGACAGCCATTTCGTGCGCGATGCGATCGACAACCGCATCCGCTCCGCCTTCCATGGCGTCGGCGCGTCTTCCATGCCGGTGCTGGCCTATGGCGAGACAGGCACGGACAGCCGCGCCACCTCGGCCATCGGCCATGCGCTGGTCCCGGCTGACACGTCAAACCTCGCAGCATGGGGATCGGTCTTCGGCTCGTGGGGTAGCTTCGACGGCAACGGCAATGCTGCCGAACTCTCCCGCTCCGTCGGCGGCTTCTTCACCGGCATCGACGGACTGGTCGCGGAGAATGTGCGGCTCGGTATCATGACCGGCTACAGCCATGACAGCTTCCATGTCGATGGCCGCGGCTCGTCTGGGCAGAGCGACAATTATCATCTGGGTATCTACGGCGGCACGCAAACGGGTAATCTCGGCCTCAGGGCCGGTGTCGCCTATACCTGGCATGACATCTCGACCGGCCGTTCGGTTGCCTTCCCCGGCTTTGCCGACGGTCTGACGGCGGACTATCACGCCGGCACCTTCCAGGCCTTCGGCGAAGCCGGCTATCGCATCGATACAATGGTGGCGTCGTTCGAACCGTTCGCCAACCTCGCCTATGTCAATCTACATACGGACGGCTTCACCGAGAAGGGCGGGGCGGCAGCACTTCATGCCGATGGCCAGACCACCGACACGACCTTCACCACGCTTGGCGTTCGCGCTTCGACAGCGTTCGATCTCGGTGGCATGAAGGCCACCGCACGTGGCACGGTCGGCTGGAGGCATGCATATGGCGACACGACGTCGCTCGCCACCCTTGCCTTCGCCGGCGGCGCTGCCTTCTCGGTTGCAGGCGTGCCCATCGCGAAGGACGCTGCCATCCTCGAAGCCGGCCTCGATTTCGCCGTCAGCCACAACGTCACGCTAGGCATCTCCTATGCAGGCCAGTTCGGCTCCCAGGCTCGCGACAACGGTGCCAAGGCCAGCCTGGATGTGAGTTTTTGAAACGTTAGTCGGCTTCGGAACCTGACGTAATACCGAGAACCCTGCCAGTGATTAACCTTCCTCGTCGGAGAGGATAACCACAATTGTCGATCGCGGAAAAGGTCCGGCCGCTTGGGATGTTCGAGTGATGAACAGAGCGGCCGAGCCTGTCAGCGTGTAGACATCTGACGGCTCGGCGAAGGCGCTCGGTGTGAAATGCCCTTAGTCACCTGGAATTGAAGTTCGTCACAAATCAGGTTGCGAGTCCTCTCGATACAGGTTCGAACCATCCCGGGTCGCCGGAGGCCGTTTCATTTGAGTCACGCCGCCACAGCAGGCTCTTGGTCCCTTCCGGCCCCGACTTTGCCCTTGGAAGTGAGCCGAATGAACGGCTGGTCCGGCGGCGAGGTGAGCACCTCGAACGGCGACGATGCGGTCGGAACCGGACTGCACAAACTTTGTCTGACGACCCACGCCGAGCGGTAGCTTACGACCGAACGTTCCCCAAAACAGGACTGTCCGGATGCGGCCCCGCTCAAGACAAAATTTGTTCCCGCTGGGACTGGCGAGCACGTCTCGCATTAGTGGGAAACGCACTGGCAGATTTCGAACGACTATGTCAGGAAAGCCGCCCTTCGACTGCTCGGCGGGTTACGGCGGCTGCGCGCCCCATCCGCAAGGGCGTCAGCCCGTACATGCTGCGTCGTAGCTTCGCCGCAGCGGTAAGCGGATGTTCGAGATAGTTCAAACTATCTATTGCATCTATTTGCAATCGAACTTACGTAACTGTCACTGCAAACATCGAGCCCGGTTCGGGCCAAGGGTGACGCATGAAACAAGTTTCCGAGAAGCTTTACGTATCGCCGCAGCTTAGAGCCGACGAAATTCATCAGGCCAAGGCGAAAGGATTTGCCGCGATCATAAACAACCGTCCAGACGGCGAGGAGCCTGGCCAGCCAGGCGCGGCCGAGAACCGGATGCTCGCTCACAGCGAGGGGCTCAGCTATATCCACATCCCGATCGTGCCCGGGCAGATCAGCGAGGGCCATGTCCGTGCCTTCCAGAAGGCCGTTTTGGAAGCGGGCGGTCCCGTGTTGGCCCATTGCAAGACGGGTACGCGCTCGGCCACCCTCTACGCGATCGGAGAGGTCTTGGATCGTCGCATGGGTAAGGATGAGGTGACGCGGCTCGGTCAGCGTCTCGGCCTCGATCTTTCCGCTGCCGTCAAATGGCTGGAAGCCAATGGTCACTAAAGTCCGACGAATACGATCCCTGATCGAGGAAGATATCAATGACCATCGCAAAACCACTCGTGAAGGGCTTCTTTGACGAACGCACCTTCTCCATTCAGTATATCGTCACCGATCCGAAGACGAAGAAGTGCGCGATCATCGACCCAGTCCTCGACTTCGACGAGAAGTCGGGCATGACCGCTACCAAGAACGCTGACGCCCTCCTCACCTATGTTCGGGAGCAGGGACTCGGGGTCGAATGGATCCTCGATACCCATCCGCATGCTGACCATTTCTCAGCCGTCCCATACCTCAAGGCCAAGACCGGCGCACCGACGGCGATCGGCGAGAAGGATGTCGAGGTGCAGAAGCTCTGGAAGGGCATCTACAACAGGCCCGACTTTCCTGCCGACGGCTCGCAGTGGGACAAGCTCTTTGCTGAAGGCGAGACTTTCTGGGTCGGCGACATCCCGGCGAAGGTGCTGTTCTCGCCTGGGCATACGCTTGCGTCGATCACCTATGCCATCGGCGATGCGGCCTTCGTCCACGACACGCTCTTCATGCCGGACTCCGGCGCCGCGCGCGCCGACTTCCCCGGTGGCAGTGCATCGCAGCTCTCCCAGTCGATCATGCAGATCCTGTCATTGCCAGACGACACCCGCATCTTCACGGGTCACGACTACCAACCCGGCGGCCGAAAACGCCTTTGGGCTTCCATCGTCGCCGAGCAGAAGGCGAAGAATACGCACATGTCCAAGTGCAGGTCGAAGGACGAGTTCGTGAAGGTGCACGAGGCCCGCGACAGGACGCTCTCCATGCCAAAACTCATCCTGCACGCGTTGCAGGTCAACATGAATGGAGGGCGGCTGCCCGAGCCGGAGGGGAACGGAAGGCGCTATCTGAAATTCCCGCTCGACGCGCTCCAAGGCGCCGCATGGGAGGGCGCTCGATGAGGCGCGATCTTACTCCTGATACAGCCGACATGGTCGAAAATGCCGTGGACGCGACGGACTTCCTCAAGAAGCTTACCCACCCCTCGCGGTTGATGATCGTATGCGCGCTCGTCGACGGCGAGCGTTCGGTGCGCGACCTCGAGGACACCCTCGGCATTCGCCAGCCGGGCCTTTCCCAGCAGATCGCGGAACTACGCGAGGCCGGCTTCATCACCGGGCGCAAGGAATCGAAGAACATGTTCTACCGCCTTACCGACGCCCGCATCTCCGCCTTCATCTCACTGTTGCACCAGATGTTCTGCGCCGACAAAGCCTCGCCGAGGAACCGACCATGACCGAGTTCACTCCCTTCGCCTCGCTGATAGGAGGCGCTATGATCGGCCTCTCGGCCGTGCTCCTGATGCTGTGGGAAGGACGCATCGCGGGCATTTCTGGCATCGCCGGGCGGCTGTTGCCTCCCTATCGGGACGGCGCCTTTCCATCGCGCTTTGGTTTCGTTATCGGCCTGGTGGCGACACCGCTCGCGATTGTCGCGTTGACCGGCCATGCGGTCGCCCAGACAGTCTCCGCCAACCTGCCGCTGATGATCGCCGCCGGTCTCCTCGTCGGCTTCGGCACGGTTTGGGGCAATGGCTGCACCTCTGGCCATGGCGTGTGCGGCCTGTCCCGACTCTCGGCGCGTTCCTTGGTGGCGACCGGCGTCTTTATGGCGACTGCCTTCATCACCGTCTTTATCGTTCGCCACATGGTCGGAAACTGAGCACATGTCCTTCCTCATCAATCTGGCGCTCGGCCTGCTCTTCGGCGTTGGCCTGGTCGTTTCGGGCATGTCGGATCCGGCCAAGGTGCTCAATTTCCTGGACCTCTTCGGTAGTTGGGATCCGTCGCTGGCCTTCGTCATGGGCGGAGCGGTGCTTGTTGCCTTTGTCGGTTACCGCCTGGTGTTGCCGCGCGGCAAGCCCATCGTCGGCGACCGTTTCCACCTGCCGACGAAGAGTGACATCGACATCCGCATTCTTGTCGGCCCGGCCATCTTCGGTGTCGGCTGGGGGCTCGGCGGCTTCTGCCCCGGCCCGGCGATCACCGCGCTCGGCCTGGGTGCTGCGGGCGCGCTCGCTTTCCTTCCGGCCATGATGCTCGGCATGTGGGCCGCGCGCGTCCTCGGCGAAAAGCAAACCCGTGTCGATATTCCCGCCGGGAGAATCGAACGTGACCAGCTTTGCGCCAGCCGCAATCGCTGCGCTCGTGAACGGCGCTAGGGATTCATCAGGCAGGAATGGTCCAGAAATGAGGACGAAAGACGTGCCATCGGCGAGCGTCTATGCACGATATTCCAGCGCGGAGACTGGCCATGCGCTTATTGCAAAAATCAAAAAAGCCAAAGGGCGATAGAAGCGCAAGCGCGCCCTATAAGTATGCGGCCGGCAGTCGTGTCGCCCACGGCAATCATGGCGAGTGAGCGGCGATAGCGGTCTTCAATCCCGAGGTCGCGAACACGTGCGTCGGTGCGGCTGAGAAGCCGACGCAACTCGTCCCGTGCCCGATCCCACGCATGTCATCGATCTCAAGTGCATCGACGCACGCCAGGTGGTACTTTACGCCGTCCCGCCACCACGTATCACCTTCAACGACACAGGTGACGTGGCGAGCGGCCGGTTGCCACCATGGCAGACAGGCCATTCTGTGGCGGTGGCGGGCGTGCTCAGCGCGCAAGCGGCAGCAATCGCGAAAGCGAGACGTGGCATGGCCCTCAGCCCGGAAAGAACGCATATAGCAGGGCGACAATACCCACCGCGCCGATGAATGCAATTTGCGTCAGACGATCGACTATACGCCGCTAACATGCATCCAGCGAGCCTTGAGAAATGGCGAGCGCGATGGCAGCGCCGCCGCTTAAAACGGTGAGAACCAGAACTGATCCGAGGACAAGATAGAAGGGCAGCATAAAAAAACCTCCGCGTGGATCGGAGGCATTATGCGGGAGCGCTGTAGGGCGTGGATAAAACTTAGTTCGCACTCGTGCGATCGAGCAGGCTCTCTAATTCCACGCGAACCCGTTGTAGTTCCGTGAGGTGGACTGTCGACAGATCGGCCAGGCAGCGCTCGCCGATCGTGGTTAGGCAAAGCAGCACCCGCCGGCGATCGGCTGGATCCTGTTTGCGTGCCACCAGCCCTGCAGCTTCAAGCCGATTGACCAACTCCACCGTACTGTTGTGATGCAGGATCAGGAAGGCAGCGAGCTGGGACACGCTCGCCATGTTGTCAATGGAGGCCGCCTTGATGCCGAGCAGAGCTTGGTGCTGACGAGGCGTCAATCCGACAGCACGTGCCGCCGTCTCACTAAAAGACAAGAAGCCGCGAAGTGCAAAGCGAAACGCCGCCAGCGTCTGATAATCGTATGGCGACAACGCAGCTTCGGCTGTGCGCATCTTATTCTTGAATCTCCCTCTTTGTTTTTTCACTTTGATGCGACCCGCGAGAATACGCGCGGCGACGTGCCAAACCCGAGAGTAAATTTCAGCGACCAGATGACGCAGCGCGGTGCCCTTGCCATTATTTGCCGCCATGGATTCGCAGTGATATGTCGCAGGACGATGCAACCGACCGACTGCGCCGACCGCATCGCCTTCGGAGTCTCATAATCTAGTGCAAAAACTTCCCTCTCACCTGTCTGCGCCAGGTGGTTCTCCTCTCACGTTCATTCGCAGCCTTGGTGACTTCACAGCCGATCGTCGCGTCCTCATCATCATGGGCATTGCCGCTCTTGCCGCCGTCTGCACCTCGATCGTCGGCGTGCTCATGTTCCGGTTGATCCAGTTGATCACAAATCTCTGCTATTTCGGCAAATTCAGCTTCGACTACGTGCCTTTCAGCAAGTCTCCACTCGGCTGGCTCGCAGTGCTCGTGCCAATCGGCGGCTCAATCATCGTGGGCCTGATGGCGCGCTACGGTACAGAGCAGATCCGCGGCCATGGCCTTCCGGAAGCGATCGAGGCTATCCTGCTCGGCCGCTCACGGCTGAACCTGAAGGTGGCGATCCTCAAGCCAACCTCGTCATCCATCGTCATCGGTACCGGTGGCCCGTTCGGTGCGGAGGGGCCGATCATCATGACCGGTGGCGCGATCGGTTCGCTCATCGCTCAATGGTTGCCGGTAAGCGACGTCGAACGTAAGACGCTGCTTGTCGCGGGCGCGTGTGCTGGCATGACCATCGTGTTCGGCACGCCAGTCGCGGCGATCATGCTCGCGCTTGAACTGCTTCTGTTCGAATGGACACCGCGGAGCCTTTTGCCTGTCGCCACTGCCTGCGTCGTCGCTGACATACTGCGCAGTTATACCGGGCTTGCCGATCCCCTGTTTCCGTTCACCGGTGTCGTCACCGTCTCCTTCTACGATGCAGGAGCATGGGTACTCGTCGGCATATGTTCCGGCCTGTTGTCGGGTTTCCTCACCCGGCTTGTCTACGCGCTGGAAGATGGTTTCCACCGGCTGCCGATCCATTGGATGTGGTGGCCTGCGCTCGGGGCCGTCGTCGTCGGTATAGGTGGATTGGTCGACCCCAATGTCCTCGGCCTCGGCTATGCCAATATCGAGGCTCTGCTGCGCGGCGACGTCGCTCCCGGCCA
>ERZ778027.4949-NODE-4949-length-10737-cov-6.707265_pt1 | contig 10737 bp, 8 predicted proteins | sample MGYA00375757_ERZ778027 | MGnify/ENA primary metagenome ERZ778027 (study PRJEB29350, sample SAMN05389817) | bioreactor metagenome | isolation source: Ammonium sulfate bioreactor | place: South Africa: University of Cape Town | collected 2014-02-18 ... | reverse complement strand
CTGATCCCGCTGGTCGAGATCTGCCCGGCGCCGTTCACGGCGGCGGAGACGGTGGAGCGGGCGCGGACGCTGCTCGCGGCGGCCGGCATGAGCCCGGTGACGCTCGCCCGCGAGATCGATGGCTTCATCCTCAACCGCCTGCAGTACACACTCGTCGCCGAGGCGCTGCATCTGGTCGGCGAGGGGTATTGCACGGCGGCCGATATCGACCGCGTCGTCACCGAGGGGCTCGCGCCGCGCTGGGCGTCGATCGGGCCGTTCGAGGTGGCCCATCTCAACGCCGTCGACGGCTTCCAGGGTTTCGTCGCCCGGCTCGGCGGCATGATGCGGGCGATGGGGCAGGGGGCGCGGACCGACTATGACTGGTCGGCCGATCTCGTCGCCGCGATCCATGCCGAACTCGAACAGCATGTTCCGGTCGCGGAGATTCCCGCCCGCCAGGCCTGGCGCGACCGCCGCATCCTCGCGACGCGCCGCTTGCAGAAGGGCGATTAGTTAGCCGGATTCGTCCATGCCGGCGTCGTCGGCGATATCGGAGCGATAGGCCGGCGGCACGGGGATGGTGCTCCGCCAGATCAGGCGACTCGCCAGCGGCATGTCGATGCCGCGTTCGATCGGCCGATCGGGCTCGTCGAGATGCATCAGCGCCAGCGTCTGCTCGACCATCTGGTTGATCGGCTGTCGCACCGTCGTCAGCTTGTAGGGCGCGCGGCGAGCTTCCGGGATGTCGTCGAAGCCGGCGACCATCAGGTCCTCCGGGATCTTCAGCCCGAGGCGATAGCGCAGCGCATCGACGGCGCCCATGGCCATGATGTCGTTGATGCCGAACAACGCGTCCGGCCGCGGCCTGGCGCGGTCGCCAAAGAGGGTGAGCGCCGCTTGCGCCGCCCCGTCATAGGAGGACTGTCCCCCGACTTCCTCGATCTCGCTGCGGCGAATGCCTTCCTCCATCAGCCGCTCGACGAAGCCACGCACGCGGTCCTGGCTGGTGGTGCCCTTGGGATCACCCGTGATCATGGCGAAGCTCTTCGCGCCGGCCGCGAGGAAGGCCTCGGCGATGAGCCGCCCGCCGCCGACATTGTCGCAGCGCACGCCCGAGGCGTCGCTGCCGGGAATGTAGCGGTTGAAGAGCACGATCGGGATGCCGCGGTCGTGGCAGAGCGAGGTCATCCGGGTGGATAGCTGCGCCGCCGTCAGGATGACGCCGTCGATCTGGTATTGCAGCGCGCGCAGGATCGCCTCGTCGCTCTCCGAGCCCGGATCGACGGTGAAGATCAGCACCTGGCGGCCCAGCGCCTGCAGGCGGCGGCTGAACTCGTGCAGCACATGGACATAGAACGGGTTGCCCATGTTGCCGAGGATCAGCGCGATGATATTGGTACGCTTGGTGGTGAGGCTCGAGGCGATCGAGTTCGGCACGTAATTGAGCTTGCGCGCCGCCTCCAGCACCTTGGCGCGCTTCTCCTCCGCGATGCTCGATCCCGGAGTGAAGGCGCGCGAGACAGCCGACTGCGAGACGCCGGCGAGCGCGGCGACGTCGAAGGACGTGGCCCTTGAGCTGATGCGTTTCATGCTGGACGAACGGGGCGAGTACTACGCATTCAAGTCCCCGCGCAGCACGGAGACCCGTGCGCGGTGAGTGGCTTTTCGATCCGCGAGCATGCCGGATCGCCGCGAATTCTTCAATCCTTCGCTCGTCTTTTCCTTTGTGGCCCGAACTCCGGCCAAGGTCAGGATCGCGTTGACTCGCCGCCTTGAATGCGCAATCATTGAATGCGCATTCACAGTCGCGTTGCCGAGCAGGGAAAATTCGGCGGCGGCGACCAGAGGGAGACATCATGATCAGACATGTGCTGGGCGCCACGCTGGTGGCGGGTGCCGTCATGGCCGGATTCACGGCCACCGCCTCGGCCGACGCGGCCGCCGACGGCCTTGCCGCGGCCAAGGCGAAGCTTCAGAAATATACCGAGAAGCCCGTCTTCGTGGCGCCGGGCGAGGCCTTCGACGCCAAGGCCTGCGCGGCCGGCAAGAAGCAGCTCTCGATCCCCAATTCCTCGGCCAATCCGTTCCTCAAGGGCATCATCGACCGCATGAAGAAGGTCGGTGCCGAGGTCGGGCTCGAGGTCAAGGAATGGGAGAACCAGGGCCAGCCGAGCCAGTGGGTCCAGGGCGTCGAATATGCCATCCGCGACAAGTATGACATCATCGACCTGATCTCGGGCATCGATCCCTCGACGATCGAGCCGCAGGTCAAGGCTGCCAAGGATGCCGGCGTCAAGGTGATGACCTCGCACTTCTACGATCCGAGCGACAAGCAGAACCCGCTCGTCTCGTCCTCGCTGACGATCGGCTTCGGCGAGATCGGCACCGTGCTGGCGAACTGGTCGACGGTGGCGACCGAGGGCAAGGCCAACATCCTGCTCATCGTCTCCGACGAGGTTCCCCCGACCAAGCCGCTCGTCGCCGGCCTCAAGAGCGAACTCGCCGCCAATTGCCCGGACTGCAAGATCGTGCAGGAAGTGAATGTCGGCGTGACCGAGTGGGGCACGAAGATCCAGCCGTCGGTCCAGGCGGCGCTGCAGGCCAATCCGGACATCAATGTCGTGATCCCGATCTACGATTCGATGTCACAGTTCGTCGTCCCGGCCGTCCGCCTCACCGGCAAGACCGGCCAGGTGAAGGTCGCGACCTTCAATGGCACGCCCTTCGTGCTCGACTATATCCAGCAGGGCACGGTCGACATGGATATCGGCGAGAGCCTCGACTGGATCGCCTATGCGACCATCGACGGCCATCTGCGCGATCTCTGCGGCCTGCCGGTCCCCTCGGCGCTCAACGTGCCGTTCTACATCTTCGACAAGAACAACGCCGCCGAGGCCGGTACGCCGGCCAATTATGACCAGGGCTATGGCGACGCCTATGTCGAAGGCTTCCGCAAGCTCTGGAAGCTGCAGTAAGGCCGATGCCCATCGACCTCGCGCCCATCGACAAGAGGGAGGCGCCCATGGCGCTTCCCGTTTTGAAGCTCGATGGGATCGCCAAGACCTTCGGCGGCGCGCGTGCGCTGGCGGGGGTCTCGTTCAGCGTCGCGCCCGGCGAGGTGCATGGCCTGCTCGGCAAGAACGGCTCCGGCAAGTCGACGCTCGTCAAGATTCTGGCCGGCTTCCATGCGCCCGATCCCGGCGGGCGGCTCGACTTCAACGGCGAGGCGGTCGATCTGCCGCTGAAGCCCGGCGACTTCCGCCGTCTCGGCATGAGCTTCGTGCACCAGAATCTCGGTCTCGTGCCGTCGCTGACCGTGCTCGAAAATCTCCGCTTCGCCCATCTGACGACTGCGAAGAGCGGCTTCATCGACTGGCGGCGCGAACGGGCGACGGCCCGCGAGGCGCTCGACCGCTTCGGCCTTTCCATCGACACGGAAGAGCGCATCGACCGCTTGAGCCCTGTCGAGCGGGCGCTGCTCGCCATCGTGCGCGCCTTCGAGGAAATCCGCGTCGCCTGCGCCGCCACCGGCCGGCCCGGCCTCGTGCTCCTCGACGAGCCGACGCCGTTCCTGCCGCGCGAGGGCGTCGAGAAGCTGTTCGGCCTCGTCCGCTCCATCGCCGCGACCGGCTCCAGCGTCATCTTCATCTCGCATGACATCGACGAGGTGATGACGATCACCGACCGCATCACGGTCCTTCGCGACGGACAGCTCGCCGGCTCGCTCGTCACCCGCGCGGCGACGCATGAGCAGGTCGTCGAGGCGATCGTCGGCCGGCGCATCGCGCGGCTCGGCGTCACCAGCCATACCGGTCCGCAGCTCTCGCGGCCGGCCTTCGCCCGCATCGCAGCGGCGGCGGGCACGACGCTCGAACCTTCCGACATCACCATCGGCAAGGGCGAGATCCTCGGCGTCACCGGCCTCATCGGCTCGGGCTACGAGGAGCTGCCCTATCTCGTCTTCGGTGCGCGGCCCTGCCGCTCGGGCAGCATCGCCTTTGACGGCGCCGAACCGATCGCGCTCTCGGCCATGACGCCGAAGCGGGCGATCGACCTCGACCTTGCGCTTCTCCCCGGCGACCGCCAGGGCGCCAGCGGCGTCGACAGCCTGCCGATCGTCGACAACATGTTCCTGCCGGATGTCGCGCGCTTCTTCCGCGGTGGCAGGCTCAGCCGCGGCGCCATGCTGCGCGAGGCCTTCGATCTCGGCACGCGCTACGAGGTGCGGCCGAACGATCCGTCGCTGAAGCTCTCGGCGCTTTCGGGCGGCAATGCCCAGAAGGTGCTGATCGCGCGCTGGATGAACCGCAAGCCGCGCCTCCTGCTGCTCGACGAGCCGACGCAGGGCGTCGATGTCGGGACGCGGGTGCAGATCTTCGCCGCCCTCAAGGCCGCCGCCGCATCCGGTATGTCGGTGCTCTGCGCCTCCTCCGATGCCGAGCAGCTGGCCGAAATCTGCGACCGCGTGCTCATCTTCGCGCGCGGCCGCATCCTGACCGAAATCACCGGCGCCGACCTCACCAAGGATGGCATCGCGGAAGCGTGCTATGCCTCGATCGATCTTGCCGGCCATGTCGGCACGGCGTCCCCGTCCGTTCACGCGAGCTGAATGATGACCGAAGCCGCAACCCCGATTCCCGCGACTCCCGCTGGTGGCCATCGGCCCGCCTTCCGGCTCGGCCGCTTCATCGAGCGCATCGCCCTCATCTTTGTCTGGATCCTGCTCATCGCCGCCTTCGGCGCCGCCATGCCGCAGGCCTTCCTGAACTGGGGCAATTTCTCGATCATGTTCGCGTCCTATGCGCCGGCCGCGGTGCTGGCGCTCGCGATCATCGTGCCGCTGACGGCGGGTGACTACGACCTCTCGGTCGGCGCGACGCTGACGCTCTCCTCCGGCCTCATCGGCGTCTTGAATGTCTGGCACCAGATGCCGATCGGGCTGGTACTCGTCATCGCGATCGGCGTCGGCGCGCTGGTCGGCATGGTGAATGCGCTGTTCATCATCTATTTCCGCATCCCCTCGCTGGTCGTCACGCTCGGCACGACCTCGCTGATGACCGGCATCGTGCAGTGGATGACCAATTCCTCGACGATCGGCGGCATCGACAATGCGCTGGTCATGGCGGTGGTCGGCGGGCGGCTCTTCGGCGTCCCCTATGCCTTCTACTATGCGATGATCGTTGTGGTCGCGATGTGGTACGTCTTCGACTATACCCCGCTCGGCCGCAAGCTGCTGTTCGTCGGCCGCGGCCGCGAAGTGGCGCGGCTCAACGGCATCGCGGTCGATCATGTCCGGTTCGGGGCGCTGGTGACCTCGGGCGTACTCGCTTCGGCCGCCGGCATCATCTATGCGGGCGTGCTCGGCTCGGCCGATCCCTATTCGGGGCTGAACTTCCTGCTGCCCGCCTTCGCCGCCGCCTTTCTCGGCGCGACGACCATCCTGCCCGGACGGTTCAACCCGTGGGGCGCGATCGTAGCGGTCTATTTCTTGGCCACCGGCATCACCGGCCTCACCATGCTCGGCATTCCGCTCTGGGTGACGAATGTGTTCAATGGCGGCGCGCTGATCCTCGCGGTGACGATCTCGCAGCTGACGCGCGGCCGCGAAGCGACCGATATCGGCTGAACCGCACCTTTTCCCATGAGATGGCGGCGCCTTGCCGGCGCCGCGCTGGAGCTTGCTGACATGGCACGTCATCTGAAGACGGCGAAGGGCGCAGCCGAACGCGCCGAGGCGGACCAGAAGGTGCGCGCCACCGTCGAGCGCATCCTCGGCGATATCGAGGCGCGCGGCGACGAAGCGGTGCGCGCGCTGTCCGAGCAGTTCGACAGCTGGTCGCCGGCGTCGTTCCGCCTTTCCGAGGCCGAGATCGAGGCGGCGGTCGCCTCGCTGCCGAAGCGGGTCCTCGACGACATCCGCTTCGCCCAGACGCAGGTGCGCGGCTTTGCCGAGAAGCAGAAGGCCGCGCTTGTCGACATCGAGGTCGAGACGCTGCCGGGCGTTTTCCTCGGCCATCGCAACATCCCGGTCAACGCGGTCGGCTGCTATGTGCCGGGCGGCAAATATCCGATGGTCGCCTCGGCGCATATGAGCGTGCTCACCGCCAAGGTGGCGGGCGTGAAGCGCGTGGTCGCCGCCGCGCCACCCTATCGCGGCGGGGCGCATCCGGCGATCGTCGCGGCCATGCATTTGGCCGGGGCAGACGAGATCCTCGTGCTCGGCGGCGTGCAGGCGATCGGCGCCATGGCGCTCGGCACGGCCAGCATCGCGCCGGTCGACATGCTGGTCGGCCCCGGCAATGCCTTCGTCGCCGAGGCGAAGCGCCAGCTCTATGGCCGCGTCGGCATCGATCTCTTCGCCGGGCCGACGGAGACGCTGGTGATCGCCGACGACAGCGTCGATGGCGAGATCTGCGCCACCGACCTGCTCGGCCAGGCGGAGCACGGGCCGACATCGCCGGCGATCCTCATCACCAATTCCGAGAAGCTGGCGCGCGACACCATGGCCGAGATCGAGACGCTGCTCGCCAAGCTGCCGACAGCCGATCTCGCCGGCGCCGCCTGGCGCGATTATGGCGAGGTGATCCTCTGCGAGGACGAGGCCGAGATGGTGGCCGAGGCCGACCGTATCGCCTCCGAGCATGTGCAGGTGATGACCCGCGACCCCGACTATTTCCTGAACAACATGACCAATTACGGCGCGCTGTTCCTGGGGCCGCGCACCAATGTCGCTTTCGGCGACAAGGTCATCGGCACCAATCACACGCTGCCGACCAAGAAGGCGGCGCGCTTCACCGGCGGCCTCTGGGTCGGCAAGTTCATGAAGACCTGCACCTATCAGCGCGTCGAGACCGACGAGGCCAGCGCGCTGGTCGGCGAATATTGCTCGCGCCTCTCGATGCTCGAAGGCTTTGTCGGCCATGCCGAGCAGGCGAATATCCGCGTCCGCCGCTATGGCGGCCGCAATGTCGGCTATGGCGAGGCGGCGGAATAGATGACGGACAGTCTGCCGGCGACACCATCGTTCCGGCTCGACGGCCGCCGCGCCATCGTCACCGGCGCCGGGCGCGGGCTCGGCCTCGGCGCTGCGTCGGCGCTGGCCGAAGCGGGGGCCGAGGTGACTTTGGTCGCGCGCAGCGGCGCGGAGATCGAGGCGGCGGCGGGAGAGCTCCGGGCGCGGGGCTTTGCGGCAAGGGTGCTGGTGCTCGACGTGCTCGACACCGCCGCCGTGAAGACGGCGCTCGCTGCCGAAGGCCCGTTCGACATCCTCGTCAACAATGCCGGCACCAACCGGCCGGCGCCGTTCCTCGCCGTCACAGAGGCCGATTTCGACGCGATCCTCGACTTGAATGTCCGCGCCGCCTTCTTCGTGGCGCAGGCGGTGGCGCGCGGCCTCGCCGAGGCCAAGCGACCTGGCTCGATCATCAATGTCTCCTCGCAGATGGGCCAGGTCGGGGCGGCCAATCGCACCGCCTATTGCGCCTCCAAGCATGCGATGGAGGGCTTCACCAAGGCGATGGCGATCGAGCTGGCGCCGATCGGCATCCGCGTCAACACGCTGGCGCCGACCTTCATTGAGACGCCGCTGACCGCGCCCTTCTTCGAGGAGCCGGCCTTCCGCGCCTCGGTGCTGTCCAAGATCAAGCTCGGCCGGCTCGGCCGCATCGAGGATGTGATGGGCGCCATCGTCTTCCTCGCCTCCGACGCCTCGGCGCTGATGACGGGCAGCGCGCTCGTCGTCGATGGCGGCTGGACGGCGGAGTGAGCGCTTCCGCTGCCGCAGGAGACTGACATGAAGATACGCGCCGCCATTCTCGAACGATCCGGCCTGCCGGCGCCCTATGCGGAAAGCAAGCCCCTGGCGATCCGCGCGATCGAGCTGGCGCCGCCCGGTCTCGGCGAGGTGATGATCCGCATCGACGCCGCCGGGCTCTGCCATTCCGATCTGTCCGTCATCGACGGCAACCGGCCTCGGCCGCTCCCCATGGCACTCGGCCATGAAGCGGCCGGCACGGTGCTCGAGCTGGGCGCCGGCGTCGACGATCTCGCGCCGGGCGATCAGGTGGTGTGCGTCTTCGTGCCGAGCTGCGGCACCTGTCTCAGCTGCGCGGAAGGACGGCCGGCGCTGTGCGAACCGGGTGCGAGCGCCAATGGCGCCGGAACGCTCTTGTCGGGCGCGCGCCGTCTCGTCTGCGACGGCGAACCGCTTAACCACCATCTCGGCGTCTCGGCCTTCGCGACGCATGCGACCGTCTCGCGGCGCTCGCTGGTCAAGGTCGATCGCGACCTCGACCCGGCCCATGCGGCGCTGTTCGGCTGCGCGGTGCTCACGGGTGTCGGGGCGGTGTTCAACGGCGCCGCGGTGAAGCCGGGCACCAGCGTCGCGGTCATCGGGCTTGGCGGGGTCGGTCTCGCGGCGCTGATCGGAGCGCGCGCGGCCGGCGCCGAGCGCATCATCGCCGTCGACCGCGTGCCGGCGAAGCTCGACCTCGCTTTGTCGCTCGGCGCGACCGACGCGGTGGTGGCGGACGCCGATACCGCCGGCCGCATCCGCGAGCTCACCGGCGGCGGCGTCGATCAGGCGATCGAACTTGCCGGCGCGGCGCCGGCGCTGGAACTCGCCTACTGGATCACGCGGCGCGGCGGCAGCGTCACCACCGGCGGGTTGCCGGCGCCGACGGCCATGCTCAGCCTGCCGGCGGTCAGCCTCGTCGCGGAGGAGAAGACGATCCGCGGCTCCTATCTCGGCAGCTGCGTTCCGGCGCGCGACATTCCCCGCTTCGTCCGCATGTTCAAGCGCGGCATCCTGCCGGTCGACCGGCTGCTGACGCATCGCATGCCGCTCGACGCCATCAATGAGGGCTTCGACCTGCTGCGCACCGGCGAGGCAGTGCGCAGCGTCGTCATGCCGGCCTGAGGCTCAGCCGAACGAGGCCGGCGTCCAGGCGCCGCCCGCCTTCGACGAGGCGACCGCGGCGGCGACGAATTTCACGCCGCGCGCGCCATCGATCACATCGGGAACGAGCGCCGCGATCGCAGGATCGACCGGCGTGTCGGCGCGATGGGCGCGGATGATGGTCGCCGCGTCGCGGTAATAGTTGCCGAAGGCCTCGATATAACCTTCGGGATGGGCGGCCGGCATGCGGGAGACGCGCTTCGCGGCGTCCGTGGAGCCGAAGCCGCCGCGGATGATCGTCCGCGCCTCTTCGCCATAGCGGGCATGACGCAGTTCCTCCGGCGCCGTGCCGCGCCATTCGAGGCTGCCCGTCGAACCATGGATGCGGACGGAGAGGTCGTTGTAATGGCCGGGCGAGGTCTGGCTCGCGGTGAGCGTACCGCGCACGCCGCCGCTCCAGCGCATCAGGAGATGGGCGTTGTCGTCGAGCCGGCGGCCGGGCACCGCTGTGAATAGATCGGCCGAGATGGATTCAGCCGTCCGGCCCGAGATGAAGGCGGCGAGGTTGAAGGCATGGACGCCGATATCGGCGAGCACGGCGGATTCGCCGGCGCGGGCCGGGTCGGTGCGCCATTCGGCCTGCTTCTGGCCGTCGGCATCGATCGGCAGCGTCAGCCAGTCCTGGATATAGGCGGCGTGGATGGCGACGATGTCGCCGATCTCGCCCGCCGCCACCATCTCGCGCGCCTGCCGCACCATGGCATAGCCGGTATTGTTGAGCGTCACGAGAAAGCGCCGCCGCCGCTCGGCGGTCAGCGCCACCAGCGCCTCGGCCTCGGCCAAGGTCGTCGAGAGCGGCTTGTCGCAGATGACATCGATGCCGGCCTCGAGGAAGGCGGTCGACACCGGGGCGTGCAGATGGTTCGGCGTCACGATGACGACGGCCTCGATACCGTCCTCGCGGGTCGCTTCCGTCTCTGCCATGCTGCGATAGTCGGCATAGCTGCGCGCCGGGTCGATGCCGAGTTCGGCCGCCGAGGCGGCGGCATTGGCCGGGTCGGAGGAGAGGGCACCCGCCACCAGCTCGATCTGGTCGTCGAGCCGCATGGCGAGGCGATGCACCGCGCCGATGAAGGCGCCGCGCCCGCCGCCGACCATGCCGACCCGGAGCCGCCTGCCGGCCACGCCGTCCGCCGTCGCATAGACCATGATCATCCTCCCATGTGATTGTCTCTTGCCGGCAGGATAGCGGCTCCCTTCGCGCATTCGAAGAGGATTTCCATTTTTCCGATTGCGAAATGATCGTGTCGCGCTAACCTCGCCGTCAGCCCTCCCAGAAGGGCGCGACGAGGCCGGGGAGGATGCGGATCGTGGCCAAGGCGGATCCCGCCGCGCTCGACGATGGCGGCGAGGGCGAGGAAAGCGGCCTCAAATCGGCGCTCGGCCACACGCGGCCGCGGACCTATGAGGAACTGCGCGCCGTCCTCGCCTCAGGGACGATCCATTTCCCGAAGCGGCTGCGCCAGGTCGCGATCTTCCTGTGGCAGCATCCCGACGATGTGGCTCTCGGCACGATCGTGCAGGTCGCCGAGCAGGCCGGCGTGCAGCCCTCGACGCTGGTGCGCTTCGCCAAGAGCTTCGGCTTTTCAGGCTTTTCCGAGTTCCAGAGCCTGTTCAAGGACCATGTGAAGGGCACGTGGCCCGAAGGTCGTGGACGCGAGGTCGAGCCCGCCGCCACGGAGGAGACGCGGGCGAGCCTGCATTTCCTTTCCGGCATGATCGGCGCCGCGCGCACCTCGCTCGACCGGATCGGCGAGACGATCGATGTCGCGAGCTTCGAGGCGATGGTGAGCCTGCTC
>ERZ778027.4945-NODE-4945-length-10741-cov-2.279431_pt1 | contig 10741 bp, 9 predicted proteins | sample MGYA00375757_ERZ778027 | MGnify/ENA primary metagenome ERZ778027 (study PRJEB29350, sample SAMN05389817) | bioreactor metagenome | isolation source: Ammonium sulfate bioreactor | place: South Africa: University of Cape Town | collected 2014-02-18 ... | reverse complement strand
GGTCCAACGCCCGAAGCCGGCCTGCAGGTTCAGTGCCGACCCCATCTGGTTGATGAGGGTTTTGGAGACCTCCGCGACCTTCACCTCGAGCATGACCTGTTGCGGCGCGTCGACCGACAGCATGTTCAGCACGTTGCCTTCGGTTTTGCCGCGCTTGGCGTACGCCTTCGCGATCTCGACCACCTGCTGGGCGGACGCGGCGCTCGAGACGCGTCCCGCCAACACCAGGTCACCCCCCGCGCTCGTCACGCGGACGTTTCGTTCGTCGGGCATCAACTGTGCGATCGACGACTGCAATCCGCCGGCATCGCTGTTGACGGCGACATTGATCACATCGCAGCCGCCACTGCGTCCCTGCACGATCATGTTGGTCGTGCCGACCGCGAGACCGAGCAGGTACATGGTCTTGGGCGCCACCATCGCGGCCTGTACCACCGTCGGATCGCCGAGCGTGCGGTTGCGCACCGGCTCGTCGAGCTGAAGTATCGTCGACTTCCCGATCGGTACGGTGACGTCGCGTGTGCTCCGCAGATTTCCCGTGCAGTTGGGGCCGCGCACGGTCACGGCCGGTTGCGCTTGGGCCGTCGGCGCCATGCTGATCGTCATCTGCACCGGCCCGCCGGCGGCGACCGGTTTGCCGGGCGAGGATGTCCCGTTGGCAATCACACCGTACTCCGCAGCGGTCTGCTCCCCGGCGTGCGACATCGCGGCGAGCGCGCAACAAGCGACCGCGGCGATGGCCATGCGGCGAGCCTGACTGGTTTTGCGAATGTTTTTCATGATGTTCCCCGGGGTAGCGCGCGTTGGCGCGCAGTTCGGCATTGCCGTGTGACTCGTGACAGCGTTGACAGGCCTGTTGTAATTAGAAGCACTCCACGCCGCCGTGCGCGCCCGACAGCACACCCACGCAGTCGCCCGCGCGGGCTGGCGCGGGCCGCGAAGGCTTGCGTATCACCGCGGCACGCACGGGCTCACGGGCGGCGACTGGCGGTGCCGCCACCGGTTCGTTCAGCAGCGTCATCTTGGTCGCGCCTGTGGTCGCCAATGCCGCGCCGTCGACCTGGTTGCGCAGTACCAGCGACAACGTGCCGACACTTCGCGCGAGGTCGAGCTTTTCGGCCTGCTCGGGCGTGACTTCGAGCGTTACGGCGTTGACGACCTTCGGCGCGGTATCGTCGCGGCTGACTTGCTGTGCCACGGCGAGCACCAGGATCTTCTCCAGCACGATCTTGGAAATGCTCTGATCGGTCGGCCCTTTGCGCTCGGTCTCGCTGGTGTTGACGATGACGTCGACGTAGTTGCCGGGCAGCGCGAAGCCGGCCACGCCGACCACGTCGTTGACTCTCACCGTGATGGCTCGCTTGCCCTCGCCGATGACCGCCGACAGACCGCCCTTGGTCCCCAGCGGGGCGAGCTTCGATTCGAGAATCGGCTCGCCGCGCTGCATGCCGACGCGTGCGACTCGGCCATCGAGCAGCTTCGGATCGTGGAACGCCCCTTGTGGAATGCTGTCGGCGGGCCAGTTGGTCATCTTGATGAGTTCGGTGTTGAGGGGCTGGCCGAGGCTGACGTCGCCGGCGGCTACGGCAACGGAGGTCACCGAAGCCGCGGACTGACGCGACAGCCATTGGGCGGCAAATACCACCGAGGCCAACCCGGCCACGATGGCGATCAGCAACATCGATAACGCCTTCGGGTTTTTCATGATCGTTGCTCCTCAGTGATGATCGAACGGTGTGGCGAAAGGGGCGTCGCCAAGCGAGCGCATGCCATCGTCCTGCCAGCTTCGACGTCCCCGGTGATTCATGTCGAAGTAACGGCGCCATGCATCGTCGAGCAGGTCCGCGGTGACCGTCATCGCGCTTTCCATATAGCGACACTCAGCTTCGACCTGCAGCAGCAAGTCGCGCGGGTAGCAGGCCATCAGCGGCGTGGCCGACATGCCGTGAAGCTTTTGCGTCAGGTAGTCGAAGGCATCGTCCCCAGCGACGAGCCCAAGGCGCCGGCATTCGGCATCGAAGATGCGGCGGTAGGGGTCGGGCTCCATCGCGCCCACGTAAAGCTTGCAGCCCAGCCCGCGCCGGAACGGTTCGTCGCAAAGCTCCCACGGATTGAGGTTCGACGAAAACACGGGCCATACGTCGAACGGCACGATGAAGCGACGTCCGGTGTGGAGCGTATGGACATCGATGTTGCGATCCAGTGGCACGATCCAGCGATTGGCGAGTGCCTGGGGCGGCGCCATCTGCCGGCCGAAGTCATCGATGATGTAGATACCGCCGTTCGCCTTCATGTGCGGGGGCGCCTGATAGAAGCCGGTGGAGGCGTCGTAGCAGACCTCCAGCATGTCGAGCGTCAGCTCGCCGCCCGAGATCACGAGCGGGCGCTCGCACCAGAGCCAGCGGCGGTCCCGCAGGTGCGGCTGACCGGCGATAGTCGCGTCGGCTACAGGAACATGCACGGGCGGATCGAACACCTGGATGACCTCGCCCGACACCGAGATGGCGAAGGGGATCGGCGCCGCGCCTTGAAGCAGCGTGCCCAGGCGCTCGGCCAGATAGGTCTTGCCGCTGCCTGCCGGACCGAACAGCATCAGGGGGCGTCCGGCGTTGAGCGACGACGCGATTTCATCGAGCAAGCGGGCATCCAGCGTTGTGCCCTTGAAAGCTTGTTTGACGAACGTGCGCTTGACCTGCAATTTGCGCACCGAGTGGGCCTTGACGGACGTTACATAGGCGTCGAGCGTCACCGGTGCCGGGCCGACATAGCTGCAAAGGTTCATCGCTTCGCGTGCTCGCGCATGGCCGGCATCGGTCAGCCGAACGTGAACGTCCGCGTCCAGGGCGCCCCGATGGGTGATTTCCATCAGGTGTTCGCGCACGGTGAAGGCGATCAGCTCGTCGAGCACGCTCAGCGGTAGCTTGAGACCGTCCATCAGCGCCAGCAGCGTTGTCTTGCCGCTGACGAAGCAGGATTTGCTGACGAGATCAACGAGAAACGACATGTCGAGTCCCGTATCCGCCACCGACCGGAGCGCGGGCGCGGCGTTGGCGCCTGCCTCGTGGCCGTTCGCAAAATGCGATGGCGTCAATGGCGACATGCCGTCGTTGCCTTGCGGCGTCGTCGAATCGGTTACGCTGTGTTGATCCATGATGCGTACCCCGTGACTGTTTCCGTGGAGTTCAGGCCTGTGCGAACAGGACGCCAATCGTGCCCAGCGCGATCGCCAGTCCGTAAGGAATGGCGCCGACCGATGCGGCAGCCCTCCCTGGAGCCGGCGCGTCGTACCTGCGCGGCCCCCATTGGCCGACGATGGCGCGGGCATTTCTGAACAGTTGCACGGCGTTTCCGTGCAAGAGCGACAAACCGATGCTCCAGACGCCGCCGAGCACGAAGGTGGCGATCGCTACATCGAAGGCCTGATGTGCACCGATCCATGCGCCGACGGCCATCATCAGCTTCACATCGCCGGCGGCCATGCCGCGCAGCAGATAGAACGGCAGGAACATCGCCAATCCAGTCAGCCAGCCAAGCGCCCAAGCGGCGCTCCCGTCAAGCCAACCGTGGACCCAGATCTGCATCGCCAGCGCGGCGAGCCATGCGCTCCCGACCAGGCGATTGGGAATGCGTCGGGATTGCCAGTCGCAGGCGGCGGCCACGACGACCAGCGTCACCGTGCCGAATGCGCTCAGGTTCGGTGCCATGAAAGGGCTGTCGAGCATGATCGTTACCTCGCCTATCGTTCGGAATCCGCGGCTCGCACTTGCGAGGGGAAATATTGCGGGTGACCGGGGGGGAGCGGGGTTCGCTCCTTGAGGCCACCCGCCTTGATATCGGCTCGCTCAACCGTTCGCCGACGTCAGCGCGGAACCAATCTTGCTGAACGTCGAGTTGAGCTGAGTGCCGACGATCGTCACCGAAGCGAGGATCACGACGGCGATCAACGCGGCGATGAGTCCGTACTCCACGGCGGTGACGCCGCTTTCGTCCTGGATGAAACGTTGGCAAAACTTGACGATGGTTTTCATGACAATCTCCTTGCACTTGAGGTGGCGGGATATCCTTCGTTGGCACGATGGATTGGGAATGAAGGGCTGCGGGATGCGTTAGGGCAGCCCTTCGAAAGCAGTGACGTGACGGCACGACCCCGAACAGGGGCGACACCGTGACGTGCTAGACGAGAGGTAGCAGGGACGTGGCGCGTAGCGCGGCAGGGCATCACATGCCGCCGCACGTTGCAAGGCAGGCTCGCCGAAGGCGCAGGGCTTGCGTGCCCGTACGGAAGCCCTCGGCGATCTGCTGACAAGCATGGATCGGGTCCACACATTTTCTAATACCCCTAACGGGCGACCGCATGGCTTGACGACTTCGCCTGCGGCTATTCGCCGGCGCCGCCTCATCCTGCGAGATCCTCATCTCGCTCGGACCGGAGGGGCCTGCCGCGTACGGCTACGATCCTCAACCGGTCCGCCCCGTGATTGAGCGGCACGCCAGGGACTGAGCAAGAGACAGGCCAGCACCCCCCGGGAGGCTGATTCGGCGTGCCTCTCACGGGGGCGTTGCCTCAGCGCAGGGCTGCCAACCCAGGAATGTTTCGCGAAAAATGTTTCAGAACTGAAACATGCAAGCGCAAACCCTGCCGTTTCCACGCCTTATTCGCTAAATCGATGAAACGTGGTTTTTAGCTTTTTTCTAGTGGAAACCCTTTGTTCTCTTCCGGAAAGTAAGGGGGACTACGGGTCGGGAAATCAGCTAAATACATTCACCGATATCTGTATTGAATAAGGGGTATCACTGACAAAAAATGATCCCATTGATCCCATGGATTTTTTTCTTGAAATAACCATGAAATCCAACAGGCAAGCCAATCTTCACGGGATTTAACGTATGACGATGATCTGGATTAGACACTGGTATTCGTTATTTGTTAGACGTTGCTGAGAATCCTTAGACAACCTAAAAGATGGGGTATAGAAAGCTGCAGGAAAATGAAGCAAATTTGAAACGCGCAGTCGTCAATTGACCTAAGCAGAAGATTATTTGGGAGAAACACTGACTTGATATTTGTTTGGGAAGCAGCAAACAATGGTTTTCATAAAGCGCACGACATCCCGAGCCGTCAGCAACGACACTCGCCACGCGCTGCACCGTGGCGATGCACAGTCAAATGAAAAACGAAGCGGCATCGGTTTCACGCAAACGTAGCGTTGAAGTGATCTTTCGGGGATTCAGCATGAAGGCCAGACGCCGGACGGACGTCCATCGTGCGCGCACGGTCATGCGGACCGGCATCGGGTCGTCCGCACGCGGCAGCGGCGCCGCGCCGCCGCATTGGCTCGATGTGCGGCGCTTGAGGCTATACCCTCTCACTGCCCTGATTTGCTACGTCATCCTGGTATTGGGATGGATCGTCCGTCGATCCGTCCTTCATCAACCCGATGTACCGCCGCTCGCCCTCGACTTCCTGCCGTTCTGGAGTGCTTCCTATCTGGGGCTTCACGGGCACGCGCTGGACGCCTATGACGTCATCAAGTTGACGCGGATCGAGACCGTCGTCGAACCGTACATGCGCGACCTGAACGGGATACTGCCGTGGTTGTATCCACCCACCATGCTGCTGTTGGTGCTGCCGCTTGCGTGGTTGCCGTACTGGATGGCGTATGGGGTGTTCGCGATTGCCGCGTTGCTGCTGTTCATTCGTGTCGTGCGTAAGATCGCGCCATGGCCACAGGCGATTTGGCCGATCCTTGGGTTCCCCGGCATTGCGTTGGTCCTCGTCGCCGGGCAAGCCGCCTGCTTCACCGCCGGACTCGCCGGGCTTTCGCTCTGGCTCTTGCGTCGGCACGCCGGGTGGGCTGGGGTTTGTGCGGGCTTGCTGTTCGTGAAGCCGCATCTCGCCATTCTTTTTCCGTTGGCCTTTCTTTGCTGCCACGCCTGGCGCGCGCTCGCGGCATGCCTTGCAACCGTCCTGGCAACCTGGCTGCTCAGCCTCGTGGCGTTCGGTCCGGACACCCTGCTGGCGTTCCTGCACGGTGTACAGGCGGCACAAGGGACGGTTGCCGAAGGGCAAGCGCATCTCTTCAGGATGCCGACCGTTTTCATCATGGTCCGCATGATGCATGCGCCGATATGGGTCGCGTATGCCTTGCATGCCGTGGCGGCGCTAGCGGCGGTCGCGGTCGTCGCGAATGCCTGGCGCAAGCCGTGCGCCTATCCCTTGCGCGCCGCCGCGCTCGTTACCGCCAGCCTGCTGATCAGTCCTTATCTCTATGACTACGACATGGTGTGGCTGGGGCTGGTGATCGCGTGGCTATGTGTTCACGGCGTGACGCATGGCTGGCAGGTTGGCGAACGCGAGTGGTTGGTGGTGCTCTGGCTTGCGCCGTTGCTGGGCCTCGTCGTGGTGGATTTTGTCGGCTTCCAGTTCCTGCCGTTCGTCACGTTGACGACCCTCGTCGGCATCCACCTCAAGATCCGTTCCGGAGCACAGGCAGTCCTTACACGACCGATCGGCGAGGTTGCATCATGAACTGGCTTCGAATCAACGTCTGCGTTGCCTTGGCGGCCGCCATCGGATTGGCCGTGCTGCGGATCGGTATCGTCCCGGGTAGCCTCGTCCTGCCGGCAATGGCCTGCGTGACGCTTGCCGGCGTGTGGCTTGTCTACACGCGTTATCGCCCGGACGAACGGGTTCGCACCGCGTGTTCCCAGGTCATCCTCCTGATCGTCTTCAGTCATGTCGCGGCACTGCTCAGCTATGTCGTGGTCGCGACCGACGCGCCGCTTGTCGATGTCACCCTTGTGAAAATGGATGCCTGGCTGCATTTCGACTGGCCGGCCTGGCACGCGTTTGTGCGTGCCCATCGACCGCTGTCACTGGCGCTCGCGCTCGCCTACGCCAGCGGCATGCTGCAGATCGCTTTCGTGGTGGTGTTCCTCTCGTTGACCGGGCGGTTGGTCGAGGTGCGCGTGTTCTCGACGGCCATGGTGTTGTCTTGTCTGGTGACGATCGCCGTCTCGGGCATCGTGCCGGCGGCCGGCGCTTTCGTTCATTTCGGTGGAGACCCGGCGAAGCTCGCCGATCTGACCCATTTCGACGCGCTTCGACAGCATCGACTCGCGGTCGTCGATCTAGGGCAACTTCAGGGACTGATCTCGATACCGTCCTATCACGCGGTGCTGTCGGTCCTGCTCATCCACGCTGCCCGTGGATCCCGGCGGCTCGCTCGGGTGTTCCTGCCCTTGAACCTGCTGGTGATTGTGTCTGCCATCAGCGAGGGTGGTCACTATCTGGTCGATATTCTCGCCGGCATCGGCGTTGCTGTCCTTGCCATCCTCGTCGCGCGTCGTCTCCTTGGCGTCGTGCCGGAAACCACGATGGCGACGCGTCATGTCATCGCGCGCTCAAGCGGCGCTGTGCCGCCCATCGCCCCTTCGGAACAGGGAGTCCCTCATGTCCAAATCCACGGATAAAAAGCGGATATCGCTCGTCGTGCCGTGCTTCAACGAGAGCGAAGCCATCGACCCGTTCTTCCGAAGCATATTGCCGATTCTGGAGGGCATGACATCGATCGCTTTCGAGATTGTTTTCGTCAACGACGGCAGCCACGACGACACGCTGGAGCGACTTCTAGCCTATCGTAGACGCGACGCTCGCATACGCGTCATCGACCTGACGAGAAACTTCGGCAAGGAAGCCGCGCTCACTGCAGGTATTAGCGAAGCGACCGGCGATGCGGTCATCCCGATCGACGTCGACCTGCAGGACCCGCCGGAGTTGATGGTGCGGATGGTGACGTTGTGGCAGGAGGGCGCCGACGTGGTCCTCGCCAAACGAGCGAACCGCGCTTGCGACCCTTACCTCAAACGGGTCACGGCGGGTATGTATTACCGTGTCCACAACTGGCTTTCCGACGTGAAGTTGCCGGAGAACGTCGGCGACTACCGTTTGATGGACCGCCGGGTGGTGAACGCGCTCAAACGTTTGCCCGAGCGACGCCGGTTCATGAAGGGATTGTTTGCGTGGGTCGGATATCGCACTGCCGTCATCGAGTACGAACGCCTGCCTCGCAGCGCGGGTCAATCGAAGTTCTCGGGATGGCGCTTGTGGAACTTCGCGCTCGAGGGCATCACGAGCTTCAGCACGTGGCCGCTGCGAAGCTGGACCTACGCGGGGCTTTCCATTGCACTCATCGCCTTTTTGTATGGATCGTTCATCATTGTGCGCACCTTCATCCTCGGTATCGATGTGCCGGGCTATGCGTCGTTACTGAGCGTGCTCCTGTTCATGGGGGGCATCCAACTGATCGGCATCGGTGTCGTGGGCGAATACGTGGGCCGTATTTACGACGAATCCAAAGGACGGCCGGTGTACCTGGTGCGGCACCGGTATCAGGGCAGTGGCAAGGTGAGTCAGCTTCCCACGCAGGCGCTGCCGCGCGCTCGCCAAGCCACGACACGCCTGCGTGAACATCGGTCGCACACGGTCGCCGCGAGGCATTGGGGCACGCACTGAGCGTTTAGCGATACGTCCAGTGGCGATGCATCAGGTACGTGACGGGTGGCACTGTCGCTACGACCGTGGCAATGCCGAGCCATGCTGCGCCCCCCATTGCGGCCACGGTGTGGGCAATCGCCGTGGTCATGCTCAGCCCGACCAGTGACACCAACGCAAAGCGGACGACGTTGGCGTGATCGATACGCGAGGAGAAGCTCCACAACGTGTTGAGCAAATAGGAGCAGATCGTAGCGGTGCAGAACGCGGCGGCGTTCGCGTACGTCGGTCCCACCGGCGTCGTCGCGAGCAACGTCGCCGCAGTCGCCACGTGCACGCCGGTCGATGCGACGCCCGATTCGCGCGCAGCACGGCCAGCAGCGGCACGCCGAACGGCAGGTCGACGTAAGGCAGGACCCAACGCTCCGCACTGAAAATCCGGTAGAGCGAGGTGTTGAGCCACGAGGCGGGGAGGTTGGTGCCGGACGCCATCTTGGCGTGAAGGAGCCGATCTTTCATGCGCGCGACGACCGCCAGGGGGAACAGGGCGGTGTTGAAGTAGGTCACGCGCTCGATGGCGAGCCCGGCGGATTCAACGGTCTTTCTCAACGTCTGCCGGCTGTAGCGCCGATGATGGTGCAGCATCACGTCATGCTGGCTCCACATCCATGCGTTCGCGGGCACGGAAACCAGGACGGCGCCGCCCGGCGCGAGGCGATCGCGGACGCATTGCAGCGAAGCGACATCGGGCCCGATGTGTTCCAGGCAGTCGAACAGGCAGACCAGATCGAAGCGGGCGCCCCCGAAGGGCATGTCGTCGGGGCAGTGCCCTTGCCGAATGTCGAAGCGTCCACCGGTCTTTCGACGGGCGATGGCACATGCCTCGGTGTCCATCTCGACAGCATGGACACGCCCGTGGGCGGCAAGCATGTCGAGGTTGCCGCCGGTGCCCGAACCGATTTCCAGAATCGCGGCATTCGCAGGCAAGGACAAGCGACGGATGACATCGCCGAGAATGCTTCTGCGGCCTTGAAACCACCAGTGATGGTCTTCGGTGCCGGCCATATCGAGATAGGCTTCAGGCGACATGGCGCTTTCCCCCGTATGAACGACTGCGTCGCATGTTCGACGCGAGTATGCGATCAGTATAGGCAGGGGAGGCGGGCGGAGCCAGACGTTATCGGGGAATCCTGAGTCCGACACCTCAATCCGACACCTCAAGGGTGATCGTGGCACGCCCCGGTGAGCCCTGCTGCAACGGCAGACCAGGCCACCAGTTCATTGCTGCATACTGCTTCAGCGATGCCGCGCCCTTAGCTCTTGTTCAACTCATATTTCATGATCCGGCCGTGACGTCCGTGGATATCGCGCTCAAGGCTATACACGTCACCCTCGAGTCCCGGGCTCTGCGCGTGAATCTCCGCAATCGCCCGCCGATCATCGTCGTCGAGGGAAACATCGAATACCTTGGTGTGCTCGGCAAGGTGATCGCCGCGGCGCACCCCGACGATCGTCGCTGCCACGTTGTCCTGATCCAGCACCCAACGGGTGGCAATGGTTGCGATCGACACGCCGTGCTTCACCGCGATCGTGTCGAGCGTTTGCAGCAGTGCCTGAAATAGATCCCACCCGCCGAAGTCCTCGATGATGAGCTTGTATTTGACCAGCGAGCGGTTCGCGATCTCGTCGGATTCGGCTACCCCGAGCCAGCGCTTCGACAGGAAGCCGCCGGCCACGGTGCCATAGCACAGCAGGCGAATACCATGCTCTCGTGCGTACTTCGCGAATTGTCGTGCCGGCCGCTGATCGAGAAGCGAGTACTGCACTTGCATGCTGACGAGCGAAATTCCGGCCTCAACCAATTCCGAGGTACGCGCGGTGTCGAAATTGGTGGCCGCGAGGTGATCGATCTCGCCTTCCACGATCGCACCAAGGTGCCGGAGGGGATCGATCTTGCCAGCCTGCTGCAGATTCTTCAGCCACCCGGCAACTTCCAGATAACGCGGCACCGAATAATCCCACCAGTGAAACTGCACCAGGTCGAGCCGCTCGGCCTGTAGCCGCGCGAGAGAACGGTCAATGATCTGCTCGACCTGCCTGCGGTCGATGCTGGGCAGCAGCGAGAGGTCGGGCACAAACTTGGTATGTACCTTCAGCTTCTGCAGGCTGTCCGCGCCGCGCCGCTGCCGGTAGTCGTGACGGAACGCGCCGATCATTTCTTCGACGCCGGTGTAGATATCCGCGCAA
>ERZ778027.4942-NODE-4942-length-10757-cov-3.352644_pt1 | contig 10757 bp, 17 predicted proteins | sample MGYA00375757_ERZ778027 | MGnify/ENA primary metagenome ERZ778027 (study PRJEB29350, sample SAMN05389817) | bioreactor metagenome | isolation source: Ammonium sulfate bioreactor | place: South Africa: University of Cape Town | collected 2014-02-18 ... | reverse complement strand
CCTCGGTGCCCACGTCGTGTTGGCGCTGTTCCTCATGTTCGCCGTGCTGGCTCTCGGTCACACTGACTTGGAACCGCAGCGAGTACAAGATGCACACGAGCAACAGCATCAGCACTCACAAGATACCACCAGCAGCACTCTTGTGCCACCAGTACAACAAAACACGCCATCGCAGCCGGAGGCGCCTCGCTACCACTTTCTGTTCATATCGTTCTTTGGCGCCGGCGACTTTACTCCGATCCTCAACGTCATGCGTGAGGCGGTCCGCCGTGGCCACCACGTCTCGTTACTGGCCGACAACGCCACCAGCCTCGCGACCGACCTGACGGGCATCCACTTCTACCCGTACGACGACATCTTCACGCCCGAGGAGGCGCACGTCGTCATGCAAACGCTGCGCTCGTTCTCGACACCGGGCGAGGAGTGGGAATTCGTCATGGGCGAGCTCTTCCCACGCTGGTATCGCGAACAACTGCCGGCACTCGAGCAGCTGCTCGACCGCCTGACACTCGAGAATAACTCGCCCGACGTGCTGGTGGCGCACGCTGCGTGTGTCGCGCCGGTCGACGTCGCGCAATCGCGCAACCTGCGCCTCGTCACCATTTGGCCGCAGCCGTATCCGATGCCCCTCGCTCCCATCCTCTCGACGCACAACTGCGTCGGTCGCGACTTTCCGCTCCAGCTCTCGTTCGTGCAAAAGGTGCAGCTCGCACTCTGCGTCGGTCAGACCATCTTCGACATGGTGCAGGCCGCTGCGCCGCTTCAGGCCGAGCGTGAGAGCCGTGGCTACTCGGGCATGTGGCCCGAGATGCTGGCGCCCTACCGCCAGATCTACACCGGCGTACCGCCCTTGTCCCGCACCTACGACTACTCGCCGCTCACGGTCACCGTCGGCCCGCTGATCGACACCACCGACCTCGCCAGCGCCGGCCTCACGACCATGGGTCCCTTCTCCAAGACCAAGAACGACCTCGAGCTGTGGCTCGACGACGAGCGCCTCGCCTCGCAGCCGGTGGTCGTGCTGGCGTTCGGCAGCACCGGCACGCCGACTCCGGCTTTCCTGCGGGCGCTGCTGACGGGCTTCGATCGCGCCTTCGAGCGTCTCGGCACGCCGCACCGCTTGCTGCTCTCGTGCCTGTGGGCGCCCAACACCGACGCCGACAAGCAGGTCGACGACAATGCCGTCCAGCAATTCGTCAATGGCACCACGCGCGATCAATGGACCACCCTCCGCCTCGAGCGCTGGATTCCGCAGAAGCAGGTGCTCAGTCACCGCTCGGTCGTGCTCTTCGGCACGCACTGTGGCTTCGGCAGCGTTTCCGAGGGTCTCTACTGGGGTCTGCCGCTGCTCGCCTATCCCTTCTACTTTGACCAGCACGACAATGCCAACTCGGTCGCCAACGCCCGCGCCGGCCTCGTCGTCTCGCCGCACACCGCCTCCGCCCCGCAGATCTCCTCCGCCGCCGAGCAACTGCTCGCTCCCAACAACCAATTCGCCGAGCGTGCGCGACTGATCTCGCGCGTCATGCGCCGTGCCGGTGGAATCGCCAAGGCCATCGACGTGCTCGAGGAGGAGGCCGAGACTGGCTCCGAGCACTTGCAGCCCGACCCCAACCACTACTACGATCTGCTGCTCGTCTCGCTCCTCGTCGCCTGGCTGCTGCTGTGGCTGTTGTGGCGCCTCGTCGTCACCATCTTCCGCTGTCTGTGCTGCCGTACCTCCAAGCCCAAGCCCAAGCCGGTGGCCATTTCCCCGTCCCCCAAGCGCAAGGTTGCTTAGTTGCGCTCTCCTCCGCATCCGTCTTCCTTTTTGATTATCATCACCGCCGCCGCCGCCACCATCATCATCGTCGTCGTCGTCTTAAAACCACGATGCGTTTTGTGTCACTAGCAAGCAAGTTTTGTGTGTTGTTCTTGTGTTGTGTTTACCAATGAATGGTTCGGGATTTTAGTTGCTCCACTTGACTAACTAATAGATTATTGTTGTTGTCGTTGTAATGGATCGACTATCTACTATATCTACTCGCGCACACTCACGCGTTCTACCTCGATCCATCAGTCAACTTCTTTGTTTGAACGTACAAGCACTCACAAACACGCTGGCAGACACGCACACTCTCGCTCACATTCACCACTGCCACCGTACGTGCACGGTCGTTGGTGCGTCGTCGGTGACTTGGTTGGTACACTGGCGAGTTCGCTTACGAAGTACTGCCGGTCGTAAGCAGCGATCCGCTCGACTGTGACGAGCCCAGAGAGCTGGGTGGCTTGCTGGCACGCGTCTGCTCGAGCTTCACCAGCTCGACGGCGCTGATGCCCTTGGGCTCGACGTCGAACGAACGCTTGTACAACTCCTCCTCCGGAAGCAGGTTCGAGAAGCGCCGAACAAACACGCTGATCTGATGAATGGCAAGGAAGCGGTATCGAATGCACTGGTATCGAATGCCCTCGATGATCACGCGGTACAGCATGACGCGCTTCTCAAAGTTGATCATGCCATCGACCTTGTCTGGCTGCGACGTATCCACATACAAGAGCTCTTGCAAGTGCGCTCCACTGCAACCATCGTCGACGTATTCCATTAGTCTCTCGAAGCATCTCGCTCGTGGCCTCATCTGTTCGTACATAAACGGGATACAAGGTGGCTTCGAGGCAGCGAAGCACTCTCGATAGCGTGCAAACGACTCCATCGGATCGCACAACATGCTCAAATCTCGCAAAGCCTATTGCGCCATCATCATCATCACGCTCGAGTAATCAGTAACCTGCAACGATGGGAGCAACTTGAATCGGCGCTACTCGTACACCACGTGCAACGTTCGACACAGCACCGAACGTGTGCTGTAGTCGGCTAATCGCTCCGTGTGAAAGACCAGTTACAATCGCCAGCAGCGAGTTGAACGAATGCATCTCCCGCAGATGCTGCTCAATCAATTCGGCACACGAGAGAGAGAGAGAAAGAGAGAGAGAGAGAGAGAGTGGGAATGAGTTAGGCGAGAACTGTGGCAACAGTAGCGCTGCTGTATCTGTCTTCATCATACCTTGGCAACCTCAACATAGCGTTCAATCTGCTGAGCTCGCTCTTTGATGGTCGGCAGCGCCAGAATCGAACCTGCCACCCATTTGACGAGCTGGATATTCGAAGTAGTCAATCAAACCGATCAAATCAATCAACCAATCGAATCAAGTGTACCACGCGTATCAATACGTACCGAGTTGAAGCGGTTAATCATGGCTCCTGTTTTCGTTGTGCGTTGAAACTCTCCCAGCTTCGAATATGCCAACAACTCAGCCATCTACATCAGAGGCACAGGCACAGCGCGTTAGAACAAGGCGGTGGTGCTACTGCACAGCGCTCTCATTCTCATTTCGGCGCACCGTAAGCGAAGCGTAGAGATCCTGATCAATGAGAGTCAGCTGTCGCGCCAACTCCTCGGCAGGAACCTCGCCAATCGTCAATGACTGCGAGAAGATGTTCTTGGGAACGATTGGATCCGGTGCATCGTGCATCTCGTGCTCGCGCTCTGTGCCTTTGGTTTGCTGTACCGTGCCGTCGATGGCAATCTCATCAACACACGGATTTCGACGAGATTCGCGAGTATCCACCTCGCGCGCACACACACACACATCACACGACGTACCATTCGCGAGATTGCCTGGCGAACGCCCTTGGCGAGCTTCTCATTACCCATCGAATCGATGAACTCGCTCAATCGCCCGAGTGCATTCTCCGAGAAGTCCTCGGGATGGTTCTCGAGCCACGACTTGAGTATCAACACGACGCGCATCTGTATCTGCTTCACCTGCTCGAGCGGCACCGACGCCGGCGCATGGCAGCGTTGAATGAGCTTGTCGAGCAACTTGTCGGTCGTCGTGTACGACGAGTAGGTCGCCAGAAAGATGTTGCGGACATCGAACTCTGCATTGATCGCAACGCCACGAGATGACGCGGTACGAGAATCGACCGTGGCACGGCGATGCACGTGATGCTCACGCATCGTAAGATACACATGCAAATTCGAGATCGTGCATTGGATAGCGAGAGGCACTCGGACCTTTGGGAGTCTCTGACGTGAGGAACTCGATGATCTTGTTGAAGGTGCCATAGCGAATCACGAAGGCCTTGCGATCGGCGGTCGGCTGCGTCACCAAGTTGCTGGGGTTCTCGGGTGGATCGTCCCAGATGTTGGTGTCGACCTCGACCTCTGCGCGAACGAAGGCAATCGAGTGCGCCGAGTGAGCTCGCGTACGCATGCACGCCGACAAAGGTGCAGGAATCACTATCACTCTCTCTCGCTTCGTACCTGACTCGGTGCGTGTGACTGCAGGTGGCGAGTAGTCGTACACTGGCAGAATGGCATTGCCCATGTCGTATTCTACGCACGATATCGATATCGATGTCAATATCAACATCGCGAGAGAGAGAGAGAAAGATCGTAGAGCGAGAGCCGGCCACGTACCTCGCTCAGATGGATCGAATACCGTAGCGATATCCGAGATACCACATGCCAACATATCGTGTAGCAAGGTACCAGATAGATGCTCGGTATCGTCGAGCCCCACTGTACAAGATGCATTCATCGATGATAATGATAATGATGGCGGTACCGAGGTCAGAGTGAAGGCGAGTCATCGATCGAGCAATCGATGTATCTTGGTACGTACGATGTACTCCTGACTCGCGCTCGAGTCGGCGCTTTGATTGCATGAGACCTTGTGATTGGAGATATCGCTCGATGAGGCGTGTTACTGGAGTACAGGAGGACATCCAAGGTCAATGCCGGGGCGTCGATGACTCGCGCTCCGAATGAGAGAGCGCACGATACTCGGCGTACCATGCTGGTGATTGATGGCTTGACGCGACGCAGTACGCGCGGCGCTGTAGCTACGACCAAAGGTCTTGTGTCCACTCAGAGGCTGACTGCGTTCGAGTAGTTCGACCACATCAGCGTGGTTCGCGAGCGAGCGTGCCATCCATTCGGCCTTCGAGACGGTGGTGGCAGTGGCATCGGAGTCGCTGCCGGTCGAGGTCGCGGCCGCGATATCGGCTTGGATATCGACCGAGCTTCCCGATGAAGAGCTCATCGTAATGAGCGCCTTCTTGCGGAGATCTTTCGACATGATGGGCTCGCTATTTCTCTACCGATCTATCTATCAACCAATCAACCAGTGTGTCTATCTAGCAGCTAAGCAAGTCGAACGGCACGCGCGGGATAAGAGAGCGAGCGCCGAGGTGCGTGCGGCTGCGGAGCGAAACAACAATGGCCCGCCACCGACACACACACACACCATCGACATCCACAAAGCCGCCCACCATGGACCACTCGGGGCTTCGATCCATTGACATCAACACTCTCTATCCTCGAAGATCGTACGTGGGTATCGGGTATAGTATCGGTATCTCTTCCCCCGCCCCACACACGCTCTCACTCTCTCGATCCTCTCTCGGACGCATCTTTACGATTGCTGCTCAGGATCCACTCACACACACCGTTATCCCTCGTTTGAACGCTGCGTGCCGCCGTGCTGCTCGTTCGCCTTGCGGATATGGCAGTCTCTCTGGAAAAGTGAATGACCTCTTCTTTGTTAGGGTCGTTGTTCGAGGAGTAAAATACTGTGGAGGCCGTGCGGTATCGATAGGTATGTGCGTGGTGGCTGCCACTGGCCCATCGAGCGATGAGTGTCAGGCTCAACGTGGCTCAAGTTTGAGTCGCGGCAGGATATTCATCGACATTAACTCTCTGCGGTTGTGCTGTTCGTTAGAGATCGAGCTCGCCGCCAGTACAACGATGGAGATCGAAATGACGACGTACTGGAACAGGAGCTTGCACGCGTAGGGAATATCGATCGAGGTCACAGCCAGCGAGCTCTTGCAGTATTGACACCACCCGGCGTATCCAAGGATTCCACACGTCTGTGCATCATACCAGCGATCAGCGATCATCGATCGATCAATCTCGCGAGTTAGACAACACAACCACCCCGATCTCAAGTCACCCAAGGAGCTGTACACGTACGCGGCACACGTAGACCATGAACTTGTCACTCGAAATCATCAATCGCTCGGTCAACAGCATGGCGGCGCCGTAGCCGATCAAGCAATCGCGCTCCATCTCTCCCAAACGCAAACCTCCATCCCTTGCGCGTCCTTCAGTCGGTTGGCGCGTGAGCACGGTGCGTGGACCTCGCGCTCGCGCATGCATCTTGTCGATCACCATGTGCTTGAGCTTCTGGTAAAAGACCGGGCCGCTGAACACGTAGGCCTTGAGAGTCTCACCCGTCGTGCCCGAGGTCAAGACATCCTTGCCGCTGTAGTTGTAGCCGCGGCTCACGAGGATCTTGGAGAGTACTTCAACCTTCTCACCACCGAATGCCTACGAGAACATACCAAAGTGAGGCTCTCTCTTTCTCTCCCTTTGGGTATGCGTGCACAGATGTCGCTCGCCTGTTCGTACCGTGCCATCCTTGAGCTTGCCTTCCAGCACTCCAGCCTTGCCAGCCAACAGCTCGATCATCTTGCCGACGGTCATGCGCGACGGGAATCCGTGTGGATTCATGATCAAGTCGGGACAAATACCCCTCTCGTTGAAGGGCATGTCTTCTTGGTTGACGATGATGCCGACCACTCCCTTCTGGCCGTGGCGACTGCTGAACTTGTCGCCGACCTCGGGTCGTCGTGTGCTGCGCGTCAGGATCTTGATCAAGAAGCTGTCCTCCTCGCTGGCGGTCAGCATCACCTTGTCGACGTACACCGGCTCGGTGCCGTGGTACGACTCGCGCGATGGTCGGAAGCCGGTCTCAGCCTGAAGTGCGCGTCCGATCGTCAATTGCGACGTGTTCTCGGGCGTGTACTTGTTGACCGTCACGTATCGGAAGCGCAACAGCTCACCCGGTCGGCAAATGCCGTCGGCGTCGAGTGCTTGGTAGAGTTCCTTGCGTGGACCGGTCTCATCCGGTGGACCAAAGATATGGTCCTTACTGCACACGCGAGCAGGGTAGCCGGTCAGCACACGCGCTCAACCAACGAGCAAACGAACGAATCCTCCAATCGTCCTCGAGTGTGTGTTGTGCGTGTGTCCATCATGTGCTACGTACGCTCGGTTGGAATACTTTTTCACCGGAATAGTTTGCTTCTTCAATACAATACATCGGCCAAAGCCACGATCGACCGACGCCTTATTCAGCACGATCGCATCCTCGATATCGTAGCCCGAGTAACTCATGACCATCACCGAGGCGTTCTGTCCAGCAGGAATCTATCGGTGATCGAGCACACCGAACCACAATGGTGCCGGGTCAATAAGGCAATGCAACAACACGGACGGCGATGATCGACGAACGACGCGGCACGTACTCGGTCGAACTCGATCAACTGGATCTGCTTGGTGCGAACCATCGGGGTCTGCGGGTAGACCATCAAGTACAGCAACGTGTCGATGCGCTTGAGCTGGTTCAAGCCGATGACTCCGATCGCTTGCTTTCCCATGGCACATTGGTAGGTGTTGCGCGGCGACTGGTTGTGGTGCGGGAATGCCACGAGACCGACGCACACGCCGAGGATCGTAAAGGGCTCGATCTCCAAGTGCGTCGTGCGGTTGTTCTCGCCGGCGATGGTGCTCGTGTTGAAGGGTCGAATGTCCTTCTCGTACAGCGCAATGTAGCTGTTGTTCTCCTCGTTCACGTCCAGGAACTCGATCAAGCCCTCGTCGGTGAAGTCGTCGAAGCCGCGCAGGCCCGCCTCGAGCTCCCTGATGTGTTGCGCCGTCACGAGCGGCCGACCGTTCTCGACCACAATCAGCGGGCGGCAGACACGGCCGTTATCCGATGCAATATACAGCGCTCGATGGTGCGATTGGTAATACACCGATACGAAGCGCTGTCATCACGAGCACCAACACGCACACACACACGCGCGCGCGTGAGACCAGGGGCCGACACGCGCGAGTACTCTGCTTGGTCACGTACTGGAATCTGTCCTCGCCTGCGCAGGAAGCGGAACTGGCTGATGAAGCGCTGTGGCTCACGATGTACGCCGAGAATCTGACCGTTGAAGAACACCATGGCGTTCGAGGCGGCATTGATCTCTGCACCCGACAGCAAGCGAATGTCCTCGACTCCGAGATCGTACGCGATGGCACGAATCGGAGTCTCCTCTTCGTCGGTCGTAATGTGCGTGAGCAACGCAAGGTTCTTGATCAAGCCGCAGCCCGAGCCCTCAGGCGTATCGCACGGGCACAGCATGCCCCATTGTGAAGGCTACAACACAAGGCCGCCGTGAATATCGAGCGTCGCACCCGAGCCAAGGGGCTGCGTGCAGCGTACCTGCAAAGCACGTGGACCCGAGACCTTCAGGGTCTTTTCGAACTGCGAACTGATGCGCGTCATCATGCCCAAGGCCGAGATGAACGACAGGCGCGACAAGACATGTGTCACGCCGGCTCGCGCCATTCCGTATCGCTCGACGTTCCAGTTGCCGGTAGCGATCGCAGTCGCAAGGCCACGAGTGATCGTATCGGGGCGCATATCCTGTTGCCATCACGGGCCAGGCTTGTGAGTATGGCAAAGTAGTAGGATTCGTGACTCAGCAACGAGCACCATACCGCTGCAATATCGAACGGGGCAGCGCGGTGTTGTTTGGAGAGCGAATCCTTGGCTGCTCGACGCAGCTCAAGGTTGAAACGCTTGAACAAATCTTCGAACATCAAGCCAAGCAACTGACCAGCACTGTGGCAGTCATATGGCGTTAGGGATGTTCTGCAAATATGATCACATGCGATAGGAGGAGGAGATCATACAGCTCCAGACGCTTGTTTCCATAGTAGTCCTTGTCGTCCAGGTAGGTGTCGGGATCGTTGATTGCGAGAATGACACGTCGTGCCATCTGTGCGAGATAGATGGCCTTCGGGTACAGATCGTAGTTGGTACGATCGACCGGTATGTGCGACAGCACCATCGATGCGAGCTTCTCGCGCGCCTCGTCGACCTTGGACTTTCTACATTGATGGTGAGTAGAGCACATTCATTCGAGTGCTTGCGTGAGAGAATCGAGGCGCGTACTTGAGAACCTCCGAGGTCGAGAACTGGCGCTTGGAAGCCACGACGCGGCTACCAATGTAATCCAATGCCTGATAGCACGAGTTGATCCTGAGCTGGCAGCACTCTTGCAATGATGCCGCGAGGCCATTCTCGATGGCGGTCTCGGTGCCGACCAGCTGTAGAATCTCTTGGTCTGATTCAACTCCCATAGCCTACACGCACCAAGAGCGCAATCAGATTCCAATCAGAGAGCATCTCACGAATGGCGAGAGAGGGAGGCTGCTGACCTTGAGCACCACGACGACAGGCAGCTCCTCGGAGAACGAGTTGTGCTTGACGTAGAGCTTCTCGTGCTTGCTCAACAAGACGGTGCGCGTCTTGCGCTCGTGAGTCGACGACGTCACGGACGCGATGATGTTGCCCTTGTCGGTCTCCAAGATGATGCGATTCTTGGAGAGCTGCTCTTGAATCAAGATGACTCGCTCGGTGCCATTGACGATAAAGTAGCCTCCGGGATCGATGGGACACTCGCCCAGCGTCGCGAGCTCCTCGCTACATGATTCGCCGATGGGCATATCAGCTGGCCGATGCACAAGGCATCTCTCCATCCATGGCACAGGCACCGTACCGTGACTTCTTCCAGAGACAGCACTTGTTGGAGCCCAGCATGATGGGCATGCGGCCGATAGGAATGCCTCGGGCTGTGGCGATATTCTTTCCCCTACAAACACAAGGTCACAGCTATCGCGTGAGATAACTGGATAGATCACGATAGATGACGATAGAACACGATAGATACTTGGTGTATTCGATGTCAACCGTGATCGGAGCCGAGTAGGTAACATCCCGTAGACGGCACGCATGTGGTGTGATCGGTACAGGCGCCATATCCTCCTCGATCGACGGCGTGCCAACTCGAATATCGAGATACTACTCGAACGAGAGTGTGAGCGCGCGAGGGCGAGATAGATACCAATCGATGTGCTTGATGTACCTTGACGTAGAAGTTGGGATCCATGGCATCGAGCGTCACCTTCTGGTTCGCTCGTACGATACTCTTGATCTCGACATCGACGAAGAAGTTGAAGGACTGCCAGCCACATGAACGAGCCACGTGTGAGCCATCGATATCGATATAGCTTGGATATCTAGATGGATAGATAGATAGATAGCGAGCCATCTAATTCGATATCTATCCATCTCTGGGGAGATAACTTTGGATCTCGATAGATACTAGTCGTCTACCAACTCTCGATCCACACATACATCGATATGTTGTCGAACGAGACCTCGGGTCTTGAGGAAGGCAGGCAGCAGGCTCCACTTATCAGCGACGCTCGTGATCGGCTTGGTCAGGAGCTCGGGTCGACCGTACAACTCCTCGACCAGCTCCTTATCGGTCTGCTTGATCGACCGAATGAGGTCATCGGGGAGTGGCGTACTTGCCATCTCACTGACCGAGACCTTGGATAGGAGGGAGAGATATGAGCGCGAGCGGACTGATGAGCGAATAATCGAGATCGAGAGCGAGATCGAGATCAGTTGGTTGCTCGCTCGTTCACGCATCGCATACTCCAACCCTCACTCACGAGAGAGAGAGAGAGAGATAGATAGATATAGCAAGAGATAGAGATAGCAAGAGACTCAGACCTTCACTTACTCTTCGCAGATAGATAGATAGATAGATAGATAGATAGATAGATAGATAGATAGATAGATAG
>ERZ778027.4940-NODE-4940-length-10759-cov-17.779428_pt1 | contig 10759 bp, 9 predicted proteins | sample MGYA00375757_ERZ778027 | MGnify/ENA primary metagenome ERZ778027 (study PRJEB29350, sample SAMN05389817) | bioreactor metagenome | isolation source: Ammonium sulfate bioreactor | place: South Africa: University of Cape Town | collected 2014-02-18 ... | reverse complement strand
CTCACCATACTCAACCTGGAATCGAATAAAATCGGAGATGAAGGTGCACAAGCAATTGCTCAGGCATTACAAAGAAATCAAGTAAGATAAATATTGAGTTTCTTCATCTCGATCAGTCATTTTTTCTATTTATCTCAGACGCTCACCACACTCGACCTCGGAGGGAATCAAATCAGAGCAGAGGGTGCACAAGCAATTGCTCAAGCCTTAGAGAAAAATCAAGTTAGAGAAATATTTAGTTTCTTCATCTCGATCAGTTATTCTTTCTATTTATCTCAGACGCTCACCATACTCAACCTGAGATTGAATAAAATCAGAGCAGAGGGTGCACAAGCAATTGCTCAAGCCTTAGAAAGAAATCAAGTAAGATAAATATCTAGTTTCTTCATCTCGATCAGCCATCTTTTCTATTTATCGCAGACACTCACCACACTCGACCTGTTAGAGAATAGAATCGGAGATGAAGGTGCACAGGCAATTGCTCAGGCATTAAAAAGAAATCAAGTAAGATAAATATTTAGTTTCTGCATCTCGATCAGTCATCTTTTCTATTTATCTCAGACGCTCACCACACTCGGCCTCGAAGGGAATGAAATCAGAGGAGAGGGTGGACAGGCAATTTATCAGACATTACGAAGAAATCAAGTAAGATAAATATTGAGTTTCTTCATCTCGATCAGCCATCTTTTCTATTTATCTCAGACACTCACCGCAGTCAATGTATCATGGGATGAAATCGGAGCTCTACTTGGAGAAGCAATTGCTCAAGCCTTAGAAAGAAATAGAGTGAGATAAATATTTAGTTTCTTCATCTCGATCAGTCATCGTTTCTATGTATTATAGGCACTCACCGCACCCTCACTTCCAAGATAGTTCAGACCGTCGATTACAATTGTCTACTAATGTGACGTTCGTTTAACCGTATTATAGACAGTCATGAAAGGAAACTATTTTATTTACGCGATTTTCTAGGCAGTCGAGGCAATAAAAATTGTTTGCACTGTTAGTTCTACTAAAAAATCACGAAACATTTGATAAGCATGATCGTGTTAAAGATGTTATGTTCTTAAATCGATTGAAAAAGTAGCATTTAGTAGAGAAATGTCAGTATCATCATCTTGAAACGATACATCGGTTTCATCAAGTTTTTACATGTAACAATATACTTTGAATAGTTATTGTTGGATCAGATGAAGAAGATTATGTTGAAAGAACATTTTGTTTGTATCACATCTTTAAAGAGAAATGCGACTCATAGAACTTGATGAATTATATTGAATAGTTATGTCTAAATGATTATAGACATCAGAGAAGAACGACTTTATAGTTCTTTAAATACAACAATAGACGTGAAATCATTATATGTGGTTTGACTTTATGACACTTTAGTAAGAAGTGCTGTTTTTCTAAAATACGAATCTTCAAATGAATGGTATGTAATTTTAAATTTTGAAAATTCGTTGACAGACTCATAGTCTTCATACTCGATTTCATTTTATTGATCTATATTAAAAATGGTCAATTGGAAATTTTGAATATCCACCTATCAATTCAGACTGTCCTTTCTTGAATATCAAATAGGTGGTTGACAGTAAATCACAGCTGTTTACGGCCTTATTAATTCGACTTAGAAAATGATTGAAAAAATCATCAGCTTATATACTGATGCCGAGAAAACAAGGCGACTGTAGCTGATATGGTAAATTATGTTATCGGACATCCAAAGTCTTGTACTCAATGCGCCAGCATATAGTTCGTGTTTCTCTCGAATAAAATTCAAATAAATCATCTCTTTCTTAGGTACAGCATTGAATCTCTGGGGATTCGGTTTAGAACGATATAGTATTTCGTGGTGAATGTGAAATCGATCTTTTATTTTCTTATGTTGCAAGTACAACGAAAAGATGAATGAAAATCAAAAATAGAATGTCATTTGTTTTTTTACGACCGAGTTGCTTTTCGTGGACGATTACGTTTCAAATTTGGATCATGTACATTGAGTACATAACTAAGAATTGCTTTGAACGCATCATACGGAAGAAAACTAGAATTCATCGAATATTTTTCTTATCAAATAAACACAATAAAACTAAAATTGTACCTTTTAACAAATTCTAATAGACGATAGAATTTCGGAATGTATAAGAATTTTTGATTTGTTATTACACCTTGAACGATTCTTTCGGCACAAACACTTGCAGAAAGAAAATTGACTGAATCAGGACTAAACAAATAAATCAATTTGAATATGAAAAAGCAAATTCTCTTTGATATAATTCGTTTACATAACAATTTCTGTGACACGTTTATTCAATCCACCTTTTAATGGACCAAGAATAACAACTAGATAATAAACAAGAGATCGATTATTTTTCTTCTTCGTCGTCAATTACTTGTTGTATTCACTCCTGAACATTTCGATCGAAAGATTTCATCTTCCAGACATTCCATATATCCTATAAATAATTTCTCTCAAATAAAACCAAAAAATTTCCTCTTCAATTTTACCAATAATCGCAAATTTCGATGCACAATAATCACCTAAATGTGACAAACCAAAAAGTCCACAATTACTCGCAATTGCAACGATATGTCCTATAAAATCGAAATTCAACTTGTATAATCTCAAATTTTCACTTTCAAACCATAATGTCGATCGATCATTGCTGGTAGAAAAGCTTGATTGATCTTAAAGCAAAATTTCTCTTTTACTAAAATAAAAAAAGAAAAACTCGATGAATTTTACATGATAATGTGAAATAACATTGACATCGAATGTCCGTTTGATATCTTCTTGATTTAAATCGAGAACATTTTTACATGTCACCACACCTGTTCTAAAGATAATCAACGTACAATATTCTCAATCCTTGATTTGTTTGTCAATTTCTCTACCGGCATTTTGTACGACAATCGAAACATTGCCGATATCTTGTCGAATCTTTTCAGCAGCACGATGAATCTCTTCAGGTACTCTAAAACAACTCGAATTTCGTTTTCGAAAACGCGAATTTCTCAAATCAACAAACGTGATGTCGACTTTCATTGCCACCATTCGGCGATGATTGTATTGCGTGTATAATAACTCATAAGTTTTCTGATTTTCTACTTCATCGGTGTCCCACAGACAGAGAAAAGCGCCGTATTTTGAAAATTCGACAGCTAACGCTCGGCCAAGAGTGCCAGCCGAGCCGGTTATCAGCACGATTTCATCATTGATCGACTTTTTCGGCGCGGGAAATATCGAAAAAACGATAGCACGAGTAAATCTTAACAAAACGAATGAGTATAGGGAAAAGGCTCTCGACTTACGCCATGATAATACGATAGAGACATTCAAAGAAACTAATCGACGCCATGATTGTGTTTTGTTTAACAAGTAATCTCGTTTGTTTTATGTGAACCCGGGTACAAGCGAACGTACCGCTGATAAGACGAGCCAATCCCCGCCCAAAAATCAGCTGTTGCAAGAAGAATTTTAGTTTCGATGAAATTAATCTGAATCCGGAAAAATTTCGTGAATTTTTTCGAACAAATCTCATGAAAAATTCCGTTTGAGCCAGAATCGATAGAGAACAGAAAAATGTTCGAAGGAACACGAGCACAACGAATGGTTGTTGTCAACCAATCAGAGAATGAGTAGAAACAGTCGACGTGGTATCTCTTTCTAAATTGAGATTTTACTTTTCTTTTTTCTACCTTTCAAAGGATCCGAATGACGAACAATTCAGCATTTGCTCCCGATCAACTGCTCACAACTAACTCCGGTAAATCTTCAATCGACAGCAAATGTCAAAATTGATTCGTTTTGTTAGGCGCAGATATTTATGGAACATTTCCCGATGAGAGAGATTCACAACCAGTTACAACGACTACATCGTTTTCACACACACCGACCGTGATTTTACTCGGCGGTTGTCCAGCGTGCAAAGTAGATCAACAAGTTTCGTTCGAATAAATAAATAAATAAATAAATGTTAAAATCTTAGACGGGGAAATTAGAAACTGATTTTACATGTTTCGGTCTTTGTTGTGCAATATTTTTCTTTCCAATTGGACTCATTTGTTGCTACGCATTTCGACAACATCGATGCAATTTTTGTGGTGCTATTTTTCCGTGAAATTGTACAAAAAAAAAACGAATTTCTTAGATTTGATTTTTGCCTTAGAAAAACAAACGAAAGATAAATGACGAGAATTTAATTTTGTAGATTTCGATTTCAAATAGAAATGAAATTAAAAGAAATCGATCGAACTGTGCACGTGGCTTGGTCACCTGTCAAAATACAAAATGATGATAGTAACGGCAATTTTCTCGTTGCTGGCACGGCTGCTCAACAATTGGACGCTAGTTTTAGTACAAATTCTCAATTAGAATTGTTTCAAGTGAATTTAGCCGACCGAAGCATGGCCATGACGCCAACAGGCTCGATAAAAACCGACTATCGGTTTAATAAACTGATTTGGCCATCAGCGAAATTACTTATCGGTGCAACTGAAAAAGGCCGAATCTATTTAGTTGATCCCGTTGCTCAGAAAATCAGCAAACAATTAGATAAACACACGGGAAGTGTTCATTCGATTGATGTTAATATTCTTCAAACGAATTTATTCGCCAGTGGTGGTTCGAATTCTGAATTGATGATCTGGGATTTGAATGATCTTCAAAATCCAATGATACCTGGCGGTACAACATCAACAGCACATCATATCGACGAAGAAGTTCAATGTGTCGCGTGGAATCGACAGAAATCTCATATTCTTGGCTCGACTTTAGGTGGCAAAACATTGATTTGGGATTTGAAGTCAAGTAATGAACCGATTTTTAAAATCAGCGATTCAACTTATCGAATGAGAGCCAATCGACTTGTTTGGCATCCGGAAATTACGAGTCAATTGTGTTTAGCAAGCGAAGAAGATCAATCAGCAGCGATCCAACTCTGGGATCTACGTTACGGAGCGAGTCCAATGAAATTATTGAGCGGACATTCGAGAGGAATCTTAGATTTACAATGGTCGCCCAATGACAGCAATTTACTCATGTCAAGTGGCAAAGATAATAAGATTATTTGCTGGAATCCCAATGATTTAAGTACAATGGCCGAAATTGTCTACGAAATTCCTTGTAATCATTGGTGTTTCGATGTGAAATGGTGTCTTGTCGATCCAAATTTAATCTCGGCATCGTCATTCGATAGTACTTTGAGCATTTACACGTTAATGGGCGGATCTTGTCAAGTCTCTCGTCCAGTTAATAATCAATTGTTTACTCAAGCATTTGGCGATGGTCTTTCGGCAAACGAACAACAACTTCCGCCAACGACAACTCACGATGTTCCGCCGATAAAATACGCACCGAAATGGATGCGACGTCGGACACGTGTTTCTTTCGGATTCGGCGGCAAATTGGTCACGGTTCAGCCGCCACCGATCGTCAATTCGAGTGAATCCGGTCCGGCTTCACCAAATGCCGTTGGGATTAATCGTCGGCCGCCGGTTCTTATCGAGCAGATTGTCAACGATCAAACATTTGTTCAATCGGTGCAAACTTTTGATTCGATGTTACAATCGGGAAGTGTTCTTGATTATTGTGAAAAACAGATTTCATCGACATCGACGACACAAGACGAGCAAATTCTCTGGCGATTTCTTCGTGCTTCGTTTGAATTCGATCCGAAACCGAAATATATCGAATTGTTAGGCTTTCGACAAGATGATATTCTTCATAAAGTTCAATTGTTAACTAAAGACGACAAGCAAAATGTGCCAACCGACGGAGTCAATGGACTTCATCTCGGCGACAATCAAAAACCGAAACGATCCAATGCAGAAATTGAAACTCTTCTAAGTCGATGCATTATGTTGGGACAATTCGAAGCAGCAGTTGAATTATGTTTTAGCGAACAACGTTATACTGATGCACTTCTTCTTGCGCATCTCGGTGGTCAAGAACTTTTGTACACAACACAGAAAAGATATTTTCAAAATATTCAAACACCAACAACAAAACTCATCGATATTGTCACAAATCAAGATTGGTCGCGTTTGATCGAGTCGAGTAACATGACGAATTGGCGAGATGTTCTTGTTGCGTTGTTAACTTATACGAATGGTGCAACGTTTGTTGATCTTTGTAATAAACTCGGCCAACGGTTAGTTCAACAACATGTGGGAACGAATGATTCACTTCGAACATATGCAGCGATTTGCTTTATTTGTACGGGTAATTTGGAACAATTCGATGTGGCTTGGTCGAGTAAATATCAACAACAACAACAACAAGGAATGTCGTCGATGCAATTAGAGAAATTAATTGAGAAATTATTTGTACTTAAATGTTCGGTTGATCATGCGAATCAACAGCTACAACAGCAAAAGAAAGCAGTTTTGACACAAGCATCGATGGATGGACCATCGATTAGTAGACATTTAGCTTTATTTGGCCAATTATTAGCGAATGAAGGTTGTGCAAGAGCTGCTCTAGTTTACTTAGGAAATTTACAAACAGTAAATTTGAATCGTTTTTTTTTATTCAGAGAAACTAATTTTGTTCTTTAGCCTGAATTACTTGTTTTGCGTGATCGTCTTTATTATGGTCTCCCATTGAATCAATTAAACGGTATACCTAAACCAGCTAGTCCATTTCGAAGAATCGATGTACCTTCACAACAACAACAACAACAACAAGGACAACGAAAACCCAGTACCGGTTTATCACAACAGTTACATTATCGACCACAAACTGCATCTGAACAATCATTTGTACCTCCAACAACGAATGCTTGGGCGCCACCAACATTACCATCATCTCAAAATCCACCTCCAACCGAATTTGGAGCGAGATCAAATACTATTGGATCAAATCGATATCCTCCACAACCAACTCCTGTTCAAACTTATCAACCAAATCTTTACAATCCTGCTGCAGCTCTTCCACCACAACATTTCACGCCAGCACCAGCAATGCCTACTCAACACTTCACACCAGCCATGCCCACTCAACATTTTACACCAGCACCAGTCATGTCAAATCAACAATTCGTGCATGGTTCGTTTGTTTTTTTTTCATAAAACTATTGTCAATTGTACGTGCATTGATTATAGGACTACCTCCACCACCTTCAGCTGATCTTTCGAGTGTTCCTCCTACAGGTTCATTGATTCCATCCTATCAAGAGTCCAAACCCGCAGTTGCTTGGAATGATCCGCCAACTGTTCTAATGAAAGTACAAAAACAAAATCCTATCAAAGTAAACACTCATTTCTTTTTGTTTTTCTCTCTCTCTATTCGACTTCTTTCTCAGTCTGCAGTACCACCCGTTGATAATTTTGTATCTAATCAATCTCCATTTCTGCAACCAGTCAACGAGCCCAGTCAACCGCCACAAAACTTCCATTTCAATCCTGCTGTAACAAATCAACCGACAGGTCCCGTCTTTCCTCCTAATATGCAATCCGATTTTGTTCAACATCCGATTGCTCCATCACAAGAATCGACCATTCGAAAAGTAGCCACGCCTCCTCCACCACCAGCACCGGTTGTCAAAGGTCCAATACCAGCCGAACATCAAGTTATTCAAGAGACATTCGATTTACTCGTTGCTCGTTGTCAACAAGCAACTCAACAATTGCCATTGAAACGTAAATTAGACGATGTGAAGAAGAAACTTGAAGTGTTATATGATAAACTTCGAGAGAATCGCGTTCCAGCGAGTGTTTTACAAGGAATGCATCAAATGATCGGTTATATTCGTCAATGTGATTATCAGACGTCACTTTCGATCTACAATCAATTAGTTGCCAGTGAAAATCTAGCTGAAACAAGTCAATACATGCCAGCTATCAAGATTCTTCTTCAATGTTGTATGCAACTTAACGTTTACTGTCAATAAACTTTCGGTTTTAAAAGCAATAGAAGAAGAAAATTATTCCTGAACTTTGTTTTTTTTTCTCTTTATTTTGCAGTGTGAAATGCTAGTGTATGTATTAAAGCGCCGTGCGTTTGGAATCTCTTATTGTTTTATTTGATGATAACGAGGAGGGAAAAAACGTTAATTTATGATTTATTATTATTACTATTATTATTATTATTACTTACATTTTTTCTCCTTTTTTTTCTGTTCGTTTGTTTTATTGGTTTAAAAAAATATTCTATCAAAATAATTCTTCTTTTCTTTTATTCGGGCTAGATTCACTGATTGATTACTTGAGCATATTTTTGAGTCAAAATGAAATAAGAATTATAGAAAAAGCAGCAACTCCAGCATACTCTTTGATTGTCTTGCAATTTCAATACTTATTTCAGATAATCAAGCCTTTGTTTGTAATACACGTTTGATTGGTTTTATTTACACATGTTTAAATATAATAGCGAAAGGAAATAAACGACATAGTCAGAAAAATACTTTAGATTAACAACAACAAAAAATGGAAACGATTGTTGATGAGCTATCTTCTCATTTAAGTACATTATCAACAGACATTAATGAATTTCCATTGTTGGACAATTGTTATCCATTATCAACATTTGTACTACCATCGATGTCATCATGTCCCATGGCATCTGACGGTTACAACCATTTGTTGATCTATCATCATCAAACATTGATTTTATTCCGTATTCCAACATTTGAAATTCTATTTTCAATTTCACTTTCTCAATTCATCGAAACGACAATATCAGATATTTGCTTTTATTCACTGGAAAATACTTTTCTTTTTTCAAGCTCAAATCGAATCTATTCATTATCATCATCGAACAAACAAATTCAATTAGTTCAACAATTTCCTAACATAATCTGGTCAATAACTCAAACATCACGATCGATCTTCATTTGTTATCTATTCGGTTTTTCAATCGAACAATGGGATTTCACTGAAAACAATATAACTCTAATGAAAACATGGCCAAAATCGGACTTAATCGAAGCATTCGACATGGGTATTAACTGTATTCGAGCTATCGATCAATGTCTCGGTATGTCGATTAAAGGAAAGGACTTTTCCTGGCGAATTGATCTCTTCGATATTTCGACAATGACTCGAATTCGTCGTGGTCAAATAGTAAAACAAGAAAATGATTTACACAATTGGATTGGACTTATCTATCCGATTGATTGTTTTCGTTGGTTATTTGCTGATGGTGATCAAGGTTTATTTTTGATTGATCAAACTGATGAAAATCAACACAAACAAAACAAACTTAAACAACTAGCTTGTAATGCTTCGTTAATTCGACATGTCGACTCACAAACAATCTCATCGATTATTATTCAAACACATGATGCCTTACATTCCTATAATCTCTAACATTTTCGATGTGTTCTAGTCTGATCATATACGTATATATTTTTTTTTCGACTAAATAAACTTACTTTTTCTTAAGCTTTTAAAGTCAAATACCAATTGAATATCATGTTTAGATAATTATGAATCGAGATTCGATCAAAAAGAATAATTCAGAACAAGTTTCATTAGTCAATTTAATGAAACAATTTTCGAATCAAGTTACTAACCGAGCTGTCACCACTTCACAATCACAGCAAAGTGTAGCATCTGGCAAATCGAAAACTTCTCCAAATAAATCTCAAACAAGTACACGTTTATTAGCAGAGTTTAGTGAACAGATGAGTAACGATGATACAAATGTAAATTATTCCCTTTTCTGAAAGATAGGGTTATATGCGAAAAATTCGCTGTAAAAATGCATAAAGTTTGTCTGTCCGTCTGTCCCAAACCAATCAGATTTCAGCTTGATTAAGCTAGACAATAGTTGAGCATTGGAAGTTGGAACAAAGTTAAACCCGAGGTAATCGAGTATGAAGAATTCGAATCTGAAGTCAGAATATCAAAATTTTGATGTTGGTATTCTCCAGCAGGAGTGGTACCAACACATGAAACTCCGATTTCCCATAGAGTTTGATCGAAGGTAATTGGGTATGAAGAATTCGGATCCGTTGATAGATTGTCAAGAATGTAGATTGCAGAGGGAAATAAAAATTCATCTTCCGCTTCGTGAACAGTTGATAAATCATGTAATGCAATGATTTGCTACTCATGCGTTATAAATGTTCCTTATAACTCTTATTCTTACATACGTGATGGTTTATTATACTGGTAAGCAAAATTTCTGTGAAAACTATAGTACATTATGGATAGCTCTCAATTTGTTTATCTCTATATTCTCACAGGACGTTTTCAGTCGAAGATTAAGTGCGTTGAGTCTCGATGAATGTTATCTTGTTTTAGGTATTTTAGATGACATTTCTGTATAAAGTGATTTTTAGGAGAATAAGAATATATTTTACAAGGTTCGATAAAGCATAGTCAGATATTCAAAACCTAATATGGTGATTAATTTCTTTAAAGTATTTAACTGTGAGTTTTCTCTGTATGAGGGAAACTGTTATATTGTAGGAGAGACCTGTCCGACTTCCTTGGGATCTTTGACATCCTTGACATCCTTGGATTCCTTGAAGTCACTGTTTGTATTATATGTAAGATACTTTTGTATATACATATAATATGTATATGTATATTTTTTTTGTATATGGCTGGATTCCGTGGATTCCGGGTGGAATCCGGATCCCAAGGATTTCAGCCACTGCTGTCTTTTTATTTTATTTTTGAACAGTGATTTGAATAACTACATCATTTTGTAATACTCTTATCGTACGACTATAATTATTTTCTTGTTCTTCTAAAGCAGTTAATAATACGTCATCCTCATTGTAACGCATTAGTAATTTCTGTCGTTTGA
>ERZ778027.4934-NODE-4934-length-10772-cov-2.659793_pt1 | contig 10772 bp, 13 predicted proteins | sample MGYA00375757_ERZ778027 | MGnify/ENA primary metagenome ERZ778027 (study PRJEB29350, sample SAMN05389817) | bioreactor metagenome | isolation source: Ammonium sulfate bioreactor | place: South Africa: University of Cape Town | collected 2014-02-18 ... | reverse complement strand
CAGTGAGCTTCGATGAGAGCTCGTCTCGAGCTTGCTCAGAGGCAGTGAGTCTCGAGGCGAGTTCTTGAGAGCCGCTCTCGGATGATTCTTGGAGGTTCGAGATCTCTTGGCGTGCTTGGTCGAGAGCGCTCGAGAGCTCTTCTATCTTTGCTTGGAGTTCAACAATTTGTTCGTCTTCATGTCGGCTTTGATCGTGATTGGCGATGAGTTCGAACTCGCCAAAACTCGGTAACTCGCTGCTCTCGGCGTCTTGATTGTCTTCAAGCCCTGCTTGTGCCAACTCGTCACCGAGACCGCCTCCAAGGCTGTCTTCTAGTGCGTCGATTTGGCGATTCTCGAGGTCGATCGCGAGAGAGTCTGCGCCCGGAGGTTCGAGCGGGCCCGAGTCGGTGAGACACTGCGCAGCGAACGCCGCGATACTGCCACTGCCAGAGTCCGAGATTCCCAGCGCACCGAGGTCCATGGCAAGTGGCTCGTTGGTGGGCGTTGCGCAAGGCAGAAGGTCGATCGACATGGTACGACTAAGTAGCCCCTACGGTACGCGCAAAGCAGAATAACGGATAATGGCATTAGTGATAACGACACGTGACCTGGGCAGCGAGCGAAGGATTGACATACCCGCTTCTTTTCGGTGTCGATTGTTTTGCGTAGGCTCGTATTGGCGCCACAAGGACAGACGGGGCCAGTTAAGGGAAACGAGCGAGCATTACGATTGCACAGAGGGCAGACACACAACAGCAAGGAGAACACACAAGGTCAAAGAGGATATAGATTCTCGAGCTTGACTTGGGCCAATTGTCGGTCGGCCTGCTGGAACTTATCACGCAGTTGCTTGTTTTCAGCCTCGGTAGTGGCAAAGAGGTCCTCGAGCATGCGGTGCTTCCTTCGAAGCTGCTTGTGCGTGCGTGCGTGCGTGCGTTGTTCAGAATACGAATGACAATGATAGAGCATGCATGCCGCAGTCGTGGTATGAAAGCAACCGTACGTCATTGAGTTCGTTCTCCGAGCGTCTAGGTGTCAAGGCCAACTCCTCGATGGCGCGCAGCTCGCGCTCCTGCTCGGTTTTGTGTTGCTTGCGAATCTCCTGTATCTCCTTCTTGAGTTTCTCTGTGTCGGCAACCGCCAGCGGAATCGTATATGAGAGACGCAGATCTGCGATATGTCTCGTAACTACCACATGATAGGACGTACGCGATTCGGTGGCGGTTCGGCTTTGCTCCGACTGCAATCGATGATGCTTGTCCTCGAGTTGCTTGTAGCTGCGTTCGAATTCATTCAGCTGTTGAGCAGTACGTGTGGGGTTAGCACTCACAGCTTATTGCACAGCTTGCAGCTTGACGAACCTCCTGTGTGAGCAGATCGTTCTTTTCGCGTAGTGCTCGGTTCTCCTTCTCGAGCTCACGAAGGCGAACATCTTTCTGCTGGAGGGATTCAGCCTGTACACAAGCACGAAGGTTCACGGGAACGAGCGAGTGAGTGAGATGGCAAACGAGTACTCGCCGAGATGGATGCAGGTCGAATCGATCGGATGCGACGTACCTGAACATCGAGATGCTCCGAGAGCTCGTGTATTCGCTGCGAATATCAAGGGTTCGGCATCTCGAATCAGTAACCGACATGGAAGCGAGCCACAGATAAGAGTGCGTACCTCAGTCTGAGCTTGCTGCATCTCAGCGAGCATTTCTTGAGTGGCATTGATTGATTGATTGATCGATCGATCGAGAGAGATGAAGATTGGTTGATCGAGTCAGGTGGATCATCATTAACGTCGATCGAAGGGCGTACCATTGACAGCAAGATCCGATAGCTCGCTCACGACAGCGATGGCATTGCTGCTTCGACTACGAGATCGATGATGCGTTGGTCGATTGAAGGCCGTCGCAGGAAGAGCGGCGCTCGAGGCCACTCCGGCCACGGCGGCGAGCGACGAGTCCCTGGGCTCGCGTGGCGACGACGGCAGCGAGCGAGAGGCGTGCGAGGCGTCGGTTGTGTTCATCGTGTGCAGACGAGAGAGGGTGTCAGCATGGAGAGCTCGCGAGATGGCGGCCGTGGTGTACAAGGACGGCGGCGCCGAGGTCGGATGGAGGTGTTGCAGCGGTCGATCGTGGGTCGCGGCGCGAGCGAGATAGGCGGCCGGTGTCGAGGTGCTCACGAGCGTGTCGGTGTGCAGGTGAGGCGGTGAGGCGTCCTCGATGATACGCGGTGGTGTGTCGGGTTGTGGCGCGAGTAGAGATGAGGATGGCGATGGTGCTGAGGTTGGTTCTGGTTGCTGCTGCTGCTGCTGCTGCAGGGCAGCGAGGTTGAGCTTGAAGGCTGGTCGCATGGTGCGCACGCTGGCTCTCTCTCTCTCTCTCTCAATTGATTCTTGGTATTGGGTCCACTCCAATATACGCGAGAAATCAATCGACGATATCAGTCAATCAGTCGATTCGCGTCGTTGCGTCGTTACTTGGTGCTAAACGCGCGAGAGAGCGAGATGGATTCGATCGAATCGGTTGGTATGTCTCGTAGCAAGCAAGCTTCCGCAGCACTACCTCACTCTCTTGGTTCGCACGCACACACACACACACAAACACACTCGCGTTACACACGCGGTCGTGTAAGCAGAGAAAATATCTCAACCGGAGAGAAAATATCTCGGTTCGTTCGCGTTGTTGTTGGATATTATCGTGCGATACGCGGAGAGGTGTTTGATGGGAGGATTCGGCGAACGACGCGGCAGCGAAACAACAAGCAGACAACCCTAACCAAACACCACCTACACCTCGTCGCCTTGTGCATTCCTCTCCCCTTCCCTCTCCCACCTCGCTTCTCTCTTCTCTCTCGCTCTCTCTGTGGCTCGATGGGCAACAAGTGGTCCAAGAGCAAGAAGGCCTCGTCTCGCGACTCGACGACGACGCCAGCGCCACCGAGCAAGCCCGCTCCGGACGTGGTCAGCGTGCCGCCTTCCTCCAGTGTCGCGCCTGCTCCCGCCACGTCCTCGGAGCCGCCAGCTCCCGCTGATTCGCCACGCACAACACCAGCACGGGTAACGACAGGAGCCTCGAGGAGCTGCACCTCCTCCACTCCTATCGATCTCAAGAGCCCTGGCGCGATCCCACTCGCTGTCACGAATGTTAATGAGCCCGCTGATGAGGCTCCCGAAGATGCGACGCCCACGACTCCCAAGCAGCAGGCACCTGAACGACCCGTAGCAACACCGACACCAGCAAGTGAACCTGCTCCTGCTGCTCCTCCTGCTCCTGCTGCTCCTGCAGTGCCCGAGGCGGACCTCGAGATGACAGCCAGTGCACAGCTGTTCCTCCGTGGCTCGGACCTGCTCTCGAGCCAGGAGGGCAACTGGGGCGACTTCGAGGTTCCCGACGACGACAACGGTGACGATGGCGAGCACGTTGTCGGAGCCGACGACGACGACGACGATGATGACGTCAGCTCGAGCAGCCACGCCAAGACCGGTCTGTGCCCCATCTGCGGCAACCAGTTCCCCTTGTCGGAGCTGAGCACGCATGCCGATCTGTGTCTGATCTCGATCGACGAGCCGATGGAGTCGTGCCCGTTGTGCTACCGTCGCTTCACGCTCGACAAGTACGCGGCCCACGTGACGCATTGCGTCGCGAACGACACTGCTACTACGGCGGCAGCGACGGCGGCGGCCGGCTCGATATCACCAGGATCGTCCTCGTCGTCCTCGTCGTCCTCGTCTTCGTCTTTGGTGATGGCACCACCGTCAGCGGGGATTTCGAGCCAGATTGCTAGCGGGCTCGGCAAGACACTCGACTCGAAGGAGGCCGCCAGCATGGCCGCCAAGGGCACCAAGGGCTCCAAGACCAAGTGCATGCTCTGTGGCGAGGAGATGCCGATCAAGGAGCTCGCCAACCACGTGCCCAACTGCCTCGTGAACCGCGACGTGTCGCAAGCGCTCAAGCTCAAGCAGACGGAGGCGATCGAGCAGCGCCAGTGCCTGACGTGCTTCGAGTACTTTTTCGACAACGTCTTTGCGCGCCACGCCGAGATGTGCCGCGGCGCACGCGTGCAGTGCTCGGTGTGCCGCAAGTTCGTGTGGGAGACCGAGCTCGAGCAGCACAACGCCTCGGATTGCAAGTCGCACCGCTGCTCGATGTGCCATCTCATGTTCTCGCTTCGCGACATTGACCAGCACTCGAGCGTGTGCGCCGGTCCGCTGGTCGAGTGCGAGTACTGCTTCGAGAACGTGGCCAAGAGCCAGCTCGCGAGCCACCAGGCTACGTGCAGCAAGACGCCCAAGTGCCCGTTCTGCCGTATGGCATTCCCGGCCGCCGAGATCAAGGCGCATTGTATCGAGTGCACTGGACCCGTGATTGCGTGTCCCGTATGCAAGCAACAAGTCTCCGAGCAAACCTTTACTACACATCTCGGTGGTTGTGCCGAGCGAGAGGCCAAGAGCATGCGGTATGGCTGTCGCGCGCCACTTCACTTGATTGCTATAACTAACCAACAACTTACGCCTGCTGTCGCGCGCGCTCTCTCTCCACATACAGAGATCTGCTTCTCGAGGAGGATGAGATTCTCGCGATCCAAGTTGCACGCCAGACCATGTCGCATGAGCTGACGCCGATGCAGCTGAAGGCACTCAACTTTGTGCAAGACAACTCGGCACAACTCTCGGCCCAAGCGTACCCGAGTGTGCTCGCTCGCTTCGAGCGCCTCGGCTGGAACCACGTGACCTTGAAGCTGGTGCTGCGCTACATTCGAAACCAGGCGCCCATCATCATCCACGTGAACCTCGACAAGGCGCTGCACTTTCTCGTCAAGGACACGCACTACCGCAACCAGTTCGAGACCAACACGAGCGGCGGCACCTTGTGCCATTCGACTCGCCGAGCATGGGAGAACCGCATGTTCTCGGGCATCTACGACTCGTCGTCGGCGTTCGATCGCGTCAAGTACGGCGTGCTCAACATCTTTAACGATCCGAACGGCGTCGATTGCTGCCACTACTATGGCGATTCGTACATGCTGCTGCGCGACGTGCGACTTCGTTCGACCTTTGCCTCGAAGGACTCCTCCAACAGCGACGTGGTGCTCTCGAGTGGTACGTCAAAGAGCGAGCGACCGAGAGACATGGAGTGTTTGGTGGTGTCGCGTACTAAGATCTTGTGTGCTCGTACCACCGCAGTCGAGCACTACACGCACGTGTTGAAGGACTTTTCCGATACCGAGCTGCAACAACTGGTGGCGCTCGCTACGGGCAAGAAGCAGTGCCTCAACTCGAACACCATCCAGCACTACAAGGAGATGCAGATCCACGGCGAGGTCGATCTGTCGCGCCATGTCGAGGCGTTGGTCGTCAACTTTAGGCACAAGAACAACGCCGACATGATGGCGATGGCCGAGCGATTCTGCGCTCGAAATCGTTGCCAGCTCATCATGATGGAGCCCAAGACGACGTAAGAACCGCGCGCGTATGCGTGGTTGCTCGTGCTTGCATATCGTGTCGCTGTACATAGCGCGCGGCACTGATTCGGTGGCGCACGCTTGTAAATACAATCAACTATCCTTGCAGCTTCATTCTTCTTGAGAGAGTTGGTGAGAGAGAGAGAATCGCGTGTGGCGCATACACTCAGTAGTAAACAGAGAAATCGAGCATTTACGAATGTACAGGAGGAACAAAATCACAATCGACACAGGGAGCGGCAAATGAACGACGAGATGTGTATGAGGCGGCGGATTTGGGAGGGCAAGAACGAAGATCAGAAGGCAATCTGATAGATAGATAGATAGATAGATAGATAGATAGATAGATAGATAGAGATAGAGAAGAGCAAGCTCGATTCGGGCGCACTCGGGCAACAGAGCCGAGCCGAGCCGAGTATCTACTGCGAAGAGAAACGCTCCATAAAGCTGCCATCGACCGTCGAGTACAACTGATTGGCAAGCGCATCGTATTCGAAGTCGATCGGTACGGCGTCGGTCATGTCGGGCGAGCTACTGCTGTACCATTCGCCGGACGACGAGGTCGAAGGCCCCCGAGCGCTCAGCCCGAGTAGCGTAGTGTAGTCGGGTGACGACAACGAGTTCGGCGAGTGGCTGGTGTCGATCGGCAATGGAGGTGCCTGGCCGATAAACGACAGAGACTGGTGGTGCATGGGAATCGGCGACTGCATCTCATGGACCAGCATGTTGGCTTGCTGCTGTTGTTGTGCCGGGCTGAGCTCAGCCGAGAAGCTCTCGGGCGAGATGTCGCTCGGCATAACGGTCGAGAACAGCGGGCCTTGCTCGTGGTGTGGTCGCTGGTGCTGCTGCTGCTGGTGCGCGTCGTAGTACTGCGGTATCGAGGGAGGCTGGTGCTGCAACTTTGACTGCGGCGGCAGTTGGTACTGTTGCGGCTGCGCCATCTGAATGCCGTTGCCGATGAGCGGTGCCGTGTTGGGGAGGCCGCCGGCATTCACCGTGCCAGTGAAGCCGTTGCCGTTGGCGCTGCTACCAAGATGTCGCCGCTTGACGGGGTGCGCGTCGTCGCCTTCGACCTCAATCTCGTCGTCATCGTCGTCCTCGTCGTCGTCGTCGGCGAACTCGCCCTTGGCAGCCGCCGACAACGGGCCTCTCGAGCTGTTGATGCTCCTCTCAAAGTCGTCTCCACTTCCACCGGCGTTGGCGAGCAAGTCGAGCGTCGCACTACTGCTGAGCAACTCGGTGCCGTTGACGCCCGTGCTGTTGCCGAGCCGGTAGCCGGTGGGGATGATGTGGCTGGCGTTGAGCGCACGCTCGTTGAGTTCCGACAGACTTCGCGCGATCGATCCCGAGTCGGAGACTGCACTATTCGCGACGCCACCAGTGCAACCAGATGAACTGCTCGTGGTGGCACCAGCAGCAGCGGCGGCGGCGGCAGCTGCAGTGGTGGCAGCAGACGAGGACGAGGAGGAGGAGGACGAGGCGGAAGCGGGAGCAGCGGTATGACGAACAGGATCGGTCGCGGTACCGTAAATGTCGTTGGTGGCGGCGAGTAGCGTGTTGATGGTGGACTCGAGTGTCAGCGAAGCCTCCTCGCTCGTGAGGCTGCTCGTACTCTCGAGCACGGCCTTTTCGACCTTGGTGACAAAGGCCTTCGAGTCGGCCGACAACTCTCGGATCTTGTTGCACGGCCGAGCGCCGAGGCCCTCGCGCAAGCCGGCGTTCAGCACATCCTCGTCAGAGTAGATCTTAAAGTGCGCGAGAACCGACGGTTTGTCGGCGCTCGGCACCTGCATGCCGTTCATGTTGATGCCGAGGCCGCCCATGTCGATGCGGTACGACTCGGAGCACTTGCGCAGCAGCATGCCGGCGAGCGGATAGGTCTGCGACAGCTGGTAGAGCGCGCGAAGATCGGCGACCAGCATCTCGTGCTCGCCGAGGTCTCGATGGATCTTGATCGTCACCACGGTGGCGAGCACGACGCCCATGAAGAGCTTGCGAAGCGCCGGGAACGACAGTTGCACCGTGACTTGGTTCGCCCACTCGAGCGCGAACTTGATCAATCTACCAAAAAGTGCCACAAGAAGTCAACAATCAGTACACACCATAACAAAGAGCGTGGGTGCGTGGGTGCGTGGGTGCATACATACCCAGCACTATGGAAGCAATGTGCACGAGCAGCAAACGCCAAGATGCGATTGGTGACGGCGGCAATTCCGAGAGGATCTTGAGTAGTGAAGGCGGCAGCGTCCGAGAGCTTAAGCGCCTGCTCGATCTCCTTGAGCTTCTTGACGAGCGCCAACAGATCGGCCGGGCCGCTGTTGAGCGAGATCTCGCTCGTGATGCGAATAAAGATACTAAAGATGCGCTCGTTGATGTCGGGCGCAGGATGGCGCGCGATGCGATCGATGAGCTTGTGGCGCGTGGCGCAGTTCTCCTCGCACAACGCCATGGCCACGAGGCAACGGCGCGCAATCGGGTTGTTGACCTGACCGAGCTGCTTGCACACCTGGAAGGCGAGCGCGTTGTAGTAGTTGCCGCGCTGCCCGTCGCCCGAGCCTCCGTAGTAGTACGCCATCAAGCCGAGAGACGAAGCGACCAATTGATTGTGCTCGTCAAACACCTGCCCGAGAGCTTGCCGAGCAGAGGTGATAAACTCTTCAGCATGAGCCGTGTTGCCGAATGATCTATATCATATCGTACACAGACGGTTGAGTGAGTCAACTGCAGGCACACAAGAAAGAAAGAGAGAGAGAGCTCGAGCATACCGAGCACCAAGGGCGAGAAGCGAGTTCATCTGCACGTAGGCAGCTTGGCCCATCAACGACTTGGGCGGGTCGTAGACGAGCGACAGCAGTGACGAACGCGTGGGTCCGAGCAGCGGTTGGGCATTCATGATCTTCATGTGCGGGTGGATGTAGGCGAGGAAGGTGTCGAGGTACTGGTTCAGGAGACCCAGGTGGAAGATGTGGCGGTTGGTGACGAGCGCACGCGACTCGGCCGCCATCGTCAGACTCGGCAACGACAGGTGCACGCTCTTCAACGACATGGGCGACGATGACGGAGACGAGGGAGACATGGAGGAGGAAGACGAGCCGTCGTCGGGCAGCAGACCGAAGCCAGCCTCGTAGCGCTCGAGACGCTCGCGCTGCTGGAGATTCTCGGCCTGAAGCTGCTCGATCAGTTGGCGCAGCTCCTGGCTCTTGGGGCCACGCTTCTGAGGAGCGAGGAACTGGCAGCTGCTCTCCTGCTTACGCTTGATGCATTGCTGGCAAGGCGATTCTCCGTTGCACTGTCGAGAGAGAGAGAGAGAGAGAGAGAGAGAGAGAGAGGGAGAGAGGAACAGTGAGCGAAAGAGCGAAAGAGCGAAGAAGGCGAAAGTGGCGAAAGAGGCGCTCGGGCGCAAATTGCCCGGCCTCGTTCTCAGCCACACACACACAGAGCGCGACCAGCCTCTGGCACCTCCCAACCCAACCACCACGGACTCGCGCAGCTCCTCGCGCCAACAGCTCTCTCGCGCTCTCGCGCTCTCTCACGCGACCACGACTCGCCTGCAGCCGCTACGAGTCGTCCAGCTTGAGCTCCTGGCGTGTGGTGGTTGCCACTCGCCGAGGAAGCATCAACCGTTGACTTCTGTCGGACACGCGCTACGAAACGCTCGGAGCATGCGTGTACAACGCGTGGAGCGCGGCTGGCTCGCGAGCGCCTGACACCATAAAGCGATCTCACGAACGTGCGCGAGTGCTGCGCACATGTGACACCACAGCGGCGCGAGCGCGAGCAACGTGACACGAGCCGAGTCACCACCAAGAAGGCACTGCGTACCTTGAGGTGTTGCTTGCGGCAACTGCTGCACGCCACCGGAGCGGACTCGCGCTTTCGCTTGCGAGAGGCATCGGTGTCTTTCTTGCTCTTGATCATGTCTGCCATGGTGTGAAAGCCGCTATCACCTTCTTGGGCGCTCTCTGTTCGAGTGGCCGATGTTCGAGTACGAAGAGCGCGCGAGGTGCCTCGTGTCGGTTGTCGCCTCCAAGAGAATTCGAGCTCGCAGCGAGTGGGCTTGAAGTGTATCGTCACGTAACACTAAGACCGCTCGATTCGAATCGTCCAGTAGGCTCGATGATCCGAGAGAGAGCGAGCGGAGCGTTCCCTGAGAGAGGGAGAGAGAGGGGAGCTTGCGTGTGAGAGAGCTTGTGTGTGTGCTTGATGCGCTGGCGACGAGGCGAACAAACAAAAGGACGAAAACGCGAAAAGAGTTTACCGCCGAGCACCGAAAACCATCGCATACCCCGCACGTACCCCAGAATCATACCCCGTTCGTACCCCGGGAGTGTTCGTGTTGTTTCGGTGTTTCGCTTCTTCGGTCGGTTGTTGGCTTTCTGCTGCTGCGCACGCACGTCAAGTACGACGACGAGGAGCAGGCTGACGAGCACGATGAAGGGCGCGAGCCGCGTGGTGGCTTGTGCGTTGGTGGCGGTGTTGGTCGGCGTGCTGGTGCTGGGCGGCACGACGGGAGTCGAGGCACAGAGTGGCGTGGCGTTCAGCTTTGATCTCACGCAGCCGACGACGCCGTTCCCTCATTTCTGGCAGCGATGCGTCGGCAGCGGCCATGCGCTTCTGGTACGCTGGCCAAGCAATCTCGCACGCACGCAGGCGCTCCTCACAACGCAATACATGCTGCTCGTCTCATGCACCGATCGGTGAGGCGCCATTACCACTCACTCGGCCGCGGGTTCATTTGTCGACAGGCGCTGCGAGCTGATTGGCGCGAGATGATGACGCGCACGCGCCGCGAGCTGGGCTTCGAGTTCGTGCGCTTCCACGGCCTGCTGGACGACGACATGAGCACCTACACGGTCATCAACGGCCAGTTGCAGTTCTCGTTCTTCAACGTCGACTCGATCTTTGATTTTCTCCTCAGCATCGACATGAAGCCGCTCGTCGAGTTGAGGTTCGTCGATTGCGTCGTCTTCCGCGTCTTCGCGATGGCGATCTGATTCGCTTGGGTGTGTGTGGTGTGTCTGCAGCTTCATGCCGGTCGGTATTGCGTCGGGCAACACCACGGTCTTCCACTATCAGGGCAACACCACGCCTCCCTCGAGCTGGAGCCAGTGGGGCATGGTACGTACCATGCGTGCCACACACCAACACACACACGATCCATCTCGCTCACTCTTGCTCTCTTGCTCTCTTGCTCTCTTGCTCTCTTGCTTGCTGCAGGTGATCCAAGGATTGGTGCAGCACTTGGTCGAGCGCTACGGCTACGAGGAGGTGCGCCAGTGGCCGTTCGAGGTCTGGAACGAGCCCAACTGCGGCTTCTGGACCGGCACCCAAGCCGACTA
>ERZ778027.4929-NODE-4929-length-10785-cov-4.022181_pt1 | contig 10785 bp, 9 predicted proteins | sample MGYA00375757_ERZ778027 | MGnify/ENA primary metagenome ERZ778027 (study PRJEB29350, sample SAMN05389817) | bioreactor metagenome | isolation source: Ammonium sulfate bioreactor | place: South Africa: University of Cape Town | collected 2014-02-18 ... | reverse complement strand
ATCTCCTGGCAGATCACGCCGCGCGTGCTGACCGAGGCGATGGCTGCCGGCGGCGCCGAAGCCAAGCGCGCCTTCGACGCGATGATGGGCATGACGAAGATCGACGTCGCCGCCATCGCCGCGGCGCGACGCGGCTGAGTTCCGACCTTCCCGCGACCGGCGTTGGCGGCGTCAAAGCCGCCGCGCAGCCTTGGCAGAGCTTCTCGGCAAGCGGCGTTCAAATCCGTTCTTGTCGGCGACAAGCATGGATAGGCGTTCGGCCCGAGTGACCAGCAAGAAACACCAGGTCCATGCGGTTCGCGATTGAGTTCTCGACAGGCGAGAAACGGGACTACGATCTGATCTTCGCACACCTCGTCGAAGCCATGTGTCCTTCGGGGAGGGCAACGAAGCCTTGAACAGGCGACCGTTCGAGCGCCGCCCTGCCTCAGCTTCTGACGCGGCGCTCAGCGGCGGAACGGCTGGCCGTCGATCCTGCCGCCATCGGGCCGAAGCGCCGACGTCCCGCCGTGCCCGGGGATGACGGGACCGGCCGGCCGGCGTCCTCCGCCAACTCGTCAATGATCGGGCAATCCGGCCGCTCGTTGCCCTTGCAGTGGGCGGCCAGATGCTTGAGCGTCCGGCTCATCTCCTGCAGCTCGCGGGCCTTGCGCTCCAGTTCCTCGACATGCTTCAGCGCCACCCGCTTGACGTCGGCGCTGGCCCGCTTTCGGTCGCGCCACAGCGCCAGCAGCTCGATCATCTGCTCGACGGTGAAGCCGAGATCGCGGGCCCGCCGGATGAAGCGGAGCGTATGGACGTCGTTCTCCGTGTACTCGCGATAGCCGCCGTCCGACCGCGACGCCTGCGGAACCAGGCCGATCGATTCGTAGTAGCGGATCATCTTGGCCGAAATGCCCGAGTCGGCCGATGCCTTGCCGATGTTCATGATCGTCTCCTCTCGTCCCGGCTCACTCTGCCGCCACCGGTGCCGCCTGCCGATCGGCCGCGACACTCGCCGTGACACTGGCAGTACGGCCGGCCGGCGCCTGGAAGGTCCGCAGGCGGAGCGCATTGCCCAGCACGAAGACACTCGACAGCGCCATCGCCCCTGCCGCCAGGATCGGCGACAGCAGGATGCCCTGGATCGGGTAGAGCGCGCCGGCGGCGATCGGCACCAGGCTCGCATTATAGGCGAAGGCCCAGAACAGGTTCTGCCGGATGTTGCGCATCGTCGCCTGGCTGAGCGCAATAGCGTTCGACACGCCGCGCAGATCGCCCGACATCAGCACCACGTCGGCGCTCTCGATCGCGACGTCCGTCCCCGTGCCGATCGCCAGGCCGACATCGGCCTCGGCGAGCGCCGGCGCATCGTTGATGCCGTCGCCGACAAAGGCGATGGCCCGCCTCCCCTCCTTCTGGCCGCCTTCCTTCAGGCGCTTCAGCGCCTCGACCTTGCCTTCCGGCAGCACCTCGGCCACGACCCGGTCGATGCCGAGCTGCCGGGCGATGGCTTCGGCCGTGCGCCGATTGTCGCCGGTGATCATCACGACCTCGAGGCCGAGCCCGTGCAGGGCCGCGATTGCTTCCGGGGTCGTTTCCTTCACCGGGTCGGCGACGGCGATGATGGCGGCCAGCCGGCCATCGATTGCCGCATAGAGCGGGCTCTTGCCCTCGTCGCCCAGCCGCGCCGCCTCGGCGGCAAAGCCCGACACGTCGAGGCCGATCTTCGTCATCAGGCGGTCGGCGCCGATCTCGACCCGGCGGCCGCCGACGTCGGCCAGCACGCCGTAGCCCGGCGTCGCCTGGAACGCCGTCGCGTCGGCCAGCACCAGGCCGGCCTGCCGCGCCGCATCGACGATCGCCGCGGCGATCGGATGTTCGGACCGCTGCTCCACCGCCGCGACCAGCGCCAGCACGTCGTTGCGCTCGAAGCCGTGGGCCACCGTGAGGTCGGTCAGTTCGGGCCGGCCGCTGGTCAGCGTGCCGGTCTTGTCGAGGGCGATCACTCGGGCGTTGCGCAAGGTCTGGAGCGCCTCGCCCTTGCGGAACAGGATCCCCATCTCGGCCGCCCGACCGGTGCCGACCATGATCGAGGTCGGCGTCGCCAGGCCCATGGCGCAAGGGCAGGCGATGATCAGCACCGCCACGGCATTGACCAGGGCGAAGGTCATGGCCGGGTCGGGCCCGAACAGCAGCCAGACCAGGAAGGTCGCCGCGGCGGCGGCGATGACGGCCGGCACGAACCAGGCCGTCACCTTGTCGACCAGCGCCTGGATCGGCAGCTTCGAGCCCTGCGCCTCCTCGACCATGCGGATGATCTGCGCCAGCACCGTGTCGGCGCCCACCTTGGTGGCCCGGAAGGTGAAGGACCCGCTCTTGTTGATGGTCCCGCCCACCACCTCGGCACCCACACCCTTGGCGACCGGCACCGGCTCACCGGTGATCATTGATTCGTCCACGAAGGACGAACCTTCCGTCACCTCGCCGTCGACCGGGATCCTGTCGCCCGGCCTCACCAGCACGAGGTCGCCGCTCTGCACCTGATCGTGGGGTATCTCGACAGCCTGGCCGTCGCGCAAGACGCGCGCGGTCTTGGCCTGCAGGCCCATCAGCCGCTTGATCGCCTCGCTGGTGCGCCCCTTGGCGCGCGCTTCGAGGAAGCGGCCGAGCAGGATCAGGGTGACGATCACCGCCGCCGCCTCGTAATAGACGTTCGCCGTTCCGGCCGGCAGCAGATCGGCCGCGAAGGTCGCAACCACCGAGTAGCCCCAGGCTGCCGCCGTGCCGATCGCCACCAGCGCGTTCATGTCGGGCGCCCCGCGCAGCAGCGCCGGAACACCCTTCTGGAAGAAGCGCAGGCCGGGGCCGAACAGGACGAGGCTTGCCAAGACGAACTGCAGGTACCAGCTCGTCTGGATGCCGATCGTGCCCGCCACGAAATGATGAAGTGCCGGCACGAGATGCGATCCCATTTCGATCACGAAGATCGGCAAGGTCAACACCGCGGCCAGCAACAGCGCACGCCGCAGCTTGCCCATCTCCCGCTCGCGGGCTTCCGCCTCGTGGTCCACGGCGCCAGCCGCGCCGGCGGCCTCGAGGCGCCGTGCCTGATAGCCCGCCCGGCGTACCGCCGCCTCGAGATCCGAGGGCTGGAGCGCGCCCGGGAAGTAGCGCACCGAGGCCTTCTCGGTCGCGAGATTGACGGTGGCATCGACCACGCCGGGAACAGCCTTCAGGGCAGCTTCGATGCGCCCGACGCAGGAGGCACAGCTCATCCCCTCGATGGCGAAGTCCGCCGTGCCGGTCGCGGCCTGATATCCGGCATCCTTCAGGGCCCGTACCACCGCGCCGGCCGCCGCCTCGTCCGTGAAGGCCACCTCGGCGCGCTCGGTCGCCAGATTGACCGACGCCGACGCGACGCCTTCGACGGCGCGCAGCGCCTTCTCGACACGGCCCACGCAGGAAGCGCAGGTCATGCCCTCGATCCGGATGCCGACGGGGGTACTCACCGAAACCACAGACCCTACTCCTTGCCTTGTCATCTGTCGCAAGGTGGGGCTTCCAATAATGGGAAGGTCAAGGCAGGGACAGGAAAAGTTCTGCACCTTCCTGTCGCGCCCCCTCACGCCCCTGAGCCCCCTTGACCCTCCCATCGTTGGAACGACCACGTTCCGTGCGTTGTTTTACGAGGAGAACGGAATGCTTCGTTTCAAGATCGCCAAGATGACGTGCGGACATTGCGCCGCATCGGTCGAAAGAGCCGTGAAGAACGTCGACCCGCGGGCCGCGGTGTCGATCGACCTCGCCCGCCAGGAGGTCGCAATCCAGACCGCGGCGGAGGAACGCCTGGTCGCGGGCGCCCTCCGCTCGGCCGGCTACGAAAGCCAGGCCATCGCCGCCTGACCCGATCGGCGAACCGAACGTCGCCGGCCCTGGCGGCCGGCGGCGTGTCGGCGTTTCGACGAGCCCAGCTAGATGTCGAAGCTGGCAGGCGGCAGGCCCTGCCAATGGCGCTCGCAGGCCATCGCGTATGCCGTCTCGATATGCCCCCTGAAGCGGTCGAGATCGAACAGCCGACAGGTCGACCTTCCGGCGCGCAGCCGGTCCTTGAGCTGCATCAGGGTGTCAGGTTCCATCGCCAGCGTGCGTGCCATCCGTTCGTAATCGGCAAAGTTCGTGGTGACGAGCTCGGGCAGCCCGGCGGCCTTCAGAACGCTGCCCGCCACGCGTGACGCAAAGGTTTCGCCTGAACAGGTCAGAACGGGCAGGCCTGCCCAGAGCGCATCCGTCGCCGTCGTATGGGCGGTGTACGGGAAGGTATCGAGGAACAGGTCGGCGCAGGCTTGGCGGGCCAGATGCGCACTGCCGCCGGTGCGGACGGCGAAGATCAGGCGTGACGCGGCGACACCGCGCCGTTCGGCTTCGCGCTGCAGATTGGCGATTGCGTCGGCATTGTCCCCCAGCAGCCAGAGGACACTGCCGTCAACGGCGCGCAACAGCCGCATCCAGATGTCGAATATGTCCGGCCTGATTTTGTAGTTGTTGTTGAAGCAGCAGAAGACGAAGGCTTTCTCGGGAAGGCCGTTCTCCGCGCGGCCGCTTGGCCGGTCGATCGGATGTTCCCGATGGTTGTTCATCAGATACGTGTCCGGCAGACGAATGATGCTCTCGGAGTAGAAGCGCTCGTAGCCACTGGGGACCACCTGGCGATCGGCGACGATGTAGTCCATCGCACGCATGCCCATCGTACCTGGATAAGCAATCCAATTGATTTGGATGGGCGCGGCACGATGGATGAAGATGCCTGGCCTGCCGCCCCCGGTGAAGCCATTCAAGTCGACGGCTATGTCGACTTGTCTGCGCTGCAGCAGTCGGGCGACATCCAGGTCGGTGTCCTTCGAGGCGTCGATCAATTCGTCGAAATGCTGAGACACCCCGGCCCGCATCGGACCCATCGAGACCCCTGAAACCTTGAAGCGCGTTCGATCGTGGCTCTTGAACAGTCCCCTCGTAAGATACCAGATCGCATGATTCCCGAAGTCGGCGCAGACATAGGCTACATGGATACGACCACCCCGGCCTGTCGACGGCAGCACCTCCGGCGCCATCCGGCCGTATTGCGCACCGAATGTCCGCGCCGCCGCCAGTTGAGACGATGCCCGGTCGGCAATGCCGAGAAAGTAGAACGGATCAACCGACACCTCTCCGCCTTCGACGCGCTGCACGACGTCTGCCGCAAGTGCTGCGTAGTCCGTCCAGTCGCAGCCTCGCAGGCGATTGTTCAGCACGAGCTGACGTACTCTTGGGAAGGTCGGATCCCGCTGCAGCAGTTCGGTGAGCGCCAGATCGGCGTCCTTGAACCGCTTCAACTCCTGAAGAACGGCGGCGCGATTGAGAAGCGAGGTCGAATGCCCCGGACGCAGTGCCGTCGCACGGTCGTAACTTTCGAGAGCTTCCTGACGACGCCCAAGCCCGAACAGAATACTGCCGCGACAGTTGAAGGCCTCGGCATAGTGCGGGGCGAGCCTGATGGCCTGCTCGATCTTCGCCAGAGCTTCGTCGAGCCGATGCAGCTTCATCAGCACCACGCTCCAGTTGGTCAGCACACCGGCATGCGGCGGAATTTGCGCCTGCACCTGCGCATAGGCCGCGAGCGCCTCGTCCAGCTGGTCGAGCTTCTCGAGGACGGCGGCGTAGTTGTTCAATATGCCGGGATGGCCGGGCGCCAGGGCAAGCGCCTGCTCATAGTGCCGGCGCGCCTCCTCGTGGCGGCCTTGCCGCAACGATGTGTTGCCCTTCTCGACGAGCTCCTCTGCGCCGGTCATGGCCCCGGCACATGCGGAAGCACAGCCGCCAGGCGACTGCGCGATCCGACTTGCACCCCAAGGACGATATCCACCCGCGGCGTTGTAAGGACGAGGTGCGCAGGCGACTGTTACGCAGGTTACACAACACGACGATCACGGCGACGACTACGGTGGGCCGACCGGCCGGCGGCGCTTCTTTCTCGACGGGCGCTCCCACACCACGCCCGGAAAGCCCTTCAAGGGGACCAGCGTCTCGCCGAGATAGGTCCAGTCCTGCAGTTCGTGGATGGCGATGTGGTAGCGCGGCTCGCGGCCCGTGCGGCCGTCGAACAGGGCGCGAGGTATATTGACCATCTGCGCCGAGCGCGCCCGCTCGTAGAGCAGCGGCGTTCCGCATCGGCCGCAGAAGCTTCGCGTCGTGCCGGTGGCGTCATGTCGAAAGCGGGTGATTTCCGTCTCGCCGCGGGTGATCCGCACCCGGCTGCGCCAGCAGCCGACATAGGTCGCATAGGCGGCCCCCTGTGCTCGTCGGCTCGCCTTGGAATGATCGTGCCAGGCCCATCGCGCCGGAATACCGATCTCGATCTCGACGGCGCCGCAAAGACACTCGCCCGTCGTCTGCTCCGCCGAGGGTTTGCGACCCTTAGGCGCCGCTATCGATTTGACCACTACCGACCTCTTCAAGGGGACCCGACCCGAACTGGAGCCGAAGCATATCCCATCCGGCGGGACTCGATAGAATGGGATAGGCCGAGGGTGCGAAAGCCCTGCGGCGTCTATCGTTCAGCGCCGACGGTCACGGCAAAGACGGGTACTGGCTCGTCGAAGCCCTTCAAGGCTCTCGCTTCGAGCTCGACCAGAGGCACGCCCGGGCCGACCGCAGACGCGACTGCGCGATCGATCAGGATTTCGGAATCCTCGGCACTCGCACACAGGCGCGATGCGAGGTTCACGACATTGCCGATTGCCGTGTAGTCGAGGCGGCCCTCCGAACCGATCCGCCCGACCGTGGCCGGTCCCAGGGCCAGCCCGATGCCGAAGCCGAGATGGTGATCGAGCGCGCGCCAGTCCGCGAGAAGCTTCTGCACGCTCATCTGCATGTCCTTGGCCATGCTGACGGCGCGCAAGGCCGGATCCGGCAAGGAGACCGGCGCATTGACCAGCACCATCGCCCCATCGCCGAAGAAGTTCAGCAGCGTCGCCCCGTGACTGGTGACCACTCTTTCGAGGGCATCGTAGTACTGGCGCAGGACGCGAATGACGGTTTCCGGCTCCGCCCGCGCCGAGAAGGCCGTGAAGCCCCGCAGGTCGCAGAACATCACGGCCACCTCCACGCGCCGCCCGTCGAGAACGCGATCGTCGCCGATGCGGTCGACCAGCTCGGCCACTTGCGGGGCAAGAAAGCGCTTGAGTCGGCTGATGCGCTCCGAGCGTTCCTGCGACACCGACAGCTCGTGCGCCATCTCGTTGAACCGGCTCGCCAGTCGTTCGAACTCGTCGCCCGTCGCGAGATGGATCCGATGGTCGAACTGCCCCGCACCGATCCGAGTGACGCCATCCTCCAGCAGGTGGATCGGCCCGACCATGCGCTGGGCCAGCCAATAGGCAAGCGCCGCAGCGAGCGCCGTGCCGACAATGAGGGAGGCTCCGGTGCGCCACAGCGACGCGAAGATCGGACCGAAGGCTTCGGCGAAGGGCTGCTTGACGACGACGCTCCATTCCACACCAGGGATCTGCGACATGGCGGCCAGCACCGTCTGCCCGCCTATATCCTGTCCGAGCGCCGCCTTGCCGGGATGGGCGAGGATGGCGTCACGCAGAACTTGCAGCGGTTGCTGGGTGGCCTCGTCAGCCCGCAACACGAGGCTGATGTCAGGATCGGCGACCAGGCGTCCCGGCCGGTCGAGCACGAATGCGTCGCCGGTCAGTCCGATCTGAATCCTCGAGATCACTTCCCAGATGAATTTGAGATTGATCTCGGCGACCGCCAGCCCGACGGCCGAGCGGTTGCCCGCCACGGCAATGGTCATCACAGGTTCCGAGCCGTCTTGAAAGGTGACCGGACCGTACCAGACCCGGTCCGAGCGAGCCCCCATCACGGCGGGTTCCGCGGAGAGGTCGTCACCGCTCTCCGTTCTGTTCAAGCCGATGCGCGACACGAACAGGCGTTCCCGTCCGTCGGCATCGACCAGAGTGAGGCTGTTGACGGCCGGTGACTGGTGCAGCAGGCGCAAGGCGTCGAGCCGGCGCCTGTCGCCGATCTCCTCGGTCCACGGCAACTGCACCGTCCAGCCGAGCTGATCTCGGATGTTGTCGATGAAATCCAGAATCTTCACCGCGGCCAACCGGGCTTCGGCGTCCAGCAGGTCATTCAGCCTGGCGCGCTGGGCGTGATAGCTGAACCAGGCTTCGCTCGCCCCTGCGATCAGAAGCGGCAGCGCGACCGCAGCAAACAAGGCGCGGAAATACTTCTTGAACAGCGATGTGCGGGGGGCGGCGATCGGATCTGACATCGTCTTAGTACCGTTGCACCGAGGTCTTGCTCGCTTGCTGGGAGCGCGGCACTCCAGTGCCGCTCATGAGATCGAGAGGAAGAAGACAAGAGCGCCACTGGAGTGGCGCGCTCCCAGCAAAGAAGGCCAACCCGTCAAGAACTCCATGCCACGGAACTAGCCTGCGCGGCGACCAACCGGGCAGATCATCCAACCACCGTCATTCGATCACTCGGTCGGCAGTCGTCAGGAGCGACGCCGGAAAGGACAGGCCGAGCGCGCGGGCGGCTTTCAGATTGATGAACAGCTCGACCTTGGTGACCCGCTGCACGGGCAGATCGGATGGCTTCTCACCCTTGAGGATGCGGCCGGCATAGACGCCCGAATGGCGGTGCGACTGATGGAAGTCGCCTCCGTAGCTCATCAGGCCGCCGGCCAGCGGAAAGTCGCGGGATTGCATCATCGCCGGCACGCCATGGTGCATCGCAAGCGCCGCCAGCTGCGGACTGCGATAGGCAAAATAGGGATCGGAGCTGAAGACGAGTCCGCCTGCCTTCGCCTCGCGCACGGCGATGAACATGGCATCGAACTCCTGTTCGGCGCTGGCTTTCAGGACGACGAGCTCGAGCCCCAGGGCGTCCGCCGCAACCTGCAGGTTCTTGAGCTGCGACCCCGAGGTCGGGCTGGTCGGATTGATGGCGACGGCGAACACCTTGGTGGCGGGGCGCACCTCGCGGAGGAACTCCAGGCGCTTGCGCGAGACTTCCACGCTGAGGCTCGATACGCCGGTGAGATTGCCGCCCGGCCGGGACAGGCTGTCCACCACGCCCAGCCGGATGGGATCGCCGCCCATCTCGAAGACGATCGGGATCGTCGTCGTTGCCGACTTCGCCGCCAGCGCCACCTCGGCACCGCCGGCTGCCACGATCACCGCGACCTGACGGTTGGCCAGCTCCTTTGCCAGAGCCGGCAACCGATTGTACTGGCCCTCCGCCCATCGAAAATCGACCGCAACGGAGCGCCCCTCGACATAGCCCGCTTCGGCCAGGCCTTCACGGAAGGCCATCAGGCGACTGCTGTAGCGTTCCGGCGTTTCCGACCCGAGATACCCGATGGTCGGCATGGTTTGGGCATGGGCCTGTGTGTGTGTCTGGGCGCGGACCTGTGCAGCGGCCATCGCCGCCCATGTCGCGGTCCCGCCGACGAGAGCAAGAAAGGTGCGCCGCCTCGTTCGCGCGGCGGCTTCGACCCCCATGGGGAGCGCAGAATGCAAGGTCGTTTCTCCTTCCGACCAATGCCGCGCGATCACTCAACCAAAGGATGGCCGCGCGGCCCAAGCTGCAAAAACCGGGCGACCAATACATCTCCACCAGCGCAATAACTTGGCAGTTATGGCTAGTTCACAGAATAGTTACAGGGACGTTCCCTCGCGTCTTGTGGCTGTTCGGCGTGCACACACACGCCCTGGGGTCGAAACTTGGGGGTCGAGAACTGGTGGGCCGGCTCACTGGCCCAGCGCATCCATCCTCCAGAATTGCTGTTTCGCCAGCCGGCTTTCGAAAGCGTCGATGCCGCCTGCTTTGGCCATTGTCGCTCCAACCTCGTCGAGCCCTTGCAGGAGTCGCTGCCGGCGAAACGGTTCGACCTCGAAGGCGATGCGCCCGCCATCGGAGCGAACGAGCTCCTGTGCCTCGAGATCGATGGTCAAGGTGGCGTTGGCGCCGCGCTCCGCCTCGTCGACGAGCTGCTCGCAGATCGCTTTCGGCAGAACGAGCGGCAGGATGCCGTTCTTGAAGCAGTTGTTGAAGAAGATGTCGGCGAAGGACGGCGCGATGACGCAGCGGATGCCGAAGTCGCGCAACGCCCACGGTGCGTGCTCGCGACTCGACCCGCAGCCGAAATTCTCGAAAGCGATCAGGATGCTGGCCTGCCGATAGGCCGGCCGGTTGAGGACGAATTCGGCGCGTTCGCTGCCGTCCTCGCGGTAGCGCATCTCGGCGAAGAGATGGCGCCCCAGTCCGGTGCGCGCCGTCGTCTTCAGGTAGTCCTTCGGGATGATCATGTCCGTGTCCACGTTCATGATCGGCAAAGGCGCCGCGACGCCGGTCAGCTCGGTGAACTTCTGCATGGTCTGGCCCTTTTGGCGCTTAGATGCGCCTGTCGGTTGCCGGCGTCAAGCATCCGTGGCGGAGCGGCCGGGAAGCATGGTCATCAGGACCCGGTCGCGCATCACGAAGTGATGAAGGAGGGCTGCCGCCGCGTGCAAGCCGGCGACCCAGAGGATGGCATTGCCAAGGGTTCCGTGCACGTCCGCAAGAGAGTTGCCGAAGGCACCGTCGACCGCGGTCAATGGGCCTATGGGGAGCACGCCACCGAAGAGCGTGACAGGATGGCCCTGGAACCAGGCGCCGAATATGGCAGTGAGGGGAAGAGCGAGAAGAAGCACGTAGAGGAGGCCGTGCACGGCTCGCGAGGCAATGAGCATCAGTCGCGGCATCGGAATG
>ERZ778027.4925-NODE-4925-length-10794-cov-6.859112_pt1 | contig 10794 bp, 6 predicted proteins | sample MGYA00375757_ERZ778027 | MGnify/ENA primary metagenome ERZ778027 (study PRJEB29350, sample SAMN05389817) | bioreactor metagenome | isolation source: Ammonium sulfate bioreactor | place: South Africa: University of Cape Town | collected 2014-02-18 ... | reverse complement strand
CCTATCACTACGACGTGTCGAACGCCTTCTACGAACTGTGGCTCGACAAGGAGATGGTCTACACCTGCTCTTATTTCACCGATTGGAACAACTCCATCGACCAGTCGCAGTTCGACAAGCTCGACATGGTTTGTAAGAAGCTGCGCTTGAAACCAGGCGAAACCCTGCTCGACATGGGCTGCGGCTGGGGCGCCCTCTCGATCCACGCGGCCAAATATTATGGCGTGAAGGCCTATGGCGTGACCCTGTCGGAACAGCAGGTCGCCTATGCCAATGAAAAGATCAAACGGCTCGGCCTACAGGATCAAGTGCGCATCGAGTGCAAGGACTATGCGCATGCCGAGGGCGTCTACGACAAAGTGGCGGCCATCGGCATGCTGGAGCATGTCGGCATCGACAACTTTCCCATTTACTACCAGACGGCCGCGCGCTCGCTGCGCCCCGGCGGCCTGTTCCTGCACCATGCCATCACCCGTCCGGGTAAGAGCGAAGCGGCTCGCACCAAGAAGCGCCGGCCGGAATTCGCTGCGCTGACGCGCTACATCTTTCCCGGCGGCGAACTCGATTACATTGGCCGCACCGTCACCAATCTCGAACTGAACGGCTTTGAAGTGCGCGACGTCGAATGCTGGCGTGAGCACTACATGCTAACCTGCCGTCATTGGCACGATCGGCTTGTCGCCAATTGGGATGCGGCGGTGAAAGAAGTCGGCGAGGCGACGGCGCGCACCTGGCTGGTCTATCTCGCGGCTTGTTCGATCACCTTCGAACGCAACAATTGCGGCCTCTATCAAACCCTGTCGGTCAAGCGCCTGAAAAGCCCAACCGACATCCCGCCGACGCGCACTTACATGTATGCGCCTGGACCGACGCCGAAATAGGCTCAAGCAGGCGCGCACCAAAACCAAAAACAAAAAGCCCCATCGTCGGATGGGGCTTTATTGTTTTTATCGTTTTGAAACGCGTAATCCCTGTCGATCAGATCGCGACCACCGGCATGCCGACGCTGACCCGTTCGAACAGGTCGATCACGTCTTCATTGTACATGCGGATGCAGCCATAGGAGGCAGCTGTGCCAACCGAGCCGCGCATGGTGCGCGTCGTGCCGTGAATGGCGATTTCGCTGCGATCGAGCGTGATCGCGCGCGGACCCATCGGATTGCCGGGAGCGCCGCCAGGAATGAGATCGGGCAGCTTCGGATTGTCGCGCTTGACCACGGCCGGCGGTGCCCAAGCCGGGTTGACGAACTTGCCTTCCACATGCGCCCAGCCCGACCAAGCCTTACCGGCTTTGCCGACCGCAACCGGATAGCGGATCGCTTGACCGTTCCCGAGCACCAGGAAAAGCCTGCGTTGGCGCAGGGAGATCACCATCGTGCCAGCCGGATACTGCTCCGGGAAAGGTACGACATCATGTGCAGCAAGCGCCGGCGTAGTGACGGCAGCCGCTGCGGCAACGCCACTCAATTGCAAAAACGCGCGGCGCGACTGCGCCCCGGACAGAAGACCGACCATAACCCCAACCCCGTCGTAACCAGCGAGCCACAAGAGGAAAAACGGCAAGCCGGATAATGTTGAACTGAACGGGGCAGACTATAGCACCAAGGTCGATGCAGCGGTGCAACACCTTGCTGAAAAGGTGAACAAAACCCTGTGCTACACGGCTTTGTGAAAGAATGCGCTCAGGAATGAGGCGGCGCTGAACGCCGTCTCATCGTGACCCGAGAAACTACTCCAGTGGTGCGACGGGAACGTCCGGCGTTGGCGTCGCAGGCTTGGCTGGCGGGGCATCGAGCGGCGCGGCCGGCACATTGGCCGCGGCTGACGGCTCGGAGGTCGCCGGCGCTGTCGTCACCGGACCACCGGGATAAACGACACGCGGTGCCGCGGCCGCCGGCTTGGTTTCCGGCGGGCTCGCTTCAGGCTTGGCCACCTCCGGCTGAGGCAGCGCCGGTGTCACGGGCTTCACCGGCTGAACGCTGTCGCTGCGAGCCGGATCGGGACGCGCGGCTTGCGAGGGTCCTTGCGGACGAGCTGTAGGCGGATTGCTGTCGCCAGGGCGCATACGCGGCCCTTCGCTTTCTGGCCGGGCCGCGGCGCGGGGCGGACGTGTTTGCGGAGCCGTGTGCGATTCCGGCCCAATGCCAGGCAGGACATGCGGCGGGGGCGGCATCGCCGCCGGTGGCGGAGCAGCCGGCGCATCGCGATAGTCATTCGCACGCGCCTCGTTGCGTGGCGTCGTCGTCAGTCGAGCGGAACGGACAATCTCGCCTTCGATGCCATCGACCACCAGCCGGAAGCGCTGGCCGCGACGATCCTGCGCCACGACGATATAGGTGCGCCCGCTGCGTTGCATCTGGCCGATGACGCGATAGCCATCGTCACGCAGGCTCTCGCGAATTTCGCCAGGCGATAGCATGTTGAGCGCCGGCGCCCGATAGCGCGGCGCGTAGATCGGCGCATCGTCATAGTAGGGATCGACCGGATAGGAATAGGTGCGATAGCCCCAATAGCCGTAGATCTGCGCCTGCGCCGGTGCCGCCGCGCCGACCAGAACGGTCGTCGCTGCCAGACCACCGAGCACGGCTGTGCGGGAAAGCATTCGCTTCAGAGCGGCCATTCAAGCCTCCTTTGGGGATGCAACCATGCGCCGCTGACCACGGCCGCACGAAACATCGACAAGTGAACCTACCCCAGACTTTGAGTGTGAATGCGGCAAGGATAGGACGTCAGGGGCGTTTTTAAGAGGCATTGCTGGGTCTGGAATAGTGCCTCCCGTCAGTTTCCCGCATTGGCGGCGACAATTCCCACAAAACGGTCGATATCCGCCTCCCGGGTGACGAAAGAGGTCACCAAACGGACGAAAACCTCATTTGACTCCGGTCTTTCGGCGATGGCCAGCCGATCAGCGGACCAGGGATAATACCGGGCGCCGGCCTGCTTGAGCGCCAGATCGGCGGCCCGCGGCAAAATGGCGAACACTTCATTGGCCTCGACCGACCACGCGAGACGGACGCCAGGAATGGCGGGCAATGCCTTAGCCAGCCGTGCCGCACAACCATTGGAATGACGCGCCAGGGCGAGCCAATGATCGTCATCCAGCCACGCCAGCATTTGAGCGGCCAGGAAACGCCCTTTCGATAAAGTGTGCCCGCCACGCTTGCGCCGATAGGCAAAGTCGGTGGCCAAGGCTTTGTCGAAGAAGACGACGGCCTCGCAGGCGAAAGCCCCGTTCTTCGAGGCGCCGAGCGACAGGACGTCAACGCCAACCCGCCATGTGATGTCGGCTGGCGCGCAGCCCAGGGATACCACCGCATTGGCAAACCGGGCCCCGTCCATATGCACGCGGACGTTGTGGCCATGAGCAAGGGCCGCCAATTCGGCTACTTCATTTGGCTGATAAAGCGTCCCGGACTCGCTGGCTTGAGAGAGCGACAAAGCCGCTGGCTGCACCTGTTTGACCAAGCCGGCCGGATAGGCAGCCAAGCTCGCGGCCAGCGCTGTCGGCGTGATCTTGCCGGCATCCCCGGGAATACCGATGAGCTTGGCACCCGCCGAGAAAAACTCCGGCGCGCCACATTCGTCATCCATCACATGAGCATGGGCATGACAGAAGATCGCCCCATAGGGCGGTGTTAGCGCCGCCAGGGCGAGAGCATTGGCGGCCGTGCCGCTCGCCAGGAGGAAAACCGCGCAGTCACGCTCGAACAGTTCGCTGATCCGCTCCTCGGCGCGACGGGTGAACGGATCGGCGCCGTAGGCCGGCACTACTCCATCGTTAGCCGCAACAAGCGCCTCCAGGACCTTGCTGGACGCACCGCTGGCATTGTCGCTGGCAAAGTCGAGGGAGGATGTTTCAACAGTCTGCATGGCTGCTGACATGCCCCACATTCCGTGGTCCGAGCAATGTCTTATGAAGGATTTTAACGGATTTCTGTGGCATCCACGGCGGATAATCGCTAGATTAGAATACCTTATGCAGGCAGGGCGCCATCCGTTCCGCCGCCTGCCTGGAAAGGGAGCTGGCACATCACCTCCGGAAGCATTACGTCGCGCCTTGAGCCGACGGCAGAAAATATCAACATGCCACGGGGCGATGATGCGGAAATGTTCGATCTCGCACCCGTCTCGCTATGGCTGGAAGACTATTCCGGACTGCGGATTCATTTCGAGGGCTTGCGCGCACAAGGCGTCGTGGATTTGCGCGCCTATCTCCGCGAGGATCGCGAGCGCATACGCATCTGTTCGGCGCACCTTCGTGTCATCAAGGTCAACCGCAAAACCTTGAGCCTGTTCGAGGCCGCCGATCTCGATACTCTGACCGCGAACATCCATCACGTTTTCCGCGACGATATGTTCGACGCCCATGTCGACGAATTGGCCCAGCTCTGGGACGGCCACAGCCATTTCCACGGCACGAGCGTCAACTATTCCCTTTCCGGCCGCCGTATCGATATTCAATTGAAAGGCTCGATTCTCCCTGGTTATGAGAACGACTGGCAGCGCGTGCTGGTCGCCATCGAGGACGTAACCGAGCGCGAAACCGCCCGCCGTGCTTTGACCGCCAGTGAAGCCTATGCGCGTGGCCTCTTCGCCCATTCGCCCACTTCTGGAAGAAATCCGCTTTCGCGGCATCACCGATTTCCGCGTCTTCACCGATGTACATCCCGAATTCGTCGAACGCTGCATGAGCGAGATTCGCGTCATCGACATCAATCAGCAGACCCTGCAGATTTTTGGCGCGCCCAACAAAGCCGTTTTGCTGCAGCGCCTCGACGAAGTCTTCCGCGACGACATGCGGCAGAATTTCCGCGAGCAATTGATCGACCTCTGGGACGGCAAACTCTTTCAGCAACGCGAAGTGCTGAACTATTCTCTCGACGGAGCCGAGATCCATTTCTACATGCAATTCTCGGTATTGCCCGGTCACGAGAAGGACTGGTCCCTGGTGCAGATCGCCCTCACCGACATCACGGCGCGCAAAAAGGCCGAAGCCTATCTCGAATATCTCGGCAAGCACGACGTTTTGACCAAGCTCTACAATCGCTCCTTCTACGTCGACGAATTGCATCGGCTGGAGCGCAAGGGCCCAAGTCCCGTTACCATCATCATGGCGGATCTCGACGGCTTGAAAATCGTCAATGACCAACTCGGCCATGCCGCTGGCGACACGCTGCTCGCCCGCATGGGAGAAGTCCTGTGCAAGCTCGTCGAGAAGCCCAACCATGCCGCGCGAATCGGCGGGGACGAATTCGCCGTCCTGCTGCCCGGCGCCGACGAAACCGTTGGCCAGAAATTGATGGACGACATCAATGCCCTCGTCGAACTGAACAATCAGTATTACGGGGAGCCCCGCCTCAGCCTGTCGATCGGTGCCGCCACGAGCCGGCCCGGCGAGCGGCTGGAGGCGACGATCAAACGCGCTGACGACCATATGTATGAAGTGAAACGGTCCCGGTATACGCAGCCCGGCCACGACCGCCGGCGCCGGCCCCAACGCCTCGTCGGCAGCCAGGCGGAGAGCGACGCCTCATAAATCGGCGCCGCTTGCCTCTGCCCCGTTTCTCGCCAATTTGCCCGTTTCGCGTCCATGCGGCGCTATAATTATCCCCGTGCCAACGGCTTCCCCCACTTGTAAGCTCGGGGTAAATCTGCCATGTTCGCGCGCCCTGAATAGGACAGCTATGCTGACCATTTAGGCCAGAGGGCATCGGTCCTTGAAATTGCTGGCGAAAAGGATGGCGCGAGGCGGCCATCTCGAAGCGCCGATCTATGGGTATCGCAACCGGCGGCCAGCAAGCGGCCGGGAATAGAGATGTCAATCGCATCACCGGGTCTGGAGCGGGGGATGATAGGGCGTATGTGGCGAAAACGGTTCGGCGATGTCCGGCGAAAACCCGCCGGTCGGGGACCGCGAACGCGCGTCCCTTGCAATTGATCTAATTCTGATTTCGCCCATTTACTTTGGCAAGATTTTTCCAGGTGTGACCGACAAGCAAGCAATCTGCGCGTGAGCGACAGATGATTTGTCAAGCGATCTGGATAAGCGATCTGGCCAGCACAGTTTCCGGAGCAGCGCCATGAACGGCCAGTACTTTGACCCCGCCCTCCCCCGTGCCCAGGGCCTTTACGACCCGTCGAAGGAACATGATTCCTGCGGCGTTGGCTTCGTCGCCCGCCTCGATAACGTCAAGACCAACGACGTCGTCGCCATGGGCCTGCAGATTCTTCTGAATATCGACCATCGCGGCGCCGTCGGCGCGGATCCGAAGCTCGGCGACGGCTGCGGTATCCTGACCCAGATTCCGCATGAATTCTTCGGCCCCGAATGCGCCAAGCTCGGCTTCACACTGCCGGCGGCCCAGCATTACGGCATCGGCCAGTTCTTCATGCCGCAGAATGCCGGCGTGCGTGCCGAGATCGAAGCCATCGTCAACCGCTCCATCGAGGAAGAAGGTCTGACCCTGCTCGGCTGGCGCGATGTGCCTGTCGACAATTCAGACCTGGGCGAGGCCGTAAAGGCTGTCGAACCGGTGATGCGCCAGGTCTTCGTCGGCCGTGGCCCCGGCGTGCGCGATGACGACGATTTCGAGCGCAAGCTCTATATCGCCCGCAAGGTGATCTCGGGCGCCGTGATCGCGCTGTCCAATGCAGATGCTGCCGAATTTTATGCGGTGTCGATGTCCTGCCGCACCATTGTCTATAAGGGCATGGTGTTGGTCTCGCAGCTCGGCGATTACTACACCGATCTCAAGGACCCGCGTTACGGCAGCGCCCTGGCGCTGGTGCATCAGCGCTTCGCCACCAATACTTTTCCGTCCTGGCGCCTGGCGCATCCCTACCGCATGGTCGCGCATAACGGCGAAATCAACACCCTGCGCGGCAACGTCAACTGGATGGCGGCGCGGCAGGCTTCGGTTGAATCGAAGCTCTACGGCAACAACATTTCGAAGCTCTGGCCGATCTCCTACGAGGGCCAGTCCGATACTGCCTGCTTCGACAATGCGCTCGAATTCCTCGTGCAGGGCGGCTATTCGCTGGCCCATGCAGCGATGATGCTGATCCCGGAAGCCTGGGCTGGCAATCCGCTGATGAGCGAAGACCGCCGCGCCTTCTATGAATATCATGCCGCTCTGATGGAACCGTGGGACGGCCCCGCCGCCATGGCTTTCACTGACGGCCGCCAGATCGGCGCCACGCTTGACCGCAACGGCCTGCGCCCGGCCCGCTACATCGTTACCGATGACGGCCTCGTGGTCATGTCGTCGGAAGTCGGCGTGTTGCCGATTCCCGAAGAGAAGATCGTCACCAAGTGGCGCCTGCAGCCGGGCAAGATGCTGCTCGTCGATCTTGAAAAGCACGCCATCATCTCCGACGATGAGATGAAGGCGACCATGGCCGGCGCCCATCCCTACAAGACCTGGCTCGACCGCACCCAGATCGTCCTGGAAGACTTGGCGCCGATGGAGCCGCGCGCGCCGCGCACCGACGTGTCGCTGCTCGATCGCCAGCAGGCGTTCGGCTACACCCAGGAAGATCTGGCCATTCTGCTCGCGCCGATGGCGATCACCGGCGAAGAAGCCACCGGGTCCATGGGCACCGACACGCCGATCTCGGCTATGTCGGACCAGTCGAAGTTGCTCTACACTTATTTCAAGCAGAACTTCGCGCAGGTGACGAACCCGCCAATCGACCCGATCCGCGAACAGCTCGTCATGAGCCTGGTGTCCTTCATCGGCCCGCGCCCGAACCTGCTCGATCTTGAAGGCACCTCGAAGCGCAAGCGTCTCGAAGTGCGCCAGCCGATCCTCACCAATGAGGATCTGGAGAAGATCCGCAACATCGGCATGATCGAAGAGACCTTCGATACCCGTACGCTCGACATCACCTATGCCGCCGATCGGGGCGCCGAGGCGATGGAAGCGATGCTGGAACGCCTGTGCCAGCGCGCCGAAGATGCCGTGCGCGGCGTCTACAACATCATCATCCTGTCTGACCGCATGACCGGACCGGACCGCATTCCGATCCCGGCCCTGCTGGCGACGGCCGCCGTCCACCATCACTTGATCCGCAAGGGCCTGCGCACGTCGGTCGGTCTCGTCGTCGAAACCGGCGAAGCCCGCGAAGTGCATCACTTCGCCTGTCTCGCCGGCTATGGCGCCGAAGCGATCAATCCCTATCTCGCCTTCGAAACCCTCGCCGCCATGGCCGAGGACTTTCCCGAAGAGGTGGATGAGGACGAAGTCGTCAAGCGCTTCATCAAGTCGATCGGCAAGGGCCTTCTCAAGGTCATGTCGAAGATGGGCATTTCGACCTATCAGTCCTATTGCGGCGCGCAGATTTTCGACGCTGTCGGCCTGTCGCAGCGTTTCGTCGACCGCTATTTCACCGGCACGGCCACCCGCATCGGTGGCGTTGGCCTTGATGAAATCTCCCAGGAGAGCATCAAGCGCCATGCGGACGCCTTCGGCGACTCGCCCGTCTATCGCACCATGCTGCATGTCGGCGGCGATTATGCGTTCCGCTTCCGCGGCGAAGCCCATTCCTGGTCGCCGCAATCGGTCTCGCTGCTGCAGCATGCGGTGCGCGGCAATGCGCAGGATCAATATCGCGCCTATGCCAAGCTGCTCAACGAACAGGATGAGCGGCTGCTGACGATCCGCGGTCTCTTCCGTGTCAAGTCGGCGGAAGAAGTTGGCCGCACGCCCGTGCCGCTTGAGGAAGTGGAATCCGCCAAGGATATCGTCAAGCGTTTCGCCACCGGCGCCATGTCCTATGGCTCGATCTCGCGCGAGGCGCACACGACGCTCGCCATTGCCATGAACCGGATCGGCGGCAAGTCGAACACCGGCGAAGGCGGCGAAGAGGTGGACCGCTTCACTCCGCTGCCGAACGGCGATTCCATGCGCTCGGCCATCAAGCAGGTGGCATCCGGCCGCTTCGGCGTGACGACGGAGTATCTCGTCAACTCCGACATGATGCAGATCAAGATGGCCCAGGGCGCCAAGCCTGGCGAAGGCGGCCAGTTGCCCGGCCATAAGGTCGATGCCGTTATCGCCAAGGTGCGCCATTCGACGCCCGGCGTTGGTCTCATTTCGCCGCCGCCGCACCATGACATCTATTCGATCGAAGATCTGGCGCAGCTCATCTACGATCTGAAGAACGTCAATCCGACGGCGCAGGTCTCGGTGAAGCTCGTCTCGGAAGTCGGCGTCGGCACGGTTGCCGCCGGCGTCTCCAAGGGCCGCGCCGATCATGTGACGATTTCCGGTTATGAAGGTGGCACCGGCGCCTCGCCGCTGACCTCGATCAAGCATGCCGGCAGCCCGTGGGAAATCGGCCTTGCCGAAACCCATCAGACCCTCGTCTTGAACCGGCTGCGTTCGCGCATCACGGTGCAGGTCGACGGCGGTCTGCGCACCGGCCGCGACGTCATCGTGGGCGCCCTGCTTGGCGCCGACGAATTCGGCTTCGCCACCGCGCCGCTGGTGGCCGCCGGCTGCATCATGATGCGCAAGTGCCATCTCAACACCTGCCCGGTCGGCGTCGCCACCCAGGACCCGGTGTTGCGTAAGCGCTTCGTCGGCCAGCCCGAGCATGTGATCAACTTCTTCTTCTTCATCGCCGAAGAAGTGCGCGAGATCATGGCTTCGTTGGGGTATCGCACCTTCAACGAGATGATCGGCCAGATGCAGATGCTCGATCGCTCGAAGGTGGATGCCCATTGGAAGACCAAGGGCCTCGACTTCAGCCGCCTCTTCCACAAGCCGGAAGCGGTCAGGGGCGATGGCATCTACAAGCAGATCGATCAGGATCACGGCCTGGAGAAGGTGCTCGATCGTCGGCTCATCGCCGCCGCGCGCGGCGCTATCGACGAGATGAAGCCGGTCATTATCGAAGAGACGATCCGCAACGTCGATCGCACCACCGGCGCCATGTTGTCGGGCGAGATCGCCAAGAAATACGGCCACGAGGGCCTGCCTGACGACACCATCCACGTGAAGCTGAACGGCACCGCCGGCCAGAGCTTCGGCGCGTGGACGGCGCGCGGCGTGACGCTCGAACTCGAAGGCCAGGCCAACGACTATGTCGGCAAGGGTCTGTCGGGCGGCCGCATCGTCATCTATCCGTCAGCCCAGTCGACCAAGATCGTACCGCATGAATCGATCATCGTCGGCAATACCGTGCTCTACGGCGCCATCGCGGGCGAATGCTACTTCCGCGGCGTCGCCGGCGAGCGCTTCGCGGTCCGCAATTCCGGCGCCATCGCCGTCGTTGAAGGCACCGGCGATCACGGCTGCGAATATATGACGGGCGGCATCGTCGTCGTCATCGGCCAGACCGGGCGTAATTTCGCGGCCGGCATGTCGGGCGGCATCGCCTATGTGCTCGACGAGGACAACAACTTCGCCAAGCGCTGCAACCTCGCCATGGTCGAACTGGAATCGGTCGCCGAGGAAGAGGAGCTTAATCAGCGCCTCCACCACCAGGGCGGCGATTTGCAGGTCCACGGCCGGGTCGATGTGATGAGCGACATGACGCGCTTCGATGCGGAGCGTCTGCATCAGCTCATTTCCAACCACCTGCGCTATACCGGCTCGAGCCGGGCGCAGGACATTCTCGATAATTGGGACGCCTATAAGGGCAAGTTCCGCAAGGTCATGCCGGTCGAATATCGCCGCGCCCTCAACGAAATGTTGGCGCAGCAGCCGGCGGCCGCGCTCGCGGCGGGGGGGTAATCCGATGGGCAAGGAAACGGGGTTTCTCGAGATCGATCCGCAGGGCCGCAAGTAC
>ERZ778027.4923-NODE-4923-length-10806-cov-6.616687_pt1 | contig 10806 bp, 11 predicted proteins | sample MGYA00375757_ERZ778027 | MGnify/ENA primary metagenome ERZ778027 (study PRJEB29350, sample SAMN05389817) | bioreactor metagenome | isolation source: Ammonium sulfate bioreactor | place: South Africa: University of Cape Town | collected 2014-02-18 ... | reverse complement strand
TTAATCGTTTAGAATTCAAATGTTTTAACATTAATAAATTGAATAACATCATAATAACAATTGGCATAATAGCATCAATAGTCACTGTACATACTGTAGTAAATGTGCTATAGAAATCTGATCGACGACCACAACTTGTTCCACTACGATTTGTTTCATATCCAAATACAGTATGAAGATAAAATATTGACCAAATAATACAACTAATCGGTACTAACCGTTTAGCGAGTTTTATTGAACTAAGTTGTCTTACTGAAGGTTTTCTTGATGTTATTAAAAATCGATCAATTGCAATGACACATAAAAAATGTCGTGTAAGTGTTAAAGAATATCCCGATAGATATGCTCGACCTTTACAATACCAATCAATATTTCGAGATGGATCATTTACTCCAAGCGTAGGTAATACTCTTGTTAAATATCCAATATTTATTGTAATAAGATTTGCTAATGAAACCATTAAAAAATATATTGAACAAACACTTATTCGCATTGATTTTTTTGAAAATATAATTATATTCAATAGATTACCTACATTTCCCAAGATAAATAATGGACAATACACGTAACGAGCTAATTCTGATCGAATATTCGTAAATATTATTGATAAACTAGACATCTTCACAAAGATTATTTCAATTTCTATAAAAAAAAAGTATAAGAAAATAAAGATAAGTGAGAGTCTTATCTAGGATTATATCATATATTTATTAGCGACGCAATTTCATACGACACAATAAGAACATAAGAAACATTTCTATCAAGACATAAAATGGCAAACTCAGATTATATTCTTTGTTTTTCTTATTAAAAATATATCTGCTGGAAGTTTCAATGAAATGCATATTTAAGAAAATTAATTATGCATGACATAGTTTATTACATTAACGGATGACCCAAATTAAATGGTTCTTTTAATATTTTTGATGTAATTCATTCATGTGTCAGTAATTAAGATAAAGATACTTTTTTATCGAAAGGTTCCTTGTCAAGTTCTAAGACATTTTAATTGTTGGATGTCAATTTATTGAAAATACACAAAATATATCAGAAGATACAGCATGAAAAGCTCTACAATCTGTAAACTAAGATTTTTTCAATTGCGTATTTTTTGTTTTTAAAAACAAGCGAAAGTCCATGGGGTCAATTTTTATCATTGCCGAAACCGATCGCACGGAGTTTGAAATTATTTTTAAGATAACAAGCATCTAAATAAAATGAACTATTCTTTGTAATTGGTAGGGCTGTTCACATTGCATCTCCTGGTATATTTTGTGTATTTTCAATAAATTGACATCCAACAATTAAAATGTCTTAGAACTTGACAAGGAACCTTTCGATAAAAAAGTATCTTTATCTTAATTACTGACACATGAATGAATTACATCAAAAATATTAAAAGAACCATTTAATTTGGGTCATCCGTTAGTGTAATGAATTATGTCATGCATAATTAATTTTCTCAAAGATTCATCTCGTTGAAACTTCCAGTAAATATACTTTTAATAAGAAAAAAAAAGATTATCATCTGAGTTTGATATTTGATGTCTTGATAGAAATGTTTCTTATGTTCTTATTATGTCGTATGAAATTGCGTTGCTTATTTATACATCGAGGGTGTTGAGTTTAAATACAATCTACTACGACGCGTTTCGCTAGTGTGAATGGTGAATGTGTGTCTAGAACAAAGAAGAAACAAAATGAAAGTGCAAAAAGAAAAAGAATGGATAAGCTATGAATATATGTATACAAAGAGATGAAGTGTTTGTTGGACTGAATTTAATTTTACATTAGACGGTTCGTAATGTGTTTATTTATTTGCTAGAATGAAGTAGATATGAAGAGAAAGTGTTATCCGAAGAAAGGTTGTCTTCATCTTTCTGTTTATTTATCAACATAGTTCGATGGTAGCTGCATGTGTTCGAGATGTTGTTGAACAAAAGAAGCTTTCCTTTTCTGTATTGATATACTATTGAACTCATAGTCTTCTAGTTCACGTTTCATGAGTATTTCATCTTCATGCTCGTCGAATGTAGGCGTTGAGGATGTTGACGTTCTCGTTGATATCGATCGAAAGGTAATTCCTGTTGTTGATTGACACGATGAAGCGTTTCAATTCTATGAAGTCTATTTCGAGCTAGCTACGGATCTCATCAGTTGGCATTTAATTCAGAACAAACGAATAGAGTTTCAATATTCCAAAGATCGCGAATTTTGTCATCGAGATTTAAATCTAGAATAAATGAAGGAAAGAAACAGTAAGTCGTTTATTATGTTTTTATAAAATCTGCATTTGCTTTATATTTAGAAATAGTTGAGTATCGGTTTTGAACATGAAATTGTGATCGATGCTGATATGAAATAGATGTGATGATATCAATTTGATGTTCTTTAACTTAGATTTCACTTCAAAGTTTCATTTATATGAAATGAAAAAATGCAAAAATTAGCTGATTAATCACCGATATTCAAATGATCTTCTCGATATAGGATAATATTTTCATTACTTATTTGACAAGTAACGTGCATCGAGAGTCGATTCACTTGACTCTCCTTACAGTCGAGGGAATAATCTAAGCAATCGCCCCTAGTGCTTGACGAAAATGATGTTGTTCATCTGACCCATCCACACATTGCTGATTCCCTATATTATGTATATCAAATGAAGAAAAAAAATTTATATCTCGTATTTACATACCATCACAAATATGTCACCAATCATGACAAACTTTTCCATAATCTCATGGAGATGATGTTTGATAACAAGTTGTACTTACCGAAAAGTTGACTACTCAATAGATATCGTAACTTTTTACCATATTGAGACAGAACTGTGTCTTCAAAACTACTTTGTGAAAATTGATATTCACATAAGACTCCAAAAGTTCGATTGTTTGTACGATTACATATGAAGAATTGTTCTGTTTCTTTAGCAATTCGACGATATAATCGAGAATTTTCAAGATAAGTTTGATACTCTTTCAAAACATTGAATGATAACAATATATCTCCACTCAAACAACCGAGAAAATAATTTCGTTGAATCGATATAAATCCAATGGATCTAATACAATATTTAATTGATTGTAGTTATTCCATATTATTGATGAAAAGTACGTCATCACCGTCGTAATATATGCAATCATAGGCTTGTGTTTCATCGTAATTATTCGTGTCATACAACAGAATAGTTGAATCACAAAGGATAAAAAACAATCAACGTAGTTCCTTTGTCTCTATGGAGGAAACGGGTTCCTTATTGTCATGTATCCCATCTGCGTAAAAAAAAGTGATAATGTTATCTTTTGACTCTATAAAAGTAGAAGTGTTATTGTCATCGTGTGTCAATGACAATGCATTTATTTTACCTTTTCATCACTACTCTGTTCGTCTTACAAATAGAAACGAACGAATATAAATCGCAGTTAATTTGGAATCGATTCAAAACTGTTCATAAGAAACAATATGTCAATTATGAAGAAGAAAAATATCGGTAAATGATTACAAATGTCTATACTATCAAAAAAAAATTGTCATTCTTTTAGTCAAACTATTTTCGACAATAATGTTGCAATGATCAATAAACATAATTTTGAAGCTGATTTGGGCCTACATAGTTATACGCTTAAAATCAATCAATTTGCTGATATGGTAAATGTTGATTTGAAAGAGAAAATAATTATTTTTCCAATTAGACTCATAAAGAAGTTCTACGAATGATGACAAGCAGATTCAATGAAAGCAAGTTTGATGAAAATACATATGTTGAGTTGCCAAACTTGCCTATTCCAGCTTCGATCGGTCAGTCTATTTGAATTGAAGTATTTTACAATACTGAAATATATTTTTAGATTGGCGAGAAAAAGGTGCTGTAACAAAAATCATTGAAGTACAAGGTGAATGTGCTTCAGATTGGGCTTTTGCAGCCGCAGGTGCTCTTGAAGGACAACATTTCCTTAAGACAGGCAAATTAATACGATTATCTGCACAGAATTTGATGGATTGTTCGAGTAAATTTGGTAATGAAGGTTGTAACGGAGGACTCGTCAATGCCGCATTGCAATATGTTAAAGAAAATAAAGGTTTGGATACTGAAGTAAGCTATCCATATGAAGCCATGGAAGGTAAATGTCGTTTCAATCAATCTACGGTGGGTGCAAATTGCACAGTCAGTATTATGCACGTATATACATTGTCTTTTCTCCGTTCATTTTGATATTCATTTTAGGGTTTTGTTAACATTCCATCTCGAAATGAAACAGCTTTGCAAATTGCTCTTGCTACTGTTGGTCCTATTGCAGTTGCAATCGATTCTACACATCCATCTTTCATCTTCTATTCATCAGGTGTCTATGATGAGCCGGCATGTTCGACAACACAATTAGCTCATACAATTATTATTGTTGGATATGGAACATTTAATAATGGAACGACGAGCCGAGATTATTACATAGGAAAAAATTCTTGGAGTGAAACATGGGGAATGAATGGTTATGTTTGGATGAGTCGTAACAACAATAATCAATGTGGTATTGCAACTAAAGCAAGCTATCCGTTGGTTTAAATCCATATAGTTCCATCAGCACATATAAAAACACACATTTGTTTTTTCTCTTTTTTTATGAATTCACTTCCTCGTCAGTGCCTTCGAACTCTTCATACCGTGTGCTTAATGTACCTTTCTCTTAGTTATTCACATAATTAAAATAAACATACACATATATTACGAAAATGATAGCATTCTGAAATAAGTGATAAGGACGATCTGTAGAGATGTAATGTATAACTGTCATTATAGAGAGCAGAAAATAATCGTGTGAAAGATATTACACACGTAATATATCATTGTGGACCACTAGTATTTTATATAATTTTAGGTTACTTTGCCACTACAGCTGTTTATGTATGTTTATAAAATTTTAGATGCAACAGAATATATGAACTGTTCGAAAGCTTTGGATTAAAGTTTTAGTGTTGCTTATCATCATTGAATTCAATGACAGGAAAGAACTGACTCATTTAATGATTTTTCTATCTTAATCTGAAATTATACAAAAATAAATTGTCTCAATTTTAAAGATGTTATAGTCAATCAACTGAAGCGTAAAAAACGTCTATTTTGCATTAAAACTACGAAAATATCCACACAATGTTTTTCATTCCATTGGTCACAAATAACTATATCTCCTTGAATCCGTATTTTCTTTCTAATTGTATGATGGCGAAATCCATCTTTATTAAGTATGATATATTCATAACTATTACGAATTTTAACTTCACAAATCTCAGGAGCAATCATATGTATTAATACATGTTTATTTTTCATAGGAGGAGTCACAAAACAGTTAACAACATCAGTATGACCTTTATTTGAACAATCAATACCATCAATCAATAAAGTTGCATATACATGAGCAAATTCTGACGTTTTAATAGAAAGTATAAACGGATGTTAATCTTGTGTTATATCAATTGAACTAATGCTGGTATGAATTGCTGTTGATTTCTGTTCATTCAGTGTACTAATGATAGTTTTCTCGACTTCACGTTTGCGATGAATATTCAATATTTCACTAATACTACAGGGTTGCAAAGAATATTATTCCAGATGGGCAACGCTACAATTCTGAATAACACCCATAATGAATTTTATATCGAAAGAAAGTCGGTGAAAAATGGGGTTTCCTGATACCAAATGATAAGGACTTGAAAAATCTTTGTTTAAACGAAACTTCTGGGTTTCTCAATACGCGTGATAGTAGCTATTTAGAAGTATTTTTCTTTTCTTTTCGTTTCGTTAGAAAATTACGAGAGATAAGTTCTAGCGATTTGTGAAATCATTTTCTCGACCGACCGATCGATCGATCGACGTATTTTATAAAAGAATTCATTGTCTTTTAAATCAACAAAGTTTCATTATTTGAAAATGACTGGTGCTTACGATACCGAACAGCAAAGAATGATTGACAGAATTAGATGGATTGCCTTTCGTGAAGCACGTGACGCTGGTGTAACATTTATAAATCGACAATGGGTGACGGAAAAAACGGAGTGGTGAGCAAAAACATATGATAAATGTTTTGCTGACTATTCAAATTCTAGCCGCAAGCACAAATTATCCCAAGCTGGTCAAGATACCATTCTTAATGCGAATGATAAACAAAGAATATGTGGTTCCAAAACCGTTAAAAACAGAGACACATACTGTATATCGAATCGATTATACCATTCGTAGACCAAATTATCGAAATGATCTGTGGGATTTTCATTATGTTTACCTGCAAGAGATTGCTCTGGCTGATCAAAAATAAAGGTGAATCTTGATGCAAAACGTATTTCCTTTCTTGAGAGATGAAGAAAATTTTATCAATCCGGACGAAGTTATATTTGTCCATGATAAGGCACCATGCATGCGAGCAAATATGACTCAACATTTGATTCAAGATAACGATATCAAAATGAGTAGAGTTTAGCGAACTTGTGGTTTCATCATAGAATTGGTAGCAGTAGTACCTATAATCGAGTTGAATATTTTTTATATTTAATAGCAACGGTTAGATCTCCTTCTTGTTCTTCATCATAATTATTTTCATCAGAAATGAAAACATTATAATCACGTAATCGATGGTAGAGTGATTTGGAAACCGTTCGAAACCTAGTACTCATTTCAATGTGAACTAGAGCAAATGAATGTATTTTGAAAGGAATACAAAAAATATTCGTATTCTGTTCTAACAGCTGCACAACATTTTTCGTTAGTAAAGGAGAATAAATAGTATCGATGAACATTTTGGTTCGCAGCTATTTGACACCTGTTATAACGCAATGAGAAAAAAATAATATGATAATGCTTTTACAACATGAGCAGTAGACTTTATTCTATTACAATAAACGCTAAAATAGATGTATATTTTATCACCACTCCATATGCTTCTTCGAAGTGACTTAGGAAGATTAAAAAGTATATTCACTATCCGAGGCCGAATTTTTTTGATGTGCTGTTGTTCATTCCGCACAAGCACAAAACAATGTATAAAGAATATTTATTGATTAAATTTATCATTCTTGTTCTGAACACTTCGATTCATTTCAAGAACAAAAGACATCTTTAGTCTAGAGATAGACTATTTGTACGCCCTCTGAAAAAATCAATCCTTTTTTTTTTCATGTGTCCAATTTTGTCAAATTGACAAATGTATTGAAGAACATCTTTTCATTTCAACATCGAATACTCTGCTTATTAATCGCTCGTTTCAATTATCACAACATTTTTAAGTAGCTATTTGAATTAAAATAAAATGAAAAGATTAGAAAAATGTGATGTTGATTAAATTAATTCAGTCCTTAAAAGGTTAATAATAGATTATCACAATACTATTCTGCAAACATTTTTTGAGTAACTTTTTCTGAAATATTCAATTTATGATAACCCGATTGTTTACTCTACTTTTACAGTATGAAGTCAGCTTGCACACAATGTCAAACACTTTTCCTCTAGTAATTAATGAATATGAAACTTACGTATATTTTCCCGTGCAGGCTTAATAACCGATACTGAACATAGGATATTAAAATAGTGACGCAGTTATATATAAAGAATAGTTTCATTTCATCTATTATATAAACAGAAAGTGAAAGTGAACGCAAAAGAGAGAAAGATAATGGCTAGCTCGTTTGTACAGCTCGGTACTGAATTACGACAAATTATCATCCCAATAATCATGTTTTTTGGCATACTAGGAAATTCACTCAATATAATTGTGCTCACTAGACCTGCCTTGTATAAGCATGCTTGTTCTCGTTATTTGTTGGTTCTTGGCTGCACCAATCTTTTCTCTGCAAGTGTGGTTCTTATTTTTCGCCTTTTAAGTGATGGATATCAACTTGATCTTACTCGAACTTCTGTGGTTTTATGTAAAACGGTTTCATTCTTCTCACAAACATCGGCAATATCCTCATCATATATGATTGTAGTCACCTCGTTCGATCGATTCTGTGCCAGTTCAACTAGTATTCGTTTACGTGCATATAGCAACGTCACAGTAAGTCGGTGGGTTATTCTATTTGTTCTTACTGTGATTGAACTCTTTCACCTCAACACTTTGATTCTGACCGATTTACGAACGACTGACACGCTCTACAAACAGGTGTTCATAGTCATGCAAATTTTTATATACACTGTTATTGCACCTGCTCTCATGGCAATTTTCGGTGCTTTGACCATCTACAATATTAAAAAAACGCGTGTTGCACCTGTAGTAGGTGCACGCCATCGTCGTACTGAAACTCAACTTGCTAGTATGCTCATCCTTCAAGTGAGCACCAATATTTTACTTGCAGCACCCGCAGGCTTCGCTTCTCTAATAACGGTCATGCCAAACACATTCTCAACTACGGTTCAGTTTTTTCTTGCTTGGGTTATCCTTCAACTATTTCTTTACGCATCGTTTACTACACCCATCGTTATGTACATCATCTCGGCTAGCATATATAGAAAAGAACTCATTCGGTTGTTTTATAAAGTATTTTATCCAGCTGGTAATGCTCACGCCAATATATTGACAAATCAAGTAACACCAATGCATTCATAACTCATTCCTAAGTTCGAAGATTAACGTATGCGTTTTATTTTCGCAAATAAATAGAATTATTACAAAGTATTCTAATTTGTTTTCAATCATAAGAGCGGATAATAATTTATGAATTCTTTTCCTCAGCACTTGGTTAGATCCTGATTTAGTTTCGTGACACTACCATTATTTTTGAAACTATTATTCAATAATCGATCATACTGAAGTGTGATATCTACCAATCGATAGTAAAAGAGTGCACCAATAAGAAAAGCCTCTGTACTAATAATTAGTTCAGATTTTTTTATGGCTCGCTAATATGCCACCGAAACTTGTTCGCGAGTATCAACGAGCTCAATGTATTGCATTGAGAAAGGCTGGTATGTCATATCGTGCGATTGCTGCAAATGTTGGTGTTTCTCGGGCTTCAGTTCAAAGAACTTTAGAAAGATACGATGAAACAGGTGATTTTCAAGATCATCCTCGGTCTGGTAGACCGAAAAAACTCAATGATCGTAATATTCGTATGTTGAAACATTTAGTTCAAGATGAAGATAATCGAAGTTCTCCAAGAGAACTAATGATTCAACTAAACGAATCGTTAGAAAAATCAGTTGGTAGAAGGTTTTATTTAGTGATGAATCAACTTTTTATGTTATTAAACGTAAAAGTGAAACAAAAATATGGCGAGCAAAAAATGAAAAATGGCTAGAAGCTTGTATGGCTGTTGCTCCTACGGGCGGTGGAGGTCGTGCTGAATTTTGGGATGTCATCACATGGAAAGGAGCAGATTGTTTCAGAGTTTATAGTGAAAATACGTACAGTGAAGTCTATTGCATTGCCAGAGTGTTTACTCCAATGGCCAGCGAAATCGGCGGATGTTAATCCTATCGAACAATTATGGTCGATGATCGATAATAAATTAAAATCAAGACGAATGGTTAAGTATAACATCCGAATTGTGTAAGAAACTTGCGTTTTCAATGCTACAACAGATACAGAAATATATTGAAGTACGTGGCTAATGTATGGATTATTGAATTATAAGATTTCGAAAATCATTTTGTTTCGTTTTTATATATTAATAACTTTTGTCAAGAAACATTTTGCCACTACTGTACAAAACCTTATTGTTTCTATTTATCTGTCTATACAGTAAAATTAGATGGGATAGAAGAAAACTTCGAAAAATGTCTTTCGTCGACTTTGTCTCCAAAGGCTATTATTACATTAATAGAGTTTTGATAGATTTGTATTCCGAGATCCAATATAGTTTTCGATAGAATGTGCAAGCTTAAGGAGATAATATCAGAGTTTATGAAAACAATTAATATAAGTTATACATTTCTGATATCATACGAATTTTCAATTCCAAAACTGATTAGTAAATATATTACTGAATTGCTTAACGTTTATCTACATCGCTCGCGTCGACACATTTCGTAGGATATCTTACTTCAAACTCGTGAATATCGATGTTGAACAGAGTCCTAGTCAGTAAAGCAAAGAACTTCTCTTTTGAAACAGGTTCTGACGATAATTTATCGCGAAGTAGCAGACCAAAATCAGACACAATGAAAGGCAATACTAATCTTGTCTGAGAAAATTTAGTAAATAAAGATCGTACATTATTAGATCGAATCCTGTGCTCTGATGAAGCAAATATTACAACTCAATCCATTGAGAATAACTGTATGCAGAGGAATATGGTTTACAAATGTTATGTCGGACAATTATCTCCAAACTTGAAGATCATTTAAATTTTGAAAATAGTGTCCCATCTTACTATGCCCAATGTGTGCGAGAGTATTTAGATAATACGTTTCTGCAGAAGACTGGTCGTCTCAATCGTCTGCGATTACTGCTTGTCATTCTTTTTTTATGGAAAATAATGAAATGTGCAATATCTCAAATTCTTAATTAAACAAGCATTCACATCTCTCTATGATGATATCATCCATTCTTTTCTCATATATGAATAATTTTCAAAAATCTTTATGCAAAAAATCAGCTTCGTTGGATCGATAACTAGTGAAAATATTCAATTCTTTATTGGCGTGCGAGTTTTGGATCATTATGCATGTTGAATAATACACTTTTAGTTTAAAATCATAAATTCACCATCTATTAGTCTAAACACGAAGAAACTTAATTCTCAGAGAAAATATTTTGATGTGTAATTGGTTTAATATAATATAAAAAACATAGAGATTGAAAAGTAAAATCAGATCCGTCT
>ERZ778027.4916-NODE-4916-length-10826-cov-3.462538_pt1 | contig 10826 bp, 7 predicted proteins | sample MGYA00375757_ERZ778027 | MGnify/ENA primary metagenome ERZ778027 (study PRJEB29350, sample SAMN05389817) | bioreactor metagenome | isolation source: Ammonium sulfate bioreactor | place: South Africa: University of Cape Town | collected 2014-02-18 ... | reverse complement strand
TAAACCGCATTACGTTCCTGATGCCAGGCTTCGGAATTGGTCAGGGCTTCAGCCGCTGCGTCCATCAACGGTTTGAACTGCCCCGAATCGACGTTGCTCTTGATGGTCAGTACAGCATCGACATACGGTTTGCTACTTGCCAGCCAGCCAATGCGCCACCCCGCCATATTATGCGATTTACTGAGGGAGTTTAATTCAATGCCCACCTCTTTTGCGCCGTCGACAGCCAGCAGACTGATTGGTTTCTTCTTATTGAGAATCAGGCTGTACGGGTTGTCGTGGCAGATAAGTATCTGATGGTCGTGCGCAAACCGGACTGCTTTTTCAAACAGCGCATAGGTTGCCGGAGCGCCCGTAGGCATGTGCGGATAATTGAGCCAGAGAATCTTTGTCGGAGACCCTTCAGGCGATGCGTTTACCAGATCGGCCATCGCTTCCCAGTCGGGTTGCCAGCCACCGTGTTCAAGAAGAGGGTACTCGCTCACCCGCGCTCCTACCATCTGACTAACGGCCCGATACGCCGGGTAGCCTAGTTCGGGCACCAATACACCATCGCCCTCATTCAAAAACGTCAGCGAGATGTGGGTAATACCTTCTTTGGAGCCAATGAGAGGGAGTATTTCCGTTTCGGAATTTAAATCAACGCCGTACGTATTCTGATAGAAGCTGGCAATGCCCTGACGCAGACCAACGGTTCCCTTGTAGGGCTGATACCCATGAGCTGTTGGCTGCTGAGCCGACTGAATCAGCGCATCGATGGTATTGGCAGAAGGCATCAGATCGGGGTTGCCAATGCCCAGATTGATAATGTCGTGACCAGCTGCCTGAAGACGGCGAACTTCGGCCAGCTTAACGGAAAAATAATATTCCTGCGTCTGATCGGCGCGGTGAGCAAGAGGGATAATCACTTCTTAACCAGGATTTAACAGATTTTAGGATGAAACAGATTTTGTTAAAACCTATCCATCCATTCATTTGAGACCGCAAAGATACTTGCTTAGGGAATGTGCTAGCTTATTAGATCAATAAGAAACAAAGTCATATAAATCCCTAAATCAGTGTAATCCCGCTTCTAAAAGGTATTTCAGCAAGGGAGCTATGTGTAATGACTGCATCATTTCACCTGAATTGACGATTTCCTGGGCCCGCTCACGCGATACGATATGGACGGTGATTTCTTCCGTTTTTTCCAGATGTTGTGCCTGTTTCAACTCGACGCCCGTAGCCAGGAAGGAGTGGGTCAGGTTCGCGTGCGTGCCAGGGTTAGCCGATAAGGTCATCAGAGGCTGCCAGGTACCACCGCCAAAACCAGTTTCTTCCAGTAGCTCACGCTGGGCGGCTATTAGTGGCTCTTCGCCGGGATCAACTACGCCCGCACAAAGCTCATAATGAACATCGCCAATACCGTGTCGATACTGCCGAATCAGAACCAGTTGCCCTTCGGTTGTAACGGCAACCACGTTGATCCAGTCGGGATATTCGATAATAAAATAGTTAGGAATGGAACCGCCATTCTCCATCCGAATGGCGTCTTTGCGAACCGTAAACCACGGTAATTGATGGATGTATTCGGAGCTTTCGACCTGCCAGGGCCGGGGATCGTTCTCTGGTTTCATGTAGGCAAAGGTAGGCTTTTTCGGCAGAGCCATATTAACTGACACCTTTGATTCGTTGTAAAGTGGACTTTAGCTTTGGCTAGTCATCTGTACAATCCGCGACCTGATGAAACAATACAGTCCTTTTTTAGTAGCTGCTTTTTGCCTGTTCCTGTCGTCCTGCCATCGGCCCATTGCCTACTTTCAGCGAACGTCACATCCCGAGGCTACCCGATTATCGCTTGAAAAACGGCCTGTTCCGATAGCTGATAGTGTCCCGGATGTCGATTCTGTTGTTGACCAACTGGCAACCGATGCGCCTGCATTTGTATCAGAGCCAGTAGCGAGCCTGAAAAATGAGCTGGTCCATCGGCAGCTGGTTGAGCAGCGGATGCAGCGCGTTCAGCGTATGATGCCCGTGTCCAACGAAACGACCCCCCAACAGCCCGGGCCAAAACCTAAAAAACAACTTCGCCTGGGCAACCGGATTCGGCAAAGCCTGGGCATGCCGCTTCGGAAAGAACTGAACTGGTTGCAACGAATTAGCTGGAAACTAAAAGCATCTGTAATCGTTATTTTGGTAGCCGTCGTGTTTGCTATTCTGGGTATTACAACTCTCGCTATCATTTTTGGATTGCTAGGTGCCTTCCTGATGATCAGCGGTTTGAAACGTTCCTTTAAAGTGAAGCGCCCGTGGTTTTAAATTTTCGACAGGATTTACGGGATGAACAGGATTATAGCCAGTGGAACAATCCTGTACATCCTGTAAATCCTGTCGAAAAAGAATTTAGGGTAACTTCTTCACCGCATCGTAAATCAGGTTCAGGTATCCTTCCCGGTCAATATCATACACGAATTCGACATTGGGTGTCTTTTTCAGGACATTGAAAAAATCGACAACAGTGGTTCCCGTAGTCAGTTTTCCGGCTGTTTCGACATCCACAAAACACGATTTTGACTCAAACAGCGACGGGTCGATCAGCCAGGCAATGGCACAGGGATCGTGCAAGGCTGCTCCTCCGTTTAGTTCTGGGCGCTCCTGCCGATAAAAAATCGAGAAGAAGTCCATCAACTCGGCCACGACCGTACCCGATTGATTGCCGATGGATCGGAACCGCTCAATATCTTCCTGAAATACCAGTGCCTTATGGGTTACGTCGAGGCCGCACATCGTAATGGGTACGCCCGAACTAAATACAATGGCTGCGGCTTCTGGATCGACATAAATATTGAATTCAGCCGTTGGGGTCATGTTGCCCCGGAAAGCGCCACCACCCATAATCGAGATGCGCTCAATTTTTGATTTCAGGTGGGGGTAGGCCAGCAGAAACGTGGCAATATTGGTCAAAGGCCCGGTCGGAACAAGGGTAATGGCTTCATCACTCTCGGTCAGCATTTTCGCGATGGCTTCAACAGCCGACAACGTCTCGGGCTGGAGCGTAGGTTCGGGTAGGCTCGGGCCATCCATTCCCATTTCACCATGTACATAATCAGCAATGATCAGCTCACGAAATAACGGTTTGTCGGCACCTTTATAAACGGGAATGTTTGCGCCTGTCAGCGCCATAATTTTCAGCGCATTCTTCAGAGTTTTGGCCTGTGTCTGGTTACCAGCCGACGTAGTGATGGCTTTAATATCGAATAGGTCGCTGCCAATAGCCAGCATGAGCATCACGGCATCGTCGTGGCCGGGATCGCAATCTATAATAATCGGACGTTTCTTCATGGTTTGTCGTTTGCGTTGTGTTCGTAAGCCGTTCGATTGGCTTTCCCCAAAATATGAGGGCCCAAATATATCATCTTTGTGCATACCCGGCCGGATAGCTGTATATCGGCATTCGTTTCCAATTGGTTCTGCTGAATTGGTGGCTTATCTTAGCTACTGTTTTGATCCAATCATTTGTCGATGCGCTCAATTGCTACAACACTTCTCAGCTCAGGCCTGATACTCTGCGGGCTCACTTTTTCATTGGGGCAGTCAAACGCCATTCCTGCCGATGCCCAGCAGGTGGTGAAAACGGCCCGGCCCGACGCCATTCAGAACCATATGCGTATTCTGGCCAACGACTCCCTGAAAGGCCGCAAACCCGGTACGCGCGGCTTTGCGATGGCGGCCGATTACGTCGTTTCCCAGTTTAAAGCCCTTGGTCTTCAACCAGCGGGAGAAAATAAGTCGTTTCGGCAGTCTGTACCGCTGCGTCGCTGGCAAACTAACGAAGCGGGTAGTTCGATGGCGATGATCACTAATGGCCGTGAGCAATCGTTACAATATGGCAAACAGTTTATCCTGAATCCGAATCCCGATCATCCGACCAGTGAGGTGTCGGCTCCGGTCGTTTTTGTCGGCTATGGCGTATCGGCTCCCGAACTCGACTACGATGATTACGCTGGTATCGATGTAAAAGGAAAAATTGTCGCCTTTCTGAACGGGGCTCCGGCTAGTTTCCCATCCAATCAACGGGCCTATTATTCCTCATCGAAGGCTGAGAATGCCGTAGCGCATGGTGCTTTGGGGACCATAGCTTTTAGTATGCCTACCGACCTTCGTAATCGTATCGAAACAGCTGCGCCCCGCAATCGGCAGGGTATTTATCGCTGGGTCGATAAGCAGGGGAAACCCCAGCGCACCTACCCGGCTATAAAAGGGGTTGCATCGCTTGGCGATTCAACGGCTCGACTACTTTTTGCCAATGCACCAACGCCATTCAGCGATGCGATAAAACAGGCTAACAAAAACCGTCCACAGGCATTTCCGCTCAATGTGTCAGTGCGGATGCAGACCCAGACCGATCTTGTAGAAGATGTGGCTGGGTTTAATCTGGTATCGCTATTGCCCGGCACCGATCCTGTGCTGAAAAACGAATATGTGGTGTATGTGGCTCACCTCGACCACCTTGGAATTGGCCGGGTGGTGAAGGGTGACTCTATTTACAACGGCGCTCATGACAACGCATCGGGGGTAGCGATCAACCTCGAAACAGCCCGGCTGTTTACGTCTTTACCCAAAGCGCCCCGTCGGTCGGTGCTTTTCGTGTGTGTAACGGGCGAGGAAATGGGCTTGCTTGGGTCTGATTATTTTGCCTCAAACCCGACTGTTCCCAAAGACAAAATTGTGGCCAACCTGACGCTTGACATGCCCTTCTTTTTTCATCCATTGCTCGATATTGTGCCGTATGGAGCCGAACATTCGAGCTTAAGCAAAGAAGTAAAACAGGCTGCTAACTTTCTGAACATTGAAATTAGCCCAGACCCGATTCCTGAACAAACGGTATTTATGCGGAGCGATCACTTTAGTTTTGTTCGGCAGGGAATTCCGGCGTTATTCATTAAAAGTGGCTCGCAAACTGGAAATCCGACCCTTGATGGTACCAAACTCAACCTCGACTGGCGGGCCTCCATCTATCACTCACCCCAGGACGATATGAACCAGCCTTTCGATTTTAAGTCAGCCGCTAAACATGCCCAACTGCAATTTTTAGTAGGATACCTGACGGCCCAGGATGAGCAGCGCCCTACCTGGAACAAAGGTGATTTCTTCGGGACGAAGTTTGGAAAAGGGCAGCTAGTTAAGTAAGAGCCTACTGCTTTCTATTATAATAATATCGGTAAATCGACGGAGTCGGGTTTGCGGGGACTACCTTTTAAATGTAAATCCCGGACCCGGCTTCTAACTTTACGCATAAACGACTTGCCCGGATCGATCTTGCCTGTCAGGTAGTTAGGGTCGGTTTCGCGCCAGAGCGGAGTGCCGATGAAATCCGTATACTCATAATGGCCGATCAGGTAGTCGATTCCCTGGTAGTGACGTTTCAGATACCGTACCAGTTGCACATTGGCTTTCATCTGCGCTCGGGTCAGGTCGTTATTACCCACATTTTCAATACCGATAGCACAGTAGTTCAGGCCAATGCAGTGCCGCGCAAACGTAGTATCGGGCAACAGGCGAAAGATGGTGCCATCCCGATCGACCAGGAAGGGAACGGATGTATTCAGGCGGCTGGCTGCTTGAAGATCAGGCCGACCCGGTAATACAGACGGATTAAAGATATTGAAGGTAGCCTCCAGTGTCGGAACAGCCGTCCAGTGGAGCACAATCATCTTCGGTTTAATATAGGGTTCGGTTTGTTCAAGGCCATGCCGTTTGGCCAGATAGTCGAGAGACAATTGCCGACGTTGCTCGTCAAAAACAATCGGTTTATCAATGATGTGTAGAGAGCGCTTTGTGCAGGAGGTGAACAGGAATAAGCTGATGAAGAAGTAAATCAGGAATTTCATTTTCAGGTGAAGTCGGTGGGAATGCTGACAAGTCGATAATGGATTGAAGATAGAATCAACCCAGGAATAATAGGACTGTACTTAAATAGGCATAGGTATTTTTTCTAAGTAATCGCCTTTCTAAAAACCTAGGCTATCTTGCCTCGTTTTAACTGATTGTAAAAATAGCCATAAGTACATTTAACTACCTTTTAATTCTGATTCTTCGGTAATCGAATTGATGAAGCGTTATTTTGTTTAGGCATTTCTAAGTGGATGAGAGTAAACATCGCATCATATACGCTGTTGTTTGTTGGGTTATTTTATTTGCCTGCTTCGGCTCAGGTTACATTAAACTTACGACAGACGCTTCAACAAGTACGCACCAATAGCCCGGCTCTCCGAGTCGAACGGCTCAATATCAATGTGGCCCAGGCCGATCAGGTAACTGCAAATTTGCGGCCAAATCCATTGCTAAATAACCAGACGCTCTTTCAGTTAACACCTACGCCGGGCTCCGAAGCCGTTGGGTTATTGAGTCGGCAACGGCGGCAGTTCTGGATTCAGGCTACCAAAGAGTTTGATATTTACAATAAACGAACGTATCGGAATCGGGCAGCCGAAGCCAATACCAATATGGCTATTCGGAGCGTAGCCGAAACGGAACGGAATTTACTCTTCGATGCGGCCAACCGGTATCTCGATGCCTGGTATGCCCGTATTCAGCTGGCCCTTTTGCAGCGAGCCAAAGCCAATGTGGATACACTGGTGCAATTGAACAGGGTACGGCTGAAAAATCTGGTCATTACCACCACCGATCTGACCCGTACACAGTTGATTTCGGATCAGTATGACCTCCAGACCCGAACGGCCCAGCAGGACCTTCGTAACCGGCTGAATGAATTGCAGCTCGTACTGGGGATTGCCGATAGTGTGAATGTGGCACTAAATGATTCGATCATCCATCCGGCTTTTACTAATCCATTGCGGTTGTACCCGACCATCAATTCGACGGCTGATAGCCTATTGCGATTGGCTACGGCCAACCGAACCGATGTGCTGGCGGCAGAAGCTACTATTGAATCGGCCAAACGAAATGTCGACTTGCAGCAGGTGTTGGCTAAGCCGCGCAACGAAGCCGGTTTTATCTGGAACCCACAGAATGCCATTCCATATGCGGGTGTGTTTCTGACCATTGAGTTGCCGGTATATAGCCGTAATCAGGGCGAGATTCAGAAATCAAGGGTGTTGCAGGAGCAGGCAAGTCAGGCGGCTACGCTGGTACAGACCCGAATCCGATCGGAGGTGCAAACGGCATATCAGTCGTTTATGACCAGTCGTCAGAACATTGAGCGGTATGTTGGCATTCGGCGCGATGCCGACCAGGTACTGGCTTCCGTACGCTATGCCTACCTGCGGGGAGCCACAACACTGATCGATCTGCTTCAGGCCGAAAGCTCGTGGTTCGATACCCAAACGGCCTATTATCAGAGCCTTTATACCTACCGTCAGAATTACGTCCGGTTGTTGTACGTCACCGGGCAGATCAACTTATACTAGCATGACCTTTCGCCATATACTTGTTGCCTTAGCGCTTTTGACAACGGCCTGTAAAGAAAAACCCAAGTCGGTAGTCAAAGCCATACCTCGTCCGACCATTAGTACCGACGGAAGCCAGATTTCGTTTCCCGATGCGGTTATGATGCGGGCCTTCGAAACCCAGGCCGTTCATTCATCAGCCGTTCGCACCGATTTTATGGCCCCCGGCCATATTGCGGCTATGGTAGTTCGTTCGGTCGAAAATCCATCCGAACACCTGGTACTGTTCGATGACCCTGGTTTGGCGGATAATTACACGGCCATTCTGCAACACCGGATCAACATCCAGACGCAGAAAGGGAATCTCGAACGGATTAAGGATTTGCAGGCGCATGGAGCCGCATCGGGCAAAGAAGTTATTGAAGCCCAAACCCAACTGGCCAATGAAGAAGCGGCCATCATTTCGGACGAAGCGACGCTGAAACTGGCGGGTTTCGACCCAAAAGCCCTGCGGCAGGCTCGCCCGAATACGATTTTAGTAGTTTGTGAAATACCTGAAAATCAGTTTGGTAGTATTCGAAGTGGGTTGAAATGTACGCTCAATTTTACGGCGTTTCCAAATGAACGATTTCAGGGTGTGATCGATAATGTCAATGATTACGTCGACAATACCACGCGGCAGATTAAACTTCGGATTTCGGTTGCTAACCCCGATGGTCGATTGAAGGCGGGTATGTTTGCTACGGTTCAGTTTGGGGTTGTCGATGGCAACTTTATGACCGTTTCGCGCGATGCGGTCGTAACGGTGCAGGGCCGCGATTATGTGTTTGTGAAAACCGGGCCACAGGCTATTGAACGACGGGCCGTACAGCTAGGTCAGCAACGAGCCGACCGGGTTGTGGTGCAGAGTGGACTGAAAGATGGAGAAGCCGTTGTATCGGCCAATGTCCTGCAATTGAAAGGGTTGAGCTTCGGGTACTGATTATGATTCAGCATTTAATAACATTTTCGCTCAAGAATCGCTGGGTCATCGTCGGATGCGCCGTAGCGTTGATGGGCCTTGGCCTGTGGTGCTTCAAACTGCTCAAGATTGAAGCCTATCCGGATATTGCCGATACCAACGTCATTGTCATTGCCAAGTATGACGGACGGGCGGCTGAGGAGGTTGAGCAGCAGGTAACGATCCCCATCGAGCGGGTTCTGAACAGTGTTCCGCATGTAACCGACCGACGTTCTCGGACCATCTTCGGTTTGTCGGTGGTGCAGTTGAATTTCGATGAAACCGTTACGGACTACTTTGCCCGTCAGCAGGTTATTGAGCGGCTGTCGGGGGCCGAACTGCCGGATGGCGTATCGCCCGAACTGGCTCCCTTGACTACGGCCGTTGGTGAAATCTACCGGTATGTGATCGAAGCCCCGCCAAGTATGACGCCTATGCAACTGCGGGATTTGCAGGACTGGGTTATCATTCCGCAACTGCTACAGGTGCCGGGGCTGGCCGATGTAACGACCTTCGGTGGGCCGATCAAACAGTTTCAGGTGATTCCTGATCCGGCAAAACTGCGTAAATACAGCCTGACCTTGCAGGATGTGATCGATGCGGTTCAGAAAAATAACCAGAATACGGGTGGGAATATCATTGCACGCGGAGGGCAGGGCTTTGCCGTTCGGGGGCTCGGTGCGCTGAAAACGCCCGAAGATATTCAGCATATCGTCCTGAAAGCGAATGAGGGTGTTCCGGTACTGTTGCGTGATGTGGCCAGTGTCGAAGTCAATCCACCGTCGCCATCGGGTATTTTGGGCTATCGGATTCCCGACGAAAACCTGGATGTGATCGGCGCTACGGAAGGGATTGTACTGCTCCGTCGGGGCGAAAACCCCAGCGAAGTACTTGAGTTGTTGAAGGCGAAAATAGCGGATCTGGAAGCCCGCGAACTACCGCGTGGCGTTCATCTGCGCGTACTGTACGACCGGGGCTTTTTGATCGATCATTCGCTCGAAACGGTTGCCCACACGCTGATTGAGGGTATCTCGATTGTGGCTATTCTGCTGGTTCTGTTTTTAGGCAGTTTACGAGCGGCTTTGGTGGTTACGGTCACCATTCCGTTTTCGCTGCTGTTTGCGTTTATACTCATGAAACTGGTGGGCATTCCAGCCAACCTACTGTCGCTGGGGGCTATCGACTTCGGTATCATTGTGGATGGAGCCAGTGTTATGGCCGAACACCTGATCCGAAAATATCGATCCTCGGGTCCGGCCGAGCGAAATCAGGGCATTGTGAATGTGACATCCAGGTCGGCAGGCGAAGTGGCGCGGGAAATTTTCTTCTCGGTTACGATCATTATTCTGGCCTACATGCCCATTCTGCTCATGCAGCGGGTAGAAGGGAAGTTGTTCAGCCCGATGGCTTTGACGCTTTCGTTTGCCGTAATTGGTTCGCTGATCTGCGCGCTGACCCTTATCCCGGTTTTAATCTCGTTTGCCTTTCGGAAAGCACTGGCCCCTGATGGCAAACCGCTCAAAGAGCACAAAAACCTGCTGCTGTCGCCCCTGGAACATGGCTATCAATGGTTGTTAAAATCGGTCCTGTTTCGGATGCCGCGTCTGGTTGTGGGCGTAGGGATGATCGTCGTGCTGGTCATGATTGGGTTTGGCCTGAAACTGGGTACTGAATTCCTGCCCGAGCTGGATGAAGGGTCTATTTTCATGCGGGCGTTTATGCCGTCGGGGATTACGATTCAGGAAAATGCCAAGATCTCGCCTAAAATCCGGGACATAATTAGCACCTACAAGCCAGTCAGTTTTGTGATTACCCAGGCCGGGCGTAACGATGACGGTACCGACCCTTTCCCAACCGACCGTACCGAAATTCTGATTGGCCTCAAAGATTACAGCACATGGTCGGATACGATTTCGAAGAAAGAGATTGTCCGTTCGATGCAGAACCAGTTGCAGGAAGCCTTTCCGGGCGCGTTTTTCTCGTCGGGCCAACCGATTATCGACCAGGTGATGGAGATTGTGACGGGGAGTGCTGCCGATCTGGCCATTTCGGTTGTCGGTAGTGATTTATCGCTGATGCGCAGCAAAGCCGATAGCATCGCCACACTGGTACGGGCAATGAATGGGGCCGTATCCGTGAATATTGAGCAGGAGGGGCCGCAGGACCAGTTAGCCATTCGAATCAATCGGCCGGCAGCTGCCCGATATGGCATCAACGTGGCCGAAATCGAGAGCATGATCGAAGCGGCCATTGGTGGAAAAGCCATCGGGTCAATTTATGACGAAGCCAAACGGTACGATATAGTAGTTCGCTTCACGCCCGAAAGTCGTGGGAGTATGGATGCCATCCGGTTGCTTCAGGTTCCATCGGCTTCGGGAGCCTTAATTCCCATGAACGAACTAACCGACATTCGGTATGTTCAGGGACAAACCAATATT
>ERZ778027.4906-NODE-4906-length-10839-cov-3.132882_pt1 | contig 10839 bp, 9 predicted proteins | sample MGYA00375757_ERZ778027 | MGnify/ENA primary metagenome ERZ778027 (study PRJEB29350, sample SAMN05389817) | bioreactor metagenome | isolation source: Ammonium sulfate bioreactor | place: South Africa: University of Cape Town | collected 2014-02-18 ... | reverse complement strand
GTGTTTGTACGGGATATTGGAACGGTGGAGGATGCCGCCGACGTAACGGTAAGTTATGCACTGGTCAACGGGCGACGGGCGGTGTACATTCCGGTGGTCAAAAAGTCAGATGCCTCAACGCTCGATGTCGTGAACAACATCCGCAAGGCGATGCCCGAACTACAGGCGGCTGTTCCCGAAGATGTAAAGATTTCGTACGAGTTCGACCAGTCGGTTTACGTAACCAACGCGCTCAAAAGTCTGGTGACAGAAGGGGTGTTGGGCGCTATCCTGACCGGATTGATGGTTCTACTTTTCCTGCGCGACTGGCGGAGTGTGATTATTGTGGTACTGACCATCCCGATTTCGATTCTGTCGGCGGTGATCCTGCTCAATCTGTTCGGGCAAACCATCAACATCATGACGCTGTCAGGACTGGCACTGGCCATTGGGATCCTGGTCGATCAGGCGACGGTGACCATTGAAAATATTCACCAGCATCTGGAAGAAGGCAAACCAAAAGCGGTTGCGATCTGGGATGCCTGTAAGGAAATCATTTTCCCAGAATTCCTGATTCTGCTGGCCATTCTGGCGGTGTTTGCCCCGGCATTCGTGATGAGTGGAATCCCCCGCTCCATGTTTCTGCCGCTGTCGCTTTCCGTAGGGTTTGCCATGATTGCCTCGTTCATCCTGTCACAGACACTCGTGCCGGTGATGGCCAACTGGCTGCTGAAAGCCCATCCTAAACACGAAGCCCCAACGTTAGCGCTGGATGCTCAGGAGCGCCACATGATTCTGGACGAAGCGGCCCATCCAACAAAAAACGCTACCGGTTTTGAGAAGTTCAAGCAACGCTATACGGCTCAGCTTGAAAAGATTATAAACCGTCGGGGGCTGGTTGTCGGAGGGTATCTGATTGGTTCGCTGGCCATCATTGTGGTCTGCTTTCTGGTGATCGGGACGGATATTCTGCCCCACGCCAACAGCCACCAGTTTCAGCTTCGGTTGCGCGTTCCCGATGGCACACGCGTAGAACGGACCGAACTGGCTACGCTGAAAGTCCTCGACATCATCAAGAAAGAAGTAGGCCCTGAGCATCTTGAAATTTCATCGGCCTATGTCGGTACAGTACCGTCCAGTTATGGTACATCGAACATCTTCGTGTTCAACAGCGGCCCACACGAAGCCGTCTTGCAGGTGTCGCTTCACGAAGATTTTCCGGTGAAGATGGACGATCTGAAAGAGCAGCTACGCAGTCGGATTGCCAGTGCCTTACCCAACGCCCGTATTTCGTTCGAGCCGATTGAACTGGTCGATAAAATCATGAGTCAGGGTTCGGCTACGCCAATTGAGGTGACGGTAGCCGCCAAAGACCTGAATGAAGCGGGCCGGTTTGCGAATAAAATCAAAGACCGGATGAGCCAGATTGCCTACCTACGCGATGTGCAGATAGCCCAGCCGTTGTCGTACCCGATCCTGAACGTGACCATGAACCGCGAACGGGCCGGGCAGTTGGGGGTTACATCAACGCAGGTGGCCCGGTCGATGGTGGCGGCTACATCATCGAGCCGTTTTACCGATAAAAACCTCTGGCTCGACGATTCGAAAGGACTGGCGTACCAGGTGCAGGTGCAGATTCCTGAATACCAGATGGCCAATACCAACGATATTGGGAATATTCCGTTGAAAAGTGGTGAAATGCGCCCGCTCCTGTCGGATGTGGCTACGTTCTCGGAAGGGACGGCCCCCGGCGAATACGACCGGGCAGGCCCGAACCGATTGGTGACAGTAACGGCCAATCTTCAGAAAAAAGTCCTGGGCACCGCCCAGAAAGCCGTTATGCAGGCTATCAAAGATGCTGGCGATCCACCCCGTGGAGTAATTGTGGAGATGCGGGGACAAACCCGGCTCCTGGCGGATACGCTGAGCAGTTTGCAAACGGGTCTGCTGGTCGCGATTATCATTATCTTCTTACTGCTGGCGGCCAACTACCAGTCGTTTAAGCTGTCGTTGGTTATTCTGGCGGCTATTCCGGCGGTGGTGGCGGGGGCTTTGCTGATGTTGCTGGCCTGTGGCGCTACGTTGAACCTGCAATCGTACATGGGGCTGATTATGTCGGTAGGGGTATCGGTAGCCAATGCCATTCTGATGGTAACGAATGCCGAGAACTTACGACTGGAAATAGGCGAAACCCGAAAGGCTGCTGTATTGGCAGCTAACAGCCGGATTCGCCCCATCCTGATGACCAGTATTGCCATGATTGCCGGGATGGTGCCGATGGCTTCGGGCCTGGGCGAAGGGGGCGATCAGATTGCGCCACTGGGTCAGGCAGTTATCGGTGGGTTGATTGCGTCTACATTGGCCGCTTTGCTGATTCTGCCCTGTGTGTTTACGCAGCTTCAGGCCAAAGCCGCTACCCAATCCGTATCGCTTGACCCCGAAGACCCGGAAAGCAAATACTATCATCCCGAACTAAGTGCTACAGCATAAAATTGGTCTTTACATCCTTTCAATGGCAACAGACATGGCTTCTTTTCACGATAATCGCTCTTTCACTCTTTCGCTCTTTCGCTCTTTATCCCTGAGCCTATGCATATCTACAGCTATGGTTGCCTGTACTACCGCCAGCAGCGATCATAAAACGCCAGCCAAAGAACCTGAAATTCAGCAGGTAGTGGTATCGACAGTACAGTCGCTCCAACCCAGCAAACGGGTTACGCTTCCCGGTGAACTGAAACCCTGGAACCGGGTGAGTATGTATGCCAAAGTAAAGGGGTTTGTCCGGGACGTTTCGGTCGACCGGGGCACCGTTGTTCGTAAAGGGCAGGTACTGGCTCGGCTGGATGCGCCCGAAGTCATTTCCGAACTCAGTCAGGCACAGGCGCAGCTACAGGCGCAGGAGGCTACGCTGGTAGAACAGACAACCCGTGCTCGCGCCAGCAAATTGACGTATACGCGGCTTTTGCAAACGGCCAAAATGGAAGGCGCTGTGTCTGCCAATGAACTCGACCAGGCGCAGGCTCGTATGCAGGCCGACAGTGCTATGGTAGCCGTAGCGCGGGGTACCGTGCAGGCGTCTCGTTCCAATTACCAGGCGAAGACCGAACTGCGCCAATACCTAACCATTACGGCCCCATTCGATGGTATAGTTATTGAGCGGAATATCAGCCCCGGCGCCCTGGTTGGCGCGGGCGATAGCGGTAAACCGTTGTTTGTGCTGGAAGACAGCCGGACCCTTCGCCTGACGGTGGCTATCCCTGAGTTGTTCGCCAATCAGTTGCCGCCCAATAGTTCGGTTTCGTTTACGGTCAACGCCATGCCCGATCGTCGGTTCAATGCGAAACTGGCTCGTTCGGCTCAGAGTCTGGTCGAAGCCAATCGGTCGATGATGGCCGAGTTTGATGTGCCTAATGCCGCACACGAACTGAAAGCCGGTATGTATGCTGAGGTTCAGATGCCTATCGAGCGTACGGCTAAAACCCTGTTTGTGCCGACAACTGCCGTAGTCAACTCCAGCGAGAAGATGTTTCTGATTAAGGTACAGGACAACCGGGCACAGTGGGTTTCCGTGCAAAAAGGAAATGTGCTGGATAGTCTGGTCGAAGTATTTGGCGACGTTCAGCCGGGGATGGCCATAGTGAAAAAAGCATCTGAAGAAATCCGGGATGGACAGGAAGTGAAAGCCGTTCAGAAGTGAAATAGTTGGATGAAGTAATGTGTCGAAGAGCTATAAAGCCTACGGCTGATTGATGGGAATGCCTACCCGATATAAATCGAATCCGCCTTTACCTCCTGGACGATTCGAGGAAAAGATCATGAGTTGATTACTGAACTGGTTTAAACTAGCCAGAATAGGGCGATATTCATCATACTTGGTGTTGATGGCAGGGCCGAAATTGACAGGGGCTGACCAGCCATCGGAGGTCCATTGACTGTAATACAGATCGAATCCGCCATAACCTCCCGGACGGTTAGACGTAAATACTAATTTATCCCCACTGATGAACGGGCATTTATCATCGGCTGAGGAAGACAGAGCTGTAACTTTTTCAATCGGGACATCGGTCAGCGTGGTTAATTGGGTTGGTAATGCGGAAGGAGAGAGAGTTGGTAAAGTGGCCTTGTATACATCGAACGAACCAGCCCGGTTAGACGTGAAGTAAATGGTTTGGTTGGTTTTGTCAAACGTTGGATAGGCGTCATCATAAGGCGAATTGAGGAAGGACACCGGCTTAGGATCGACAAATACCTTGTTACTGGCTCGGCTCGATAGGCCGGTTACGGAACTTGGTGAGGACTGATAATTATGCGTCAGGTAAATATCCAGATTGCCAGTCCGATCCGAAGCAAACAGCATCAGATACTCCCCGAAGTGTGTATCACTGTAGGACGTATTGATGGTTAAATCATGGCTAAACGAGCGGATATAAGGGCCTAATTCGTTGGCATTGGAGTTAGCTTTTCCAGTAGCCCAGGTCAACGGACTTTGTTCTTCAACAACATCTAAGCCTCCGTAGGGCTGAGAATCAAACGTAATGGAGCCGTTTCGTAGATCAAAGTAGGTTTCCAGCGATTCATGAACGAAGTCAAAATCGGTTCGTCCTCCTCGTTTAGATGAGAATACCAACGCCATTACATTTCCTACAAAGTGGCTGGTTGAATTATAATCGTCGTCGACGGAATTAATATCCCCTAAGTTTTCAACTGTTTCGGGGAACTGGCCTTGTGTGTACTGGTCGGGAAGTAATGGACCGCAGTTACTGGCAATCACTAATAGGAGGGATAGAAAAAGAAGTCGTTTCATCGTACAATAGTTTCGTAGTATAGACTCCAATTTTAAGGATACAGTTGGAACGGTATGGTCTATAATAGATTGGCCAAGAAGTTGTTTGCATTTGTAACGCGGGTGGAAACCCGCGCTCTTTTTTTTAATCGTGGGTTTCCACCCGCGTTACAATTTTTATTTACCGGAAAGATATAGTTTGAAATATATAGTTATGTTTATTCGATAAACGCTTTTTAATTTGTCAGTTTGGTTAAACCGTCAATTTATACTGTTTTCTACTAGTTCAATACGCTATGATGCTCTTGATGGACGGAATGTATAAAGGAGTTCACTATGAGAATGTGGCTCACTGGGTTCAGAGTTATGAATCCGCATTCGAGCTACTAACGCAACTTGTAGTAAACCAATGGACATTGACGACGGCTATACTTGTCGATAATGGCGATTGCCTGTGCCTGCCTGTTGAAGCATTTGATGGACAGCCAATTCTGGATCATATTCAGGCTTTGGAGCTGGAGTGGACCCAACTGCTGTTGCCGAGCCACTATAGTCCCTCCAGATCAGTCGATGCGCGGCTTAAGGATTGGTATGTACGACTGGATATCTATTATGGCGATTTACTGGCCCATTTAGAGAGAATCATTCTTCTGCTGGAAAACCGGAAGCTTAAGATCCTGAATCATCACAATGAAGCGATGAGAAGCCTGCTGAGCAGTAAATACGAATCGCGGCTTGAGCTAAACCGGAAATTGCATTTGCAAACGCAAAATAATCGGCAAACGAATCAACAACGTTTACGGCAATTGGAGGGCTAAATGCTAAGAGTTAATACAGTAGGAAAGGCTCTATAATGGCTGCCCACCTCCTACAGTCAGTTACTGTCTGGCCCGTTTCCCGAAACGAAGCGAATGGTTGCTCAAACAAGGATTCTGAGTCAGGTATGCCCAGGAGTTTGTCCAGGTGTTGCTTTCCCGTTGGGTTAACGTAAGTGGGGTAGGGAGCCCAGCTAAACTCGTCGGGATGAAAGTCGTAGACAAGCTTAATGAAAAGTAGTCCAGACCAAACCGCCTTAAACACAGTAGCATCCGTAACGTGAAACATCACCCCCTGGCACAGTTCTCCAGCATATTTACCACTTTGGGGTGTAAACGTTAAGGCGCGGGCAATAACACCCGGAATGCCCGTAGCATTGAACTGGTTCGTAAGCGTATACGCATCCAGCCAGGGTGCACCAGCCAGTTGAAACGGGGTTGCGGTTCCGCGTCCCTCGCTCAGATTAGTGGCTTCCAGCAGGCCCAAACCCGGATAAAGGACAGCCGCTTCCGAATTGACCATCGCTGGCGAGGTTGGTACAAACGAGGGCTGCCAATCGCGTGAAAAATCAGCTCGGCACCAGCCTTCGGCTTTTACAACAGTGAGTGATAGATTGGAAAAGCGCTGATGTTGCCAGAATCGGGCTAATTCGCCAAAGGTGCAGGAATGCCGTAATGGAATAGCCCATCGGCCAATAAAGGATGAGCAGGTAGTTTCATCGAGAATAGGGCCTTCAATATGATCCATTCGCCCGGAAAGTGGGTTCGGTCGGTCGAGCAGAATTAGTGGCTTGCCATACTGCGAACAGGCTTCCATAACGTGCGTAAGCGTCCACAGGTAGGTATAAAAGCGGCAGCCGATGTCGGGCAAATCCACAATGACCACATCAATATCGGCCAGGTCGTCAGCTGAAGGCTGAAGTTTTGTACCGTATAGACTGACAATAGGAAGACCCGTTAATGGATCGGTTCCATTCGGCATGAGCCTGCCATCTTCGCCAATCGAATCCAGCCCATGCTCGGGGGAGAACAATTTGGTTACTGGAAATCCAGCCGCTAGCAAAGCGTGCCGGGAAGGTATATACGAGGCCGTAATAGCGGCCTGATTGGTGACAAGGGCAATGCGTTTTTGCTGAAAATTTACTGCCTGTTCCAGGAAACGATCCATACCAAAGAAAACCATAAAGCAGATGAGAAGGCCACTTCCCGAACGTTCAGAACTTCTGGGAAGTTTGCCGTATGAATCAGAGGGTCAGGCCAGAAGTTTGCTGAGTTTTCGTGGCTATTTTCAGAACAAAGATGTCGTCGTCACGTGTTTACTTTATGACTAACTTAAAAACATTCACCATGTCTAGCCAATCTACCCGGCCTGAAGATTTGCTTTTTGAAGCCGCCCGCAACGGCGATGTTCGTTACCTGAACCAACTTATTGATAATGGGGTAGAGGTCAACATCCAGAATGAACAGGGATTTACGCCGTTGATTCTAGCTACGTATAGCGGTCATCTGGAAGCGATCCGGGTTTTGCTGGATGCCAATGCCGATGTGAATGGGCAGGACATACATGGCAACACGGCTCTGATGGGCGTTTCTTTTAAAGGCTATCCCGAAATTGCCCGTTCGCTGATCGAGAGTGGTGCTGATTTGAATAGACAGAATGTCAACGGCAGTACTGCCCTGATGTTTGCTGTCCTTTTTGGCCGAAATGAACTGGCCAGACTGTTACTGGATCATGGGGCTGATGCTTCTATTCAGGATAGCCGCGGATTGACTGCGCGTGACCTGGCCATTCAAAAGAGCAATGAAGAAGCGTTGCAGTGGTTATAAACGTTCTTGATGAGCGTAACGCGGGAGGAAATCCGCGACTATTAGTCAAAAAGCGCGGGTTTCCTCCCGCGTTATGCTCATCAAGAACATCTATTTATTTCCCACCCGGACGGGTTGGGCGTACTTCAATTTTACTGGGGAGTGTGCGAGCGGGCATTTTGATCAGGTCCGAAACGATCTGACCAATGTCTTCCGGCTGAATTTTCCAGGCATCTTTTTCGTTGGGCTGGTGGTCGTTGAAGTAGGTGGCAACCGAACCTGGCATGATGGTCGATACTTTGATACCTTCGTTTCGCAGGTCGAGCATGACGGCTTGGGTGAACCCAACCAGGCCGAATTTACTGGCGTTATAAGCCGCTCCTTTTTCGAAGAAGTTCGTACCCGCCAGACTGGCAATGGTAATAAAATAGCCTTCCGATTTCTTCAGGGCGTCGAGAGCTGCTTTGGCGGTGTAGAATACGCCAGTCAGGTTGATATCGATGGTTTCCTGCCATTGTTCGGGAGTAAGGTCCTGAATAGACGCAAAGTGGCCGACACCCGCATTAGCGATCGCATAATCCAGCCGACCCCACGTTTGTAGCATGGTGTCGACGGCTCGTTGCTGTGAGGCTAAATCGCGTACATCGGCACCGATGCCTACTGCATAACCAGGCTTGATTTCATTGAGTTTGGCAGCTGCCAATTCGGCGGCTACCGACGACCGGCTAGTAATCGCTACCCGAATTCCTTCGTTGATGAGCACTTCGGCAATACCGTAGCCGATGCCTTTTGAGCCGCCCGTAATAAGTGCGGTTTTAATACTATCTGCCATAAGGACTATGAACGGAATGGTTTCTGTTTCGCCCATAACCCCGAAGCCAACGGAAAGGTTTTTGGTAAACCGATTTCATTATAGCGTCCAAGGGATGCGTTTACGGAATGGTTAGCCCGATTTACCGCGAGTGCAACCGATAGTTTAGCGTAGCAATGCCCTGCATGCCCGGCCAGAATGTGTCCCAGTTTGTGAGGCCAATGCCCGGCTGGTAGGTCATGTACTTGTCAAAGAGCAGATAATCCGTCCGTTTGCTTAGACCGATAAATTTCTGGAGGCCGAGGTCCAGATTCCAGCGTGGCGAAAACCGGATGTTCATCGCTGCTGTTACACCTAACCCCATTATAAATCCGCTTGCCGATTGCGTGGAAAAAATGTCCTGTCCACTCGGGAAGGAACGGATGGTGGCATTCTGGTCATACTGGGAGCCAATCAGCAATACGCCAATCGGCAGGCCAATTCGGGTTGTGTGTTTGACCATCCGAATGGCGTCGATTCGCGCACCAACTTTGGCCGAAGCCCCCGACGTATTGATGGCACTAATACCGCAATCACATACGTAATTGGAAGGAATTCGACGGGCATGATTCTGATAGGTGTATCCGACACTGGCCACCAGCGCCCAACGGTTCAGGTCCGGGCTCCAGGCGGTGGTTAATTCGATCGACCGACCTGGGAGCGTAGCCAGATTCGTACCGATTTGCCCTTGCCAGGATTGGGCGTGGGCTATGCCTGAGCAGATCAGTATGACTAGTGCAAGTAGATTGTCTTTCATGGAGGAGGAGTGGTTCGTGGGGTAGTCGTTTGATAGAAGATGACGATGATCAACCGCCTGCTTTCTTTGCTTTATAGCCTTTGCTGGTCAACCAGGTCAGGACTTTGTCGCGATGATCGCCCTGAATCAGAATTTCGTCGTCTTTGGTCGACCCTCCTGATCCACAGGCTGTTTTGAGCTGCTTGCCTAAATCGGACAAATCAGCCGTACTGCCGATAAAGCCCCGGACGGTGGTAACAACTTTATTTCCGCCTAGTTTAACCAGCCAGATTTTCAGGTTCTGCTGAGCAGCAGGCAGCGTCTCGGCCTCCGATGGCTCGTCTGATTCATAGTGAAATTCTGGATTGGTGGAAAATACGATTCCCGACCTGTTTTTCTTGCTCATATGCCATACCTATTTAGGTACAAAGCTAATGGCTTTAGGCTAAACTCTCGTTCAGTAGATGTAGACCCTAAACGGATGGGTAAGGTTGGATAGACAGGAAAATTAATGGGTATACATCCATCTATAACTCCATTAACTGCCGCACTGCCTCGCCATACGTACTGCCGCTGGTCAGTTTCGTTCCTTTCCGATCGTTCATCGCCAATACGAACTTACCGTCGAAATGGCGATGGATCTCACCAATCTTATGCCGATTGACCATAACCGACCGACTGATGCGTACGAACGTATCGGGTAGTTTCTCGTTGAGGGTCGTCAGGGTGTAACTAGTCAGGTATTTCTGACCGTCGAGGGTGGCCAGGAAAACGTATTTGTCTTCGGCTTCAAAATACGCAATATCGGAAAGGGGAATCAGAATGATTTTTTCGCCGGTTTTGACCGAGATCGAATAAATCTCCTTCTTGGGTTGCATCTGGGCCAGTAAGCGCATTACGCTGTCCGTCATGGGGTTGCTGACAGGGTAATTGGATTCGTTCCGTTCGACCAGGTTACGGATTTTTTGGGCGGTTCGGGTTAGTCGATCGGCTTCAATCGGCTTGAGCAGGTAGTCGACCGAGTTTTCTTCAAAGGCACGGATGGCGTATTGATTGAAGGCCGTGGCAAACACCACCATGGGTACGGTAGTCACTTTTGCGAGCATTTCGAACCCATTGAGCAAGGGCATTTCGATGTCCAGAAAAATAATATCCGGGTGTTCGGCTTCGATCAGGGTCAGCCCCTCGGCCCCGTTGGAGGCTTCGCCTATAATGTCGAACGTGTCGCGGTGTTTATCGAGTAATCTGCGCAAGCGGCTGATGGCCAGTGCTTCGTCGTCGATCAGGATGGTTTTTAGGGGGAATGTCATAACGCGTTGCAATTAAGCGTCGGGAGTTACAGCGGTATCGGTATTACGTATTTTATCCATGCTGATCGAGATCAACACCTGTTTAAGCGGCCAGTTCTGGAGTTCAACGCGGGCATCGTTGCCATACAGTAGTTTTAGTTTATCCTGAATGCTGCGAAGACCATAGCCGCCGTCCATATCGTCGGGGAACGATGGGCCATTGTCGTGTACACACAGGTGCAACTCCCTGGTTTTTTCGTAAATCCTGACGTCGATTCGACCCGAATCGGCCCGTTTGGTAATACCATGTTTGATGGCGTTTTCAACAATGGGCTGCAATAGAAACTGTGGTAATTTCAGGTCGTTGAGCGACGGGTCAGATACTTCTACGCTGAACGCGAGCCGATTGCCAAACCGGACCTGCTCTACCTGCAGGTAGGTGCGAACCATTTCCAGCTCGTCAGACAGGGTTGCATACAGCTCGCCGTTGCGTCCGGTCGAATACCGAAATAGTTTAGACAGGAGTAGTGTCATCTCTTCGGCCTTGTCGGGATCTTCGTGAACCAGGCTGGCAATGCTGT
>ERZ778027.4905-NODE-4905-length-10839-cov-3.735534_pt1 | contig 10839 bp, 10 predicted proteins | sample MGYA00375757_ERZ778027 | MGnify/ENA primary metagenome ERZ778027 (study PRJEB29350, sample SAMN05389817) | bioreactor metagenome | isolation source: Ammonium sulfate bioreactor | place: South Africa: University of Cape Town | collected 2014-02-18 ... | reverse complement strand
AGAACTCGTTGAAGCCGGCGATGAGGTCGGCCTTGGTGAAGACGGCATAGACCGGAATGCGGATATGCAGGCGGCTCTCGAGGTCCTTGATCCGCTGGCGAATGGCCCGGGCATGCGCCATGCGCTCGTCGGCAGGCGCATTGGCGATCTGGCCGAGGCCGATTCCCACGATCACGCCGTTGAGGGGCTGGCGCGGCCGCGAGCGGCGCAGCATGTCGAGGAAGGCATCCCAGCCGGCACGGTCGACGGCAGCGTTGGAATCCTGGGTCGTGTAGCGGCCGGCGGTGTCGATCAACACGGCGTTGTCGGTGAACCACCAGTCGCAGAGTCGTGTGCCGCCCACGCCCTTCATCGGTTCCTGCCCCAGCTCGGCGGCCAGGGGGAACTTCATGCCGCTGTTGAGCAGCGCCGTCGTCTTCCCGGCACCGGGCGGGCCGATGATGACGTACCAGGGCTGCTCGTAGAGATAGCCGCGCGTACCCCGTGCCTTCTTGAGCAGGCCCAGCGCCTTCGAGGTCCGGTCCTTGACCGCCGCGGCCTCCTCGCCGGTCCCGTCGTCGACGGCGACCTGCACCTGCTCGGCGACACTGTTCTCAAGCTTCTTTTCGCGGCGGCGGCGATAGAGATCGATCGAGAGGTTGGAGACCGCCCACAGCAGCACCAGGACAATGATCACGACCAACCGCGCCAGCCAGCCTTCCAGCAGCTCGACCAGCGGGCCGAAGAACCAGACCAGCAGGGCCAGGACCGCCACGCCGACGAAGCTCAGCACCCAGCGCGAAAGGAGAAAATTGAGGACGGCGCGCATGGTTCAGGTGCCCTGCCTGTTGAGCACGATCTCGATACGTCTGTTGCGTTCGCGTCCCTCCGCCGTGGCGTTGGACGCGATCGGGTCGGCGTCGGCACGGCCCTCCACCGAAAGCCGCGATTTGTCGCCGATCGTCGTGGCGATGATGGCGCTCGCGGCCTGGGCGCGCGCGGCGGAGAGCTGGAAGTTCGACGGGAAGGCGATGGTGCGGATGGGCTGGTCGTCGGTGTAGCCGATCACCTGGACGGTTCCCGGCTCCTCCTTGAGGGCGAGCCCGATGCGATCGAGCAGCGGCTTGAAGCTCGGCGTCAAGGTCGCGCTGCCCGACGCGAACATGCCGCGCCCCATGATGCGGACCAGCGGCTGGCCGACCGTGCCTACGACTTCGACCAGCCCCTGCTCGATCTCGGGCTGGAGGAACTTGCGCAGCCGGTCGAGCACGGTGGGTTCGGGCGGCGGCAACGGCGTCGGCGCCGGCTGGACCTCGACGACCGGCGTGCGCGTGATGGTCGGCATCTGGGTCGGCGGCGCATTGCGCAGGCGGGCATAGATGCCGTCGGAGGCGGCGTTGAGGTCGACGGAGAACCAGGTGAACAAAGCGGCGACGATGCCGAGGCCGAGGCAGGCAGCAACCCAGACCGGCAGCCGGGCGCGCGCCGGCCGATAGGGCGCGTCTATGCCCTTGGTATGCGGCGCCAGGTCGGGATCGGCGGCCTTCTGCTGCCGGGCGATGACGGCATAGGTCTCCTCGCGGATGCGGTTGATGTCGCCCACGCCGCGGCGCGACAGGCGATACTGCCCGACGAAGCCCAACGACAGGCAGAGATACATCAGCTTGATGACCGGCAGGAACTTGCCGGGGTTGTCGCACATCTGCTTCAGCACATCGAAGAAGCGCTCGCCGCCACGCACTTCCTGATGGAAGGTCGAGACCAGGGACTGTTCGTGCCAGCTTCCGCTGTTGCCCCAGGGCGTGTTCAGCACGATGTCGTCGAGGCTGGCGCAAAGGGCATAGTGCGCCGGACGCAACTGGTCCATCGGCACACCCTTGTCGCGCGCCTCCTGTTCGAAGCGTCGGATCTGGCGCACCGTCCGTTCGCGCAGGTCACCCGATTCAGGCGGATTCACCGTGTTGCGCAGGCGCGCCATGAGCTGCAGCAGCGGCGCAGCGGCGGCGGCCAGCACATCGTTGCCGATCAAAAGGTTTTCGGTGCCTTCCGCAACCGGGCCGGCGGCCGCCACCGCCGGCGCCTGGACCGTTTGGGGCGCGGCGTCCTTCCCCGCCTGATCCCGCATCGGATCTCGGGTCGGCTGCGCACCGGCCGCGCGGCGTCGCCCGGGGTTCGGGCGGATGACCGTCCGGTTGTCGTCGTCCGGTTCGGCGAAAGGATTGTCGCTCATGTTCGCCTCGCATCACCGCTGTCAGCCGCGGATCGCCCAGAGCTCCAGGTTCAGATTCGGGAATTCGCCGGAGACGTGGATCGCAAAGCCGCCCGAGGACTGCAGCCCCTGCCAGTGCGACGAGTTGCGGTCGAGTTCGAAGTAGGTTGCGCCTGCGTAGAAGGGCAACTGGCGCGGCGCCACGGGCAGCGGCCGCACGGCGATGCCGGGCAAGGCGACGTTGACGAGGTCCTTGATGTGCTCGACGGCGCCGATCTTGACCTGGCTGGGAAACAAGCGCCGCAGCGATTCGGTCGGCATGTCGGCCTGGACAACCAGCACGAAGCTCGAGGAGCGCAGGATGCTGCGGTCGGTGATCGTGCCGACCTGGATGTTGTAGGCCCTCTTCTGCAGTGGAATCTGCGTCGCCGTCCGATCGATCTCCATGGAAAGCGAGCGGCGGAGATCGGCGATGACGGGTGCGAAGCTGCGCTGCAGGTCGGCATGCCGGTAGGTCGGATAGTCCGACGGCCGGCGCGTGGCGGCGGTGAAGGTCGCGAGATCGGCGGCCACCTGGACCAGCGCGGCATAGAGGTCGACCGGATGCACGTTGCCGTCGCTCGCCCAGTGCTCCAGCAGCTTCTGCGCGCGGTTGATCGACTGCAGCAGGAGGAAGTCGGAGACGTCGGCGACGCCGCGCTGCCCCGGCGCCGTAAGCCGCGCTGCCAGCACCTCGCCGCGCTGATTGAGCATGCCGGCAAGCTCCGAAATGAAATCGGCCAGCGGCGAGGCCGCGGCACAGGTCAGCGCCGGCGGGATCCATTGATCATCGAGCACGACGCGCCGGTCCGCCCCCACCTCGACCACGCGGGCCAGCCCGATACAGTGATAGCCGGCGCGGTTGTCGGTCTCCAGCAGGTAGCGCAGGCGCAGCCGGCCGACCTGGACTTCGGCCGGTTGCGGCGAACCCGAATGGGTGTCGTAGGCCTCGAACGGACGCTGCTGGTAGCGGCCCTCGGTCGACCCGTCGCCGGAAACCTCGATCGCCCCGGCCTGACGGATCGGCAAGGCGAGATAGACCACGGCGTTGCGCGTCGATTCGGTCAGGTCGAGCGGCGCCGGCTGATCGACTTCGCCGGGCAGCGAGAACGGCGTGCCGTCCTCGAAGATGCCGCTGCCCGTCGCCAACGCGAACTGGCCGGTGGTCAGCAGGCTGCGGTTGATCGCGCCCTCGGTCAGCCCCCAGGCATGCGACCGCAACGACGCCGTGCGGTCGCGCAACTGCGTTTCGAACCAGCGGTCCTGCTGCTGGAAGTGCTGCGCCCGAAGGAACATGCCTTCCAGCCATACGACGCGGTTCGACCAGGTCATGCGGGCTCCAGTTCGGACTGGCTGCTGCCGAGAGTGAGGACGAGGCGCGTGAGGCCGCTGGCCGCGATCGGCGCAATGGACCGCCAGCGGGCACGGTCGATGTCCTGGAACAGTACGGCGGCCCCGATGAAGCGCACGTCGGGCTTGGGCACGATCGCAAGCTTGCGGATCTCGCCCGGCTTCACGACGATTTCCTCGAGACGCGTACCTTCGTCGCCGAGCACCGCATTCTCCTTGTCCATCAGGGCATAGGCATCCGCCCCCAGGAACCGCGACCTCGCATTGAGGCCATAGAGGCGCACGGCCACCGACAGCGGCGTGCCGGCCGCATTGCGATTGAGATCGGCGGCCGCCTTGACGGTGAGATCGACGGCCGCCGGCGGTGGCGGGCCGCATCCGGCGGCCAGCAGGACGATCGGTGCGCTGAACAGAAACCGGCGCTTCATGATGTCCCCCGATCGGCGTTGAAACTGTCGTCGGCTTCGAGCTTCTCGATCGCCTCTTCGTAGGCGCGCGCAAAGGCCTTGCCGAACACGCTGTCGAAATCGTCGGAGAGGGCCTGAGTGATCACCCTGTGATGCTGGACGAAAGCATCCCAGGCGGCCGCCCGCCGCTGGACGGGATGGATGTGCAAGGCACTGGTCGCGACCTTGCTCTCGATCACGTCGGGCGCGCACTGCGCCAGCAGCACGCGCACCGCCGCCTGCATGGCCGAGATCGTCGCAAGCTCATGCACGCGCAGATCGGCGAAAGCTTCGGCAATGGCCGCCTCCGCCACCATGCTGCCGCGCCGCCCCTCGCCGAGCAGGGTGGCGAGCGCATCGTCGTCGTCGAGCGAGAATTTCAGCGGATTGTTGCCGGCCGGCCGGAGCAGGGTCTGCTCGATGCGGAACTCGTCCTTGATGCTGGCCCGCGCGATCAGCGTCTGGCGCAGGCCGCTCACCGTGGCGCGCAACGCCTCGCCGATGCGTTCCAGCGTCTTTTCGGGATCCTTCAGGGTCGTCTCGCCGAGGCCCGCGCCGCGCAGGAAGGCTTTGGCCAGCCGCGCGTCGTCGGCCGCCGACGGCGCCCGGGATACCGGCTGAGGCGGGGCCGCTTGCGGGACTGCCGCCCGATGATTTTCGCCCTGATGATTTGCCGCCTGGTGGTTTGCCGACTGATGGTTTGCCGCCTGCTGGTTTGCCGGCGACCGCGGAGGTGGCGATGGCGGCGGTGGCGCGGCTTCCGGCCGGGGCCTGGGTGGCTCCACCGGTTCGGAGGGCGGCGGACGCTTCACGGCGGACGGCTCGGCATCCCAATCGTCCGGGATGATGGCCATCGGCGGCATGCGGAAGGCGCTGTCCAGTGCCGGCGCATGGTCCGGCTGGGTCCCTTCACGGGCAAAGGGGTCGGAGCTGTCGGTCAGCGGATCGTAGTCCGGCGGAAGGCGGACGGAGCCGGGAGGGTCGAGAAAAGGCGCCGCTTCGTCGGACGGGCGCTCACCAAAGGGATGGGAGGACCGCAGGCCCAACGAACCGGAGAGGGCGTCTTCGTCCTCCTCGATCGTCACCTCCAGTTCATAGAGGCCGAACTTGATGCGGTCGCCGCTCCGCAGCTTCTGATGGGTCCCACGGCCGATCGGCTCGCTCGACTGGTTGAGGAAGGTGCCGTTGGTGCTGAGGTCCTGCAGGCCCCATTCACCGGCGTCATGGACCAGCAGGCAGTGCCTTTTCGAGAGGTGGCGGTCCGGGTCGGCGATGACCCATTCGTTGTCCGGCCCCCGGCCAATGGAGAACTCTCCGCCGCGAACTTCCCGTCGTTGAGGCGCCACATTGTCGGGGCAGCGGATCATGGCAAGCTTCAGGGTCACGTGCTGACGCACTCCTGATAAACGTCGGAAAAATACTAGTCGTGGAACCTGCAACCCGGCAATCGCATTTGGCCAAAAACGACCGGCGGACAAGGCCTTGCGGCGCCTGCCGAGCCGTCCGCATCTCGCCCTGCGGGAAGGTGTGCCCGCTCCCTCGGGAACTATAAGGCAAGGTCGCCACCGGAGCACGAGCTACGCGCACACGCTCTACCCGGCGCCTCCTGTCGCGTTGAGAGTTGACGGCCCCAACCGGCAGCGCCAAGCTTTGCGCAGAAGTTGCTCGACGTTCGGAAGAAGTCGTCGCCATGTGCCTTGTCCCGTCGCAGACGATCTTGAGCACCGACGAGGTGGGCAGTGTCGCTCCCCCGATCTTCACGTCCGTGGGGCTCGACGCCGTGAACGGCCCCGGTGACGTTTTCGTCATCCAGTCCCTGCTCAACAAGCGACTGCCCAAGCCTCACACCGAGGTCCCCGTCACCGGCAACATGGATCCGGGGACCATTCTCGCGATCAAGGCCTTCCAGGCCGTCATCATGAACATGAATCCGCCGACCGGGCATGTCGCCCCCGGCAGCCCGACCTACTATGCCCTCGCCGCCCGCCCCCTGGTGACCAAGGAAAAGCCGGCGCCTGTCCGCTACGGCCATGTCGGGATCGTGCCGCCGGAGGTGATCGAGGCCGCCAAGGCCTCGCAGCGCCGCTTCGGCATCCCGGCGTCGATCACCCTGGCCCAGTGGATCGTCGAAAGCGCCTGGGGTGCCGCCATGCCGGCGGTCGAGAGCGAAACTCGGGAGGTGATCGACGGCAAGGTCATCACCATCGTGGCCAAGTTCCGCCGCTTCTCCAGTCTGTCGGAGGCCTTCGAACTGCACGGCAAGCTGCTGTCGACCGGCTCGCCCTACCGCTCGGCCATGCAGGTCGTGGCCAATCCCGAGGCTTTTGCAGATGCACTGACGGGCGTTTATGCGACCGACCCGCAGTACGGAACGACCCTCAAATGGGTGATGGAGAACTACAAGCTAAGACAACACGACAGTTGAGTTGCAAATAGTTGACTATCGAATGTGGCTTTCCCGTCACACTGTCGCGAGGGCCACGGCAGACAGCGGGAGATAAGCAGAAAAAACCGCTCGGTACGTGTAGAGTGTCCAAGACAAGTGTTCCAGACCGCGTCGCAGGGGGAGTCCAGCCGATGAAGAAGGCACTAGGCGTCATGGCAGCGGCAATGCTGTTGCCGTCAGTCGGACAGGCACAGGAAATCAATCCGTTGCCGGGTTTCTACGTCGGCGCCGGTGGTGGCCTTGCCTCCATCACCAGTTCGACCGGCTGGGCCGTCGGCGGCATCGTCGGTTACGACTTCGTCGGCCCGCGTGTCGAGCTCGAGGTCGCCTATGGCCGCGTGCCGATATCGGCCAGCATTCCGCTCGCCAATTTCAGCGGCACCGCCGGCCAGCTCCAGGTCATGGGCAAGGTGCTCTACGACTTCTTCCCGGCATCGGCGTTCACGCCCTATGTCGGTGCGGGCGCCGGCATCGGCTTCGTCGACAGCAACACGGCGCTCGGCGCAACGGTGTTCGCCTATGAAGGCATCCTCGGCCTTGGCTGGAATGTCGACAGCCAGTGGCGCGTCGCCCTGGAAGGCCGCTATGTCGGCACGACCAATCCGTGGGTCAATATCGGCGGCGCCAACGTGACCTACAACAACAACAACTTCGTGGCCGTGATGGGCGTGCAGTACAAGTTCGCGCCGCCAGCCGCCGCAGCGCCGCCGCCGGCGCCCGCCGCCGCGGCACCGCCCTCCTTCATGGTGTTCTTCGACTGGGACAGCTATCGCCTGTCGCAAGCCTCGCTGAACGTCATCAAGCAGGCCTCCGATGCCTACCGGGCAAAGGGCAATGCGCGCGTCACGGCGACCGGCCACACCGACACGTCGGGCTCGGAGCAGTACAACATGGCGCTGTCGCTGCGCCGCGCCAACGCCGTGAAGGACGCGCTGGTGCGCAACGGCGTGCCGGCCTCCGCGATCGCCGTCATCGGCCGCGGCGAACAGGGCCTGCTGGTGCAGACCGGCGACAATGTTCGCGAACCGCAGAACCGCCGCGTCGAGATCCTCGTGCAGTAGGCGAAGCCTCGATACAGAGACCAAGGAGCGGCTCCCACGAGCCGCTCTTTTTTTGCGCCGTTCTCTCGACCTTCATGTTCCTCTTCCCCGAAGCACAGAGAACTGTCGTATTCACACGTCGCGCTCGTCTGTCCTCTCCCGCAACGCGGGAGAGGAAAGGGACCCATGCGAAGCATGGGGAAGGTGAGGGCGTGGATCACGGAAATGGTGGGCGCGTTGAGAGGTCTCTGACCCACCTCACCTACCCCATGCTGCGCATGGGGCCCCCTCCTCTCCCCCCACTCCGCGGCTTGTGCCAAGCCGCTCCATGGGCGGAGAGGACGCCTGAACGATGTGTGAATCCAACAGTCACCTTCCGGAGGAGAGGAGAACGAAGGCTATCCGTGCCGCGCAAATCTCCAAACGACGGCAATGCGATTTTCCGACGGCGTCCATCGGGAGTTGTGGCAGACTTCCGCGGGGGGCATCGGCAACGGTGGACATCTATCGTCGAACGGCATCGGATAACGGCGAAGCGCTGGGGCGTGCCATACCCGGAGCGAACTTCCGTTGCATTGCCGAGTCAGGACCGTCGTTCGGCGGGCGGTACTGGCATTTTCATGTCGACGGGGTCGTGCTGAGCCGCCTGGAGGTCGACCAGGCGAGCGTGGTGACCACCGACGAGCGCCTGCCGAGCTTCAATGTCTGGCATGTCATGAGCCCGCGCTGTTCGGCCAATGGACAGGATGTCGGGGCCACCGATCTCGTGGCGGTGCGGCCGGGCGAAGGCGGCACGATGCGCAGCGCCGCCGCGGCCGACGTCACGACCTTCGGTCTCGACACGTCCCTGTTCGGCGAAGCCCCCGAACTCGAGCTGCCCTTCGGACCGTCCAGTGCGCCGCGTGCCGGTCGCTGGCGCGTCGCCTCGATCGTGCCGCGCCAGCGGTTCGTTACTCTCGCCCAGACGGTGCTGGCCCAACTCGATGCCGAGCCGCAGGCGTTCGCTTCGCCGGCCGTCCGCGTCGCCTTGCGCAACAGCATGATCGAGGCGATCGCCGCCATGGGCGAGGCCGGCACGTTCCGCCCCGATCGGTCGACCATCGGGCGCCATACCCGGATCCTGATGCGCTTCGAACGCGCGCTCGAGGAAGCGGGCGACCGGCCGATCGACATGGCGGAGCTCTGCCGCAAGAGCGGCGCCTCGCGGCGCTCGCTCGAAGCGGTGGTGCAACAGAGGACGGGCAGGACGCCTCTGGAGTATCTGCGCTGGCGCCGGCTCTGGCGGGCACTCTCGATGCTGCGGCAACCGTCGGCCGACACGACGGTGACGGGCGTGGCTTTCGAGCTCGGCTTCTGGCACCTCGGCCGCTTCGCGGCGACCTATGCCGCGACCTTCGGTGAACGTCCGAGCGAAACGCTTGCCAGGGCCATGGGCACCAAGCCTCGCGCGCCGCTGGAAAATTCTGCGCTGAGCGGATAGCGACCACGCCGTCGCTGCCGCTACGCACGTCCGGTCGAGTTCGAGGACCCCAGCTCGAGGACCCTACGTGCCGCCATCGATCGGTCTTGCCAAGTCACTCACGATATCCGTTGCGCTGGCAACGGCCGCCATTGCCGGCGCCGCGACCGCCTCGGCGGACGAGCAGCCGGCGCTCGACGCCGCCGGACGAACTGCACCTGCCTCGGCCCCGCTAGATCCCGAGCCGTGGCGCTTTGGCGTCACCACCTATGGCTGGGCGATCAACATCGCCGGCAACCTCACGGCCCGCGGCCAGACCGTGGACATCAACGCAAGCTTCATCGACCTCGTGCAGAAGAGCGATTCCCTGCTCGCCTGGATGAGCTACTTCGAAGCCGACAAGGGGCGCGTCGGGTTCTACGGCGACCTGGTCTGGACCCGGCTGGGCTTCAGCCGCTCGACGGCGGCCTACCGCTGCCGGGCCTGCAGCTCAGCGCCACCGCCAATGCCGCGCTCGTCACCGACCTGGTGATTGCCGAACTGGGTGGCCTGTACGAAGTCCATCGCTGGTCGGGTAGCGGCGGATCGTTCACGGCAGTCGATGCGCTGCTGGGCTTTCGCTACTGGAACAGCTCGGCCAGCGTTTCGGTCGACGCGCTGGCGACCGCGAACTATGCAGCGCTCGGCCTCAGCGGCTCGCGCCAGTTCGGCGTTTCGCTGTCGAACACCATGCAGTGGGTCGATCCGCTGGTCGGCCTGCGCCTCAGGCACCAGTTCACGCCGCACCAGAACATCATGCTGCGCGGCGACATCGGCGGCTTCGGGCTCGGCAGCCAGCTCACCTGGCAGGCGCTCGGCGTCTACAGCTACGAATGGCAGGCCGACCGCGTCCGCATCGCCGCCGTGGCCGGCTACCGCGCCATCGGCGTGAACTACAGCACCGGCTCGGGCTTCGACGCCAACGGCCTGAATCTCGTCTTCCACGGGCCGGTCATCGGCATCGGCCTCCGCTTTTGACGAGCGCCGACGCGATGAGCGTCCTCTCGCGTCGTCTCGCGATCGCCGCGACGGTGCTGATCGCCTGGAGTGTCCGCCCCGCCCCGGCGCAAGCCGAGGCGGGCCCGCGCGAGCTCGCGGTGCAGGCCCAGATCCCGCTGCCGTCCCTGATCTCCGTGCCGATCCAGAACAACTTCAATTTCCGCTACGGCCCACGACAAGGGCTGCAGGACGGCCTCAACTTCCAGCCGATCGTCCCGGCGGCCGTGTCGACGAACTTCAACATTATCACGCGGGCCGTCGTGCCGCTGATCTTCAACCCGTCGATGACTCACGAGATCAGTGCCGTCGCCGGCTTGGGCGACATCCAGATCACGCCCTTCCTGTCGCCGGCTCCGACCGGCCCCTGGGTGTGGGGCATCGGCCCCGTGATCCAGCTGCCGACGCACAGCAGTCGTACGCTGGGCAACGACAATCTCGGCCTCGGACCGTCGGCCGCCGTCCTGCGCTGGGAACCCGGCAGCCCCTGGGTGCTGGGTGGTATCGCCTATACCGCCTGGTCGCTCGGCACGAGCCCGTCCGCCGCTTCCTACAGCATCGGCTACCTGCAGCCGCTGCTGACTTACGTCTTCGAAGACGGCCTGTACGTCACCTCTTCGCCGATTCTCAAGGCGGATTGGCTGGCGGCGGCCGGCCGTCAGATCCTGCTGCCGCTGGGCGGTGGCGTCGGCAAGATCCTTCACCTGGGCAAGGTGCCCATGAGCGTCGAGCTCTCGGCCTACTACAACGTGGCCAAGCGGGACTACGACGCCGACTGGCAGCTTCGCCTGCAGATCCAGTTCCTGTTTTCCAAGTAGCCGACTGCCCCCCTTCGA
>ERZ778027.4902-NODE-4902-length-10841-cov-5.631374_pt1 | contig 10841 bp, 10 predicted proteins | sample MGYA00375757_ERZ778027 | MGnify/ENA primary metagenome ERZ778027 (study PRJEB29350, sample SAMN05389817) | bioreactor metagenome | isolation source: Ammonium sulfate bioreactor | place: South Africa: University of Cape Town | collected 2014-02-18 ... | reverse complement strand
ACCGGGCGAGCCTCGTGCCGCTGCACCAGCGCTTCCTCCGCCTCGCCAAGGGCGAGAACGGCATCCACCGCGTCGTGGAGGACGCCGAGCCGGAGCCCGTTCCGGCCTGAGCACAGGAGGATCGACCGCGCTCACACGCCGCTCACGAGAACGTCGTTCAACCAGATTGAACACTGCGTCGACTCTGGCGCCAGTTCAGGAGACAATCGAACTGGCGTAAGGAATGTCCAGACATTCGCGGCGACGACCGCCGATAATCCGGAGTTCACAATGAGCGACACGTCCAGCCAGAAGCTGATCATCCCCGCCCTCGGCGGTCTCTATGCCGGCGGCACGCCGCTGTTCGAGGCGGTGCTGCGCGCCGTCGTCGGCCTCTGGATGGTGCCGCATGGCGCGCAGAAGCTGTTCGGCATGTTCGGCGGCGGCGGCATTTCCGGCACGGCCGGCTTCTTCGCGCAGATCGGCCTCGAGCCGGCGATGCTGATGGCGGTCCTCGCCGGCGGCACGGAGTTCTTCGGCGGCATCCTGCTGGCGATCGGCCTTCTGACCCGCCCGGCGGCCGTCGCGGTCTGCATCCTGCTGCTCGTCGCGATCTTCAGCGTGCATATCGGCAACGGCTTCTTCATGCAGACCGGCGGCTTCGAATATGCGAGCCTCTGGTTCTTCGCCGCGCTCTATTTCGTCTTCCGCGGCGGCAACCGCTATTCGGTCGACGCCAAGCTCGGCCGCGCCTTCTGATCGGCCGGCGCAGCGCCGCATCTTCGGGCCGCCCTTCGGGGCGGCCTTTTTCTTTGGCACGCGCCGCAGGCCGCGCGACGGTTGCCGGGTCCGGGTCGATGGGCTACGAAACCCCCGCTTCGCAAGGGAGCATCGAGCAAGGATCGACGACATGGCCGAGAAACCGAAGACGAATGCCTTGAAGGCACGGTTGCCGCGCGGGCTCGTCGATCGCCATGCCGGCACCATCAAGGCGACCGAGCGCATGCTGGCCGCGATCCGCGAGGTCTATGAGCGCTACGGCTTCGAGCCGGTCGAGACGCCGCTCATCGAATATACCGACGCGCTCGGCAAGTTCCTGCCCGACCAGGACCGGCCGAACGAGGGCGTCTTCTCCTTCCAGGACGACGACGAGCAGTGGCTGTCGCTGCGCTACGACCTGACGGCGCCGCTCGCCCGCTATGTGGCGGAGAATTTCGACGCGCTGCCGAAGCCCTATCGCAGCTATCGCGCCGGCTGGGTGTTCCGCAACGAGAAGCCCGGCCCCGGCCGCTTCCGCCAGTTCATGCAGTTCGACGCCGACACGATCGGCGCCGCCTCGCCTGCCGCCGACGCCGAGATGTGCATGATGATGGCCGATACGCTGGAGGCGCTCGGCCTCGAGCGCGGCCAGTACGTCATCCGCGTCAACAACCGCAAGGTGCTCGACGGCGTGATGGAGGCCATCGGCCTCGCCGGCGACGAGAACGCCGGCCGCCGGCTGACCGTGCTCCGCGCCATCGACAAGCTCGACAAGTTCGGCCCCGAAGGCGTGCGCCTGCTGCTCGGCGAAGGCCGCAAGGACGAAAGCGGCGACTTCACGAAGGGCGCGGGGCTGGACGCGTCGGCGATCGACACCATGCTCGCCTATGTCGGCACGGCGTCGGAAAGCGCCGTCTTTCTCGGCCTTCGCGCCCTCGTCAACGGCAACTCGCAAGGCCTCGCAGGGGTCGCGGAACTTGAAGAGATCGAGACACTGATCAAATCGGCCGGCTATGGCCCCGACCGCATCAAGATCGACCCCTCCGTCGTCCGCGGACTCGAATACTACACCGGCCCCGTCTTCGAGGCCGAACTGCTGTTCGAGACCGTCAACGAGAAGGGCGAGCCGGCGCGGTTCGGCTCGATCGGCGGCGGCGGGCGCTATGACGGGCTGGTCGGGCGCTTCCGTTCCGAGAGCGTCCCGGGCACGGGCTTCTCGATCGGCGTCTCGCGGCTGATGGCGGCGCTGACGGCGCTCGGCAAGATTTCCGCGGCTCCCGAGCCCGGCCCGGTTGTCGTGACCGTCTTCGACCGCGACCGCATGGGCGACTACCAGCGCATGGTGAAGGCGCTGCGCGACGCCGGCATCCGCGCCGAGCTCTATCTCGGCGGTTCGGGGCCGAAGGCGCAGCTCAAATATGCCGACAAGCGCAACAGCCCCTGCGTCGTCATCCAGGGCGGCGACGAGAAGGCCAAGGGCGTCGTGCAGATCAAGGACCTCGCGCTCGGCAAGCAGCTGTCCGCCGGCATCGCCGACAACGCGACCTGGCGCGAGGAACGACCGGCCCAGGTCGAAGTTCCCGAGAGCGATCTCGTCGCGGCGGTGCGCCGGATCCTCGAGGGAGACGCCCGATGACCGTCGATACCGCGCCGCTGCGCATCCTCTTGTCCGAGGCCGGCTATCGCTTCGTCGATCCGCCGATCCTCTCCGACGCCACCGTCTTCCTCGAGGTCGCCGGCGAGGATCTCCGCCGTCGCCTTTACCTCACCAGCGGGCCGGACGGGCGCGAGCTCGGCCTGCGTCCCGAATTCACCATCCCCGTCTGCCTGCATCATCTCGCCAGCGGCGATGCCCACCGCGTCGCCGACTATGCCTATATCGGCCCGGTCTTCCGCCACCGCGCCGGCGCGAGCGGCGAATTCCATCAGGCCGGCGTCGAATCCTTCGGCCGCACCGACCGCGCCACCGCCGATGGCGACGTGCTGGCGCTGGCGATCGATGCGGCCAATCTCTACGGCGTCGCCAATCCCGATGTCCGGATCGGCGACTCGCTGCTGTTCTCGGCGGTGATCGATGCCCTCGGCATCGCGCCCGGCTGGAAGCGGCGGCTGTCGCGCGCCTTCGGCGATCCGGCGCGCCTTGCCGCCGCGGTCGAGCGCGTCTCGGGCGGGACCACCGCCGGTGCCCCGGCCCATGCCGGTTTCCTCGCCGCGCTCGACGGCACCGACCATGCCGCCGCGCATCGGATCGTCGAGGACCTGCTCTCGATCGCCGGCATCCGCTCCGTGGGCGGGCGCACGGCCGGCGAGATCGCCGACCGCTTCCTCGAGCAGTCCTCGCTCGCAGCCGGCGGCGGGCTCGATGCGCGCGCCAGAGCCGCCATCGAGCGCTTCCTCGCCATCGAAGGCCGGCCCGATGTCGCGCTTGCCGCGCTCCGGAGCTTCGCCGCCGAGGAAACGCTCGACATCGCCGGCGTGCTCGACGGTTTCGAGAAGCGCTCGGAGGGCCTTGCCCGGCGCGGCATCGATTTTTCGCGCCTTCACTTCTCGTCGGGCTTCGGCCGGCGGCTCGACTATTATTCGGGCTTCGTCTTCGAAATCCACGATCCGGACGGCATCGCGGGGCAGCCCGTCATCGGCGGCGGCCGCTATGACCGCCTGCTGCCGGCGCTCGGCGCGCGCACCAGCGTGCCCGCCGTCGGCTTCTCCCTCTGGCTCGACCGCGTCAAGGTGACCTCCTGATGACCGACGCCCCGCTCGACGCTCCGCTCATCCTCGCCGTTCCCTCCAAGGGTCGGCTGCAGGAAAACGCCAATGCCTTCTTCGCGCGCGCCGGCCTGCCGGTGACGCAATCGGGCAGCGAGCGTTCCTATCGCGGCCGCATCGCCGGTCTGCCCGATGTCGAGATCGCCTATCTCTCGGCCTCCGAGATCACGCGCGAACTCGCCGCCGGCACGGTGCATCTCGGCGTCACGGGCCGCGACCTCGTCGAGGAAGAAGTGACCGATTTCGGCCAGCGGCTCGAACTCGTGCTGCCGCTCGGCTTCGGCCATGCCGATGTCGTGGTCGCGGTGCCGGAGGGCTGGATCGACGTCGCCACCATGGCCGATCTCGACGATGTCGCCGCCGATTTCCGGCCGCGGCACGGCCGCTGGCTCACGGTCGCGACGAAGTATGTCAACCTGACGCGCCGCTTCTTCCATGAGCACGGCATCGCCGACTACCGGATCGTCGAGAGCCTCGGCGCCACCGAAGGCGCGCCCGCTTCCGGCGCGGCCGATCTCATCGTCGACATCACGACGACCGGATCGACGCTCTCGGCCAATGCGCTCAAGGTTCTCACCGATGGCGTCATCCTGCGCTCGGAAGCCCATCTCGTCGCCTCGCTGCCGGCCAACTGGAGCGGCGCCGCGCGCGGCGCGCTGCGCACCATCCTCGACCGCATCGAGGCCGAGGCCGCGGGCCGCTCGCTGCGCGAAGTGCGCGCCGACGTCTCCGATGCCGAAGGCGCGGCGCTGGTCGCCGCCGACCGCTTCGGCGCGACGACGCCGTTCGGCACCTCCAAAGGTCCGCTGACGCTGCACTGCCCGGCCGGCAAGGTCTATCAGTGCGCCGAATGGCTGCGCACCGGCGCCGGCGCCCGCACGGTGACGGTCTCGCGGCTCGACATGCTGTTCTCCGCGACCAGCCCGCTGACCGCCCATCTCCTCGGACGGCTCGACGCCTATACGGGCTGAAATGCGGCGGCACGCATGCCGTCTCCGCATTGCTGCGATGCAATATGAGCCTGTTGCATCGCGGCAGCGCGATCTTATCCTTTGGTCGAGGCGAGCCTTCCAGCCCGCCGATCGAAAGGAGATGCCATGTTCCAGCCTCTCAAGAAGCTTCGCCAGGGCCTGCGCGAACTCGCGCATTACGACGCCGAGACCGAGGCGCTCAACAAGGCCGTCGATCTCTACGAGGTCGAGATGATCCACCGCCGCTTCGCCCGGCAGCAGACTCGCCGCCCCGGCTTCTGAGCCTCAGCGCCCCGGCGGCACCAGTTCGGCGCGCAGCCTGAGCGCCTCGGCGCGGCAGGGGCAGCCCTCGAGGTGGTCGTTGACGAGGCCCATCGCCTGCATGAAGGCATAGACCGTGGTCGGGCCGACAAAGCTCCAGCCGCGCTTCTTCAGGTCCTTCGACATGCGGATGGCGGCGGGCGCCGTGGTCGCGGCGGAGAGCGCCGCGCGATCGAAACGCGGCGGCCGCTCGGAAGCCGGCGGCTCGAAGCGCCACACATAGGCGGCGAGCGATCCCTCGCTGGCGATGAGGTCGAGCGCCCGGCGGGCATTGTTTATCGTCGAGACGATCTTGCCGCGATGGCGCACGATGCCGGGATCGGCGACCAGCCGCTCGATATCCTCCTCGCCGAAGGCCGCGACAGCTTCAGGCTCGAAATTGGCGAAGGCGCGGCGGAAATTCTCGCGCTTGCGCAGGATCGTCAGCCAGGAAAGACCGGACTGGAAGCCTTCGAGGCTGAGCTTCTCGAAGAGCCTTCGGTCATCGGTGACCGGCCGGCCCCATTCATTGTCGTGATAGGCCTCGTAATCGGCGAGCCCGCTGCTCCACCAGCAGCGCAGCCTGCCGTCGCTGCCCTCGACCAGCCCGTCGATCACGCCCATCGATCTCCCCCGTTCCAGCTTTGTTCGCATTTCTAGCGCCGGCATAAGACCCCCGCAAGCCGGCGGCGCATTTACCGAACGCTAACCATGGAACGAACGGAAACCATCCGTTCACCCTTCCTTTGCCCGCCGCGCCGCATTCTTGCCGCGAAGCCGCCCGGTTCGCCGCCGGCTCGGAACCCCATCGCCGACGCTTGTATCGAGTACGTCCATGCGAAGCCTGACCCTGACCATTGCCGCCGTTGCGGTCGCCGCGCTGCCGGCGCTCGCTCATGCCAATGACCGGTACGTGCCGCGCCCGCCGGTGCTGCTCAGCCCCGATCTCTCGGAGCCGTGGCTGCTGCAATATGTGCCGAAGAAGAAGAAGGTCGTCATGACGGACAAGGTCATGCGCCGCGCGCCGGCGCCGACCGTCGTCTCCTCGATCACGCCCGTCCCCGTCCCGCAGCGCCAGCAGGCGCAGAAGGGCCAGAAGGCGAGCCGGCAGTTCGATCCGGCCTTCCTGCCGACGGTCATCGCCTATACCGGCTCCGAAAAGCCGGGCACGATCGTGATCGATACCAATGCCCGCTATCTCTACCTCGTCGAGGCCGGCGGCCAGGCGCGCCGCTATGGCGTCGGCGTCGGCAAGCCCGGCTTCGAATGGGCCGGCGAGCACCGCATCACCCGCAAGGCCGAGTGGCCGGGCTGGACGCCGCCGCCGGAGATGCGCAAGCGCCGTCCCGGCCTTCCCGTGCACATGGTCGGCGGCCCCGACAACCCGCTCGGCGCCCGCGCGATGTATCTCGGCTCGACGCTCTACCGCATCCACGGCACCAGCGAGCCGTGGTCGATCGGCAAGGCGGTCTCGTCCGGCTGCATCCGCATGCGCAACGAGGACGTCACCGATCTCTATGAACGGGTCGGCGTCGGCACGCGCGTCATCGTGATGTGAAGTCTGCGCTTTTGCGCAATTAGGGGCGGCCGGTTACGATCGGCCGCCTTCCTCATAAAAACGACGCCAAGAGGAGACCGATGACAGCCAAGAAAACCATGGGAGCCGCCATCCTCGCGGCCGCGATCGCGCTCACGGCGGGCGAGGCGCATGCCGAAGGATTCTTCCGCAAGCTCTTTTCCGGCGGCTTCGACGTCCAGCCGGTCGAGGCCACGCCCGGCGCGCAGGTGCCGATGAAATACAAGCGCCAGCGCGTCCGCTACAGCGGCAGCGAGGCGCCCGGCACGATCGTCATCGATTCGCAGAACAAGTATCTCTACCTCGTCGAGGGCAACAACCGCGCCATGCGCTACGGTGTCGGTGTCGGCCGCGAAGGCTTTGGCTGGCAGGGCGAGGTGAAAGTGGGCCGCAAGGCGGAATGGCCGACCTGGGTGCCGCCGGCCGAGATGCGCGCCCGCGAGCGCAAGAAGGGCCGCATCCTGCCCGCATCCATGGAAGGCGGACCGAAGAACCCGCTCGGCGCGCGCGCGATGTATCTCTATGACCGCGGCCGCGACACGATGTACCGCATCCACGGCACCAGCGAGCCCTGGACCATCGGCTACAACGTCTCGTCGGGCTGCATCCGCATGGTGAACGCGGATGTGAGCGACCTCTACGAGCGCACGCCGATCGGCACCAAGGTCGTCGTCCGCTGACGCGACACGGGCCGCGCGTCAGTCGCGGCCCGCTTCCAGCCGACCGTCTTCAGGAAGACGTCTTGCCATAGACCTTCATGAAGAACCCCGTGGCGCGGGCGACGCGCTCGCGGATTTCGGCCTCGGTCGGCGTCGAGACGATGCCGAACAGCAGCTTCCTCAGGATGCCCGTCTGCGCGAGTTCCATGAACTGCAGCGCCGCCAATTCGCAGTCCTCGATGTCCAGCGCTCCGGCCTTCACCTGCGAGGCGAGATAGGCGGCGATCTGGTCGGCGCACAGCGCCGGGCCGCGGCCGTAGAACTCCTGGCCGATCTCCGGCATGCGGTTGACGATCGACATCACCGTGCGCATCGCCTGGACGTAGTAGGGCCGGGTCAGGATCTCGACGAGCCGGGTGCCGCAATCGGTGAGCACCGCGCGGACATCGTGGTTGTCATGGTCGAGCTGGATGACGCTGAACAGCTCTTCGCGCTTCTCGGTCGAGATCAGTTCGACGAAGAGCCGCTCCTTGTTCTCGAAATAGACATAGAGCGTCCCCTTGGAGACGCCGGCCCGGCGGGCGATGTCGTTCATGCTCGCGGCGTCGAAGCCCTTTTCCATGAAAACGGCGCGGGCGCCGTCCATGATCTGGCGTCGCTTGCGCGGATCCTGTCCGAGGGCACCGTCTTCGGTCGCCGGAGCTTCCGCAACCATCGTGGACACGTCTGTGATCCCCTTCGCCGCGCCTGGGCGGCTTTCGACATGCAATGAACGGATTCGGGTTGCGACTTCGAAAATAGCAGACGCCGCCTCGACTTACCAAATGCCGTTGCCGGCACGCGCCGTCCGCTCGCCCGTCCGGGAGGACCGACTGAGGCCCGCCCGGCGCCGCCGCGCTGCAGCATGGCCGCACATCGCGTCGCAACATTTTTTGACCGAACCGTTCGGTTCGATCTTGATCTAGTGCCCCGGCTGCGCTAAATCAAGCTGCAAATGACCGAACCGTTCGGTCAATGCAGCCTTTTTCCAGGAGTGGCCCATGGCCAAGATCGCCCTCGTCGAGGACGCAGGCGACACCGGATCGAGCGATTCGGCGCCGGCTCTGCGCAAGAATGCCGAAGCCAAGGCCAGCGAGGCCAAGGCCACCGAAGCGAGGGTGACCGAGGTTCCCGCGCCGGAGGCCAAGGTCGCGGAAGCCCCCGCCAAGCCTTCGCCGGCTCCCACCACGACCGAGGCCCCTGCCCCGGCGACGCCGGTCGCCGAGAAGCCGGCCGATCCCGCCGGCAAGTCGCCGTCCAAGGGCGGCCGCAAGCGCGTCATCCTCGCCACCGTCGCGGTCATCGCCATCGCCGCCGGCAGCTATTTCGGCCACGATTATTGGACGACCGGCCGCTTCATGGTCTCGACCGACGACGCTTATGTCGGCGCCGACGCCGCCGTCGTGGCGCCGCGGATTTCCGGCTATGTGGCCAAGGTCGCCTTCGCCGACAACAGCGCCGTCAAGGCCGGCGACCCGCTCGTCTATCTCGACGATGCCGACCAGAAGGTCGCGATCACCGCCGCCATGGACCAGATCGCCTCCCAGCAGGCGACGATCGCGCGCATCGACAAGCAGATCGCCGCCGCGAAGACCGCGGTCGACCAGGCGAAGACGGCGATCACCTCGGCCGAGGCCGACCGCGAGCTCGCGGTCGCCGATCTCGACCGCGCCAAGCGCCTCAATGCCAGCCAGTTCGCCAGCCAGCAGTCGCTGCAGCAGGCGCAGGCCGCATCCGACAAGGCCGCCGCCGCCGTCGATTCCGCCAATGCCGGGTTGGCCTCGGCGGAAGCCAATGTCGATGTCCTCAGCGCCCAGCGCGTCGAGGCCGAACGGGCGATCGACCAGTCGAACACGGCGCTGGCGCAAAAGAAGCTCGATCTCGAGCGTACCGTCATCCGCGCGCCCTTCGACGGCGTCGTCGGCAACCGCGCGGTCGAGGAGGGAGAATATGTCTCCGCCGGCCAGCGCCTCCTCGCGCTGGTGCCGCTCAGCGACGTCTATGTCGATGCCAACTTCAAGGAGACGCAGCTCGCCGGCATCAAGCCGGGCGCGCTCGCCCATGTCAGCATCGACGCGGCCGATGGCGAGAGCTTCGACGGCAAGGTCGTGAGCATCGCGCCGGCCTCCGGCTCCGTGTTCAGCCTGCTGCCGCCCGACAACGCGACCGGCAACTTCACCAAGATCACGCAGCGCGTCCCCGTCCGCATCCAGCTGCCGGCCGGCGCGATCGAAAGCGGCGTCCTTCGTCCCGGCCTCTCCGTCACGGTCGAGGTCGACAGCCGCACCGGCGGCAGCGCCGGCTGACACGGCTTCCTCCTTCGGGAGGATGAGAGAGGAGACCTGCGCGGCCCCTACCCCGGCGGAGGTCTCCTCTCTCGCAATCTTCAACCGTCCCATCGACGCCGGAAAGGCCGCACGACGACCGCCGACGCCCATTCGGAGTCTCGTCCATGGCCGGACCAGCGTCCTTCCAGCCGCCCGTGATGACGCCGCGCCGCATCGTCGGCTTCGTCGCCATGTGCGTCGGCATGTTCATGGCGATCCTGGACATCCAGATCGTCTCGTCCTCCCTCTCGGAAATCCAGGCGGGCCTTTCCGCCAGCTCGTCAGAGGTCTCCTGGGTGCAGACGGCCTATCTGATCGCGGAGATCGTCATGATCCCGCTGTCGGGATTCCTCGGCCGCGCGCTCTCGACGCGCTATCTCTTCGCCATCGCCGCCGGCGGCTTCGCCATCACCTCGATCGGCTGCTCGACCGCGGGCACGATCACCGAGATGATCATCTGGCGCGGCCTGCAGGGCTTCATCGGCGGCGGCATGATCCCGTCGGTGTTCGCGGCCGCCTTCACCATCTTCCCGAAGCACCGTCAGGCCATGGTCTCCGCGGTCGTCGGGCTGATCGCGACGCTGGCGCCGACCATCGGCCCGACGGTCGGCGGCTATCTCACAAACCTCTTCTCATGGCACTGGCTGTTCCTCGTCAACGTGCTCCCGGGCATCGCGGTCACGATCGGCGTGCTCACCTGCGTCGACTGGGACAAGCCGAACCTGAAGCTCCTGGAACATTTCGATTATTTCGGCCTCGCGACCCTCGCTGCCTTCCTCGGCAGCCTCGAATATGTCCTCGAGGAAGGGTCGACCAATGACTGGTTCCAGGACGAGACGATCGTCGTCCTCTCGGTTGTCACGGTCGTTGCCGGCATCGCCTTCTTCTGGCGCGTGCTGACGGCAAAGGAGCCGATCGTCGATATCCGCGCCTTCAACAACCGCAATTTCGCGACCGGCTCGCTGTTCTCCTTCATGCTCGGCGTCGGGCTCTACGGGCTCGTCTATCTCTATCCGGTCTATCTCGCCCGGGTGCGCGGCTATGATTCGCTGCAGATCGGCGAGACGATGTTCGTCACCGGCATCTTCATGATGATCACGGCGCCGATCGCCGGAAACATCGCGCAGCGGGTCGATCCGCGCATGATGATGGCGTTCGGCCTGTCGCTGTTCGCGGTCTCCTGCCTCGAACTGGTGCCGATCACCAAGGACTGGGCCTTCGCGGAACTCTTCATCCCGCAGGCGCTGCGCGGCGTCGCCCTGATGACCTCGATGCTGCCGGTCTCGATCCTCGCGCTGGGCACGCTGCCGCCCGAGCGCATCAAGAACGCGTCCGGCCTCTTCAACCTGACGCGCAATCTCGGCGGCGCGGTCGGCCTCGCGGTGATCACGACGCTGCTCAACGACCGCTGGGACCTGCATATCCAGCGTCTGCACGAATCGGTCACCTGGAGCCGCGAGGCGGC
>ERZ778027.4901-NODE-4901-length-10842-cov-3.732827_pt1 | contig 10842 bp, 15 predicted proteins | sample MGYA00375757_ERZ778027 | MGnify/ENA primary metagenome ERZ778027 (study PRJEB29350, sample SAMN05389817) | bioreactor metagenome | isolation source: Ammonium sulfate bioreactor | place: South Africa: University of Cape Town | collected 2014-02-18 ... | reverse complement strand
GTTGTGCGAGATTGATACAATCCTTGGAGCAAAGCAAGGAGCAAGTTTCGTGCAGCGCAATGTGCTCGAGGCCTACGAGCTGCCGGCGTAGTGTGGAACCGCTCTCGCTGCCCTGGTGCATTCGTGCAGCTTGCACCTCGGTTCCTTGGTTGTTGTCGCTTGGCGCAATGACAACAAAAGGCGATCGAGACAGCGCAAGAAGGCGAATTGGTGATGGCGATGATAGTGGTGGCAGTGGTAAAGATGTAGTACGACTATGCACAACCAAACAACTTGTTCAAATGTAATGATGCAATGAACTGGCGAAAGAAGGCATGAAAGCGACAGAGGCAAGGGGAGCGAGAGAGAGAGCTAGCGGCAGCGCTAGATACACGATGCATAGATGAATGGGGCGAGATTATAGAGTGCACGAAACAGAGGAGGATGCGGTAATTACACACAAAGAACCGGTTGCAGTCGCCAGCAAGCTACCAACGAGCAAACGCCCACACCTCAACAACAGACACCTCAAAGTCACGGCTCGAGCTCAAAGTCGGATTGTTGAAGGTAGTACACGGCGCTGAAGCTCCGCACTCAAAATCCCTACGATGGTAATGAATGGCAACGAGTGAGCTCGTGCACCGAGGAGGAGGAGGAAGAGGTTGCAACTTGCATACTTTTCGAGATAGAGGCCCACTCCGCCGCCTCCACCGATCGAGATGTTGTTCGGCCTTGTGAGAACGAACAACGACGTATTGTCGGGATGCCACTTGTATGTTTGGAACTCGGGATAGAGCTTGAAGAGGAAGCTCTCGCCATTGGCCCACCACGAGTCTTGTTGCCTCCAGCCTTCACTCACATACGCACCAAACACCTACAACATCTTACGTGTCAATATGACACCCACACAAAACTACAAAACAACAACAACAACAACAACGTCGTGCTGCCGACCACCAATCACCCAAGGCGTACTTGTCCTTTTGTATCCTCCACGAACAGGAGCGAGCATTCAGTGCAGGCGGTTCGCTGATAAAAGGTTTGCATCGAAATGCCGTGCACTTGAGAACTGTACATCTGCATCCAGTCGCAGAGTCGATAGCGCGGAGGTAGCTGCATGCGTAGCTGTACGACGACGGGTGATTGGATATTAACGCCCGGCTACCCACGCAAGCGGTAGGAACGAGAGTTGCAAGTACCTTATCAAGCGGATCGGTAGGTCGAAAGATGGATGAGTCATGACAAAGCTGCGGATAGCCAACGACGAACGCCGGATCTTCATCGGGAGGCGGGGGCGGTGGAACGACTGCAGCCAGTGCAGCAGCAGCGGCCTTTGCTGCTTTCTCCTTGGCACGACTTTGCTCTTGTTGAGCCTCAAAGTTCTCTTTGAGTCGCGTGTAGATTCCATCGATACTACATACAATGAAAGAAGGAAAGAAAGAAAGCGAGTGAGAGAGAGAGAGACACACACACACGAGTCAGTACCACGCCCTCGTGTTCAAAGGAGGAATGCAAACGAGTCGCTCGTACGTATCCATAGGAAACGCAAAGTGCAGCGGCTCTGGGATCAAGTTGGAGTTGAGACGCGAGATTTGTAGATATCTCAACGATGCTGGTGGTGTTGCGGCATCGAGTTCAAGTCCTTTGGCCGGGTGTTGGACCTCTTCTTCGGTAAAGATCTGCTCGAAATGATCGTTCGATGGCCTAATGAGAAGCACTGCTGCTAGCAGCTAGCGAGTCCAGCAACGGCAGAGTACACACGCACCAATGGATGAAAGATAGCACCCATATCGAGGTCGAGCTGATAGCTGAGCAATCCGTTGCGCTTCACGGCCGGGTCCTCGATACTGCACGAGTAAGAATACGAACAGGACAACGACAAGCGCGGCAGATGTACGTGAGTATTGAAGAGACACAAGTAGTAGCACAAGGGCCAACCAGCAGTACCTTGGTTCAAAGATGAGACGAGATCTCGTAAGAGTGCACATGCCAAAGACGCTGGCTCCATTGGGAGCCAAGTAGCGAACTTTGGTCTTGATGATGTCTCGTTCAGAGACGGGCTCGAAGAGCAACTTGTTGCCTTGTCGGCGCCTGCTGTCACTATCCTTGAGTATCACCGAACCATGTAGCGCATGCTGTGCCTCGAGAATATGCTGCGATGACGACGGCGCATCCCCAAGTTCCTTGACGGCCTCCTGCGCGAGGGCAGCCGGCGAGCTGCGTATTATCATTGTAGGTTAATAATGGCCGAAGGAGAGGGAGAAGGAGAAGGAGAAGATGATGATGACTGAGGCCGTGATGATGATGATGGTGGCGATACATACGATTCGCGAAGGCCCACTCCGTTGAAGCTGATCGAGCGCTTCTTGCGACCTCGAAGGCGTTCGGGTGTAGCGTGGGGTGGAAATAGATCTCCATCGAACGAGGGCGCAGCGGTCGCCTGCTGGTTCGAGCTTGATTCGACCACGACCGATGTGGTCTCGGGTACTCGTTGGTGCTGGCGTAAGCCGCTGCTAACGAGTAATGTGTCGGCGAGCGGATTTGATTTGATATTCGACGTGACCAAGTCGGCGATCTCAAAGAAGCGCTGGCGCGTTCGTTCGACCGTACGATGGAAGCTCGAATCGTCTCCGGCTGCTGCCGTGGCACTTTCAGGACCCGGAACCATTGGTATCAAGCCAGAATGATGGTGAGCGACGGGTTTTGTCGGTGCTGCAGATGTGGATCGTGGGGGACTGTTTGCCACCGCCGCTGCTAGAATGGGCGAGACGGCAGGTAGCCGACTTGTAGTGGCTTGCGGTGCGCTAGCAGCCGGCGTGGTGGAAGACGAGGTGGTAGTGGCGGTGGTGGGTGTGCGTGACTTGACGATGAGCTCCTGGCCAGCGTAGAGTTGGTTGCCGCTCAAGAGGTTCAGCTTTTTCAGCTCCGATACCTAGTGCACCACGAAGAGAAGAAGCACACGATACAAGGCAGCGAGAGCCACGTGAGTGAGACAATGTAATGTATCGCCGGCGATGGGAGGCACCATTCGCTACCGTCATGTCGAAACGCAACGCGAGACCTGAGAGCGTATCCTTGGCCTCTACGACATACAACGAGCACCCTCTACCAAGAGCGACGACAGCGAGGTGCGGATTGCTTTCGATCAGTATCACAAGCCGCCAAGGTGTGGAGTTGGAGTTGGAGGACGTACTCGGGAAGCTGCTTCGACTTGCGCTCGGGAAGATCTTGCACCGGCAATGACAACGCGATCGATAAGCAATCATACCTCACCGAGGCTTGCTACCACCGCAACCTGATAGCTGCGTCGTACCGATTTTCTCCGGAGGAATGAACTATAGCGCAGAGGATCAATCGAACCAAATCAATAATCGCTCACAACAAGACGAGCAGCAATCGGCGTGGGGTGAGCGCGCGCAGGCACGTACACCGAACTTGAAGAAGAGCTTCTTGTCAGAGAACTTCTTCTTGCCGGACACGTGGTCGATGAAGCCCTGCGCGATCGGTGAGCAAGGTGAGCCAAGACAGTGAGAGAGAGAGAGAGAGCGAGAGAGTGAGCGTGCTCACGGTACCATCAGAGCCAACTTGCGACACAGTACGACGGCCTGCTCTCGAAACGTGATGCCGTTCACCTTGTTTGCTACCAGCCAGTCGACGGCCTCCGAGGCTGACATGCAAGTTCGGTTGGTCTCTCACATCAAACAATTGGCTATCAATGAAGCATGCAACGCACCGATGAAGCACTGGGGGTAGAGGTGAGCTCCCCAGCGGCGGTCCTTGACAACGAGGCCGGCCTGCATTCGGCGCGCCACCTGCGGCAACTGCTCTCGTGCACATGCGACCGATACGCAGCTTCGTTAGCATTATATGGTGCCGCTGCCGCCCAAATCAACGGCGCGAGCGTACCGGTTCAATCTTGGTGTCTATTGCGGAGAAGCCGACAGACAGACAGAGAGACAGAGAGACGCACGTACAGACGACCGATCAATGAGTGCGAGAGAGGGCGAGAGAGGGCGTACGAGAACGAGAGCGAGCGAGCATCGCTGTAGTGAGGGCGCTGCAGCGCTGCACCACGTACTTGCGTGCAGCAACAGCGCGGCCTTGGCACTCGCCAAGGAGTCGTGCGGGGCCGAGAGGCCTCGGGGGCTAGCGACTGAGGGAGCTGCCGAGCCTGAGGAGCTCGCGCCGCCGTACTCGAGCGACGAGGTCGGCGACGGACCGCCGCTCCTGCTGCCGCTGCCCCGCAGCTGCGGCAACACGAACTCGCTCGCAGGCTCAGCAACGGCGGCAGGAGCAGGAGCAGCAGGCGCAGCGGTAGATCCAGGACCTTCGGCGAGCATGCTGAACAAGCAGAAGGTGAGGATGGTCAACAACTGCACGACACGCGATTCGGTGAGTGGGGGCGTTCAGAGGCGAGAGAGCGAGCGAGAGAGACCACACGACAGCTCGCACACGCTCGCACACGCTCGCACACGCTCGCACACGCTCGCACACGCTCGCACACGCACCTGGCCGACGCTGAGGTCGTTGGAGTGGAGGTCGTTCCACAGGCGCAGATCGGCCGTCTGCGCCAGCGACGAATGACGAGGCTCGTCCTGTCAGTCGCACTGCTGTATCGTTGCATGGACATATGACAAGCGCACATACCGAGACCGAGTAGCTGGCGGCGAGAGACGGGAGCGAGTCCGAGGACTCGACCACATGTGTGACGGTGGTGGCGTCGTCCATGTGGCGCAAGCTGCAATGCGGCGCCGAGCCGAACACGCGCGCGGCCGCCGCAGGAGATAGCCGCCGCAAGTGCTACACGGCTGGAGTAGAGTACGCAATGGTCGGCACAGCACGTGACGGCAAGCAGACAGAAACGACGTGAGGGCGGCAGAGGGATAGCGGGAGGGAGCGATGGCGCAGGAGCTGCTGGTGGCGCAGGAGCTGGTGGCGCGCGGGAGATGGTGGCGCGCGCGAGCGGACGACGGCGACGATGCGAGGAACTCGGCCACACCATCGCCACCATCGCCATCATCGCCATCATCGCCATCATCATCATCGTCATCGTCGCCAGCCCCTCCTCGCCACTGCCATGACGGCCACCGTGCTTCTATCTACCGCTGCCGAGCGGGTGGTTCGGTCGCTTGGCGGGCCGCTCCATGTGGCGTGGCTGACGACGGGCAGCGCTGCGACGAGCGTGTTGTCGGCCGTGCTGTCGCTGAGCGCCGCGAGCGGCCGACCTCTGACGCGGGACTCGCTCGCCGCTGAGCGCCGCGCCATCGTCGACCTCCTGCCATCGTGGGTTCGCGTGTGTGGCGTGGCAGTGGGCCGCGCTCACTCTTCACCGCAGCCTGCTGCTGACTTGGCTTCCGAGATTCGGCAGCAGCTGCTGTCGGGAGGCGACGAGCTCGAGCTCGACCTGGTGCTGGTCGTATCGCCATTGGCTGACGGCAGCAGCAACAGCACGACTGCGACAGCGACTGCTACCATCGAAGCATTCACGTTTGGATCCTCAAGCGGAGGCTCGAATTCTCAGCAAAGCAACGCCGCGATCGACGTGCACGATGGCGCGGCACAGATCGCCGCGATGCAGCACCAGCGAGCGTTGCTGCGCGTCAGCACCACGCTGCATGCGCCACTGTTCGGGCTCGACCTCGTGGCTGCTCTCGAGGCCGCCACCGACGACCTCACTGCGCGCCTGAGACAACATGCACTGCTGTATAGCGCCGCGAATATGCAACTGCTCGCATCGAGCTCCGATGCACCGCTGGAAGCGCTCTTTGCTGCGCCGCCCGCTGCAGCAGCAACAGCCTCGTCGAGCAGCAAGAAGAAGGGCGCCGTGGTCGATGGCAGCAGCTCTACGGCTGCCTCGGCTTCCATTCAGCAGGCGTCGGCCACCACGCCGCTCGAGCTCACGCTGCTCGCGGACGCTGATTCCGACAGTGCCGGTGCGGTCGTGCCTCCGGTCTTGCAGTACTCGCAGCTCGACAACATGGCCTACCGTACCATTCCGTTCCACATCGACGTGCTGACGCTCGAAGGGCTCGACCAGCCGATCGGTCACGTTGCAGCTCGCCTGATCGAGCAAATAACCTCGCAGATCGAGCGCCTGTCACGTCGGTATGCCACACTGCTCGGGACCGCAGCAAGCACACAAGTACGTGCTGACTTGACGATATCGATTGGCGCGATATCATCCGATTAATTGGATTGCTTGTGCTTGGCCTGATTGGATTGTTTGGATTGATTGCGCACAGTTACAGCCCCGTGAGCTGTTCTTTCAACCACGACAGCTACCACACGCCGTTCGAACCGTGTACTGCCTCCCTGCCGACGCTTCCGTCTCGGTCTTCGATGAGGCTTCGCTACGTACGATCTCACTCGCCCAGTGGCGCTCAAGATCGCTCACCTAACCTTCGCGTCTCGCTGCATATTCAACTTCAACGTCGCGCAGTCGACGAGCGCACTCTACTACACAGACGCTTGTCACTGCCATTGGATCGGCCGCTGTTCCGCATCGCGAGTGCTGTACGCTTCTCGGCCACACCTGCGCAAGCGGCCGCGACACGTACGTAGCCTGCGCCGCTCCCGCACTCGGAGCCTGTTGCTGAGACACACGCGCGTTGTCAGAGCGGCTGCGCAATGTGCACGAGAGCATCGGTCCATCGGGCGTGCCGAATGGCAAGGCGTTCCTCGTCGATGGAGACTACGACTACTACCACTATATGCAGGATGGCATCGACGATAACGTACGACAAACAGCTCGGCTGGCGTTGCTTGCAGCCGCTGGTGCCTGCCTGACACGCATATATGCTCCTTGTTGTTGTCGTTGTCGTTGTCGGGCACGGTAGCTCTGGGGTTGCGCGTACCGCTCGATGCAGACGCTGTGCTCGTGGCTGCTGTACCAGCAGTACACGGGCATGCCGGTGCCGAGCCACCGACAGATCCAACAGGCGCTGGTCGACATTGGCGACAAGCCGCGTTCGTTCGTTGGCTCGCGCGAATGGATCGGTGCCTTCGAGATCTCAATGTGTCTCGATCACTTCTTTGGCCTGGCGTGCAAGATCCTCAACGTGCAACGAGGCTCCGAGGTGCGACAGCACGCACGCGACTTTGCGACGCACTTTGCGACGCAGGGCTCGCCAATCATGATCGGTACGAGTGCCGCAATGCCGCCGCCGCAATGCCGCCGCCCGCCAGCTGACCGCAGAGTGGTCGGCACTCGCAGGTGGCGGCGTGCGGTACCTGATCCTCGACCCACACTACACTGGTGCCGAGAACATCAAGACCATCAAATCCAAGGGCTGGTGTGGCTGGAAGGGAAACGACTTGTTCTTGCCCGATGCCTTCTACAACTTCTGTATGCCGCAGCGGCCAAACTGTATCTGAGTGCCCCAACACGAAGTTGCTTTTCCGTAGAGGCAAGTGGTCGCCCGATTTGATCGCGTTGTAAATCGCTGCACACACAGAGAAGGAGAGGGAGACCAGCAGCACCAAGAGAGCTCAGCACACGCGAGCAACACCAACGATACCGACGATGCTGATGCTGATGCTGCTCAAAGAAAGAGTGCGTGCGAGAGGAGGACGTACTGCGGTAGTTGGTGCCTGCTGAGAAGCAGTTGTTGCTGCCTGCCAACAGCGCCGCCACCGTGAGCTTGTGCTTGTTCCAGCTCTGTGTGTGTGCGTGTGTGCGTGCCAGTTCAACCCATCCAACACCGAGAACGTGAGCTTCCTCATCATCCCTCTCAGTCCCAAGAGTGTGGGAGTGGAGGTTGAGAGAGAGGACGCACATTGAACGAGAGCGAGAGCTTGACGAGCGAGTCGGTGTCGAAGGCGTTCAGGTCCGACGGCTGGTTCAGCACCACGAGCTTCACGAGATCGTCTTGCAACAAGTAAGGCTGCTCCATCACATCATCCCAACCGACACCAACCACACCAACCGATCGTCAGTGCTTGTTGTTTGCCGACTTCAGCCCACTCACAGGAGAGAGAGAGAGAGAGAGAGAGAGAGAGAGAGAGGCACCAACCTGCTTGCGCTGCTCGGGAGTGGCAGGAAAGTCAGGACGATGGAGGTTGGTCTCGAGACCAGCGACGGCCTGGCGCTTGGGTGTGCGTGGTTGTTGCAGGTCGGCCATCGAGTGGTTGCGACGGGCGATCGTGGAGACCAGCAGCCTTCGCTGCGCGATCACACGACACGCCCGCATTGGTCGAAAAACGGTATGTGGTGGCTCGGCAGAACGTGAAGCAAGGCTTCTATGGCTCAGTTGGTTAGAGCATGCGACTGTTAATCGCAGGGTCCCTGGTTCGAATCCAGGTAGGAGCGATCCTTCTCTCTTTTTGCTCGTGCTTCCCTCCTCCTCTTGTTGTTGTTCCTCTGGTGCTGCATTCGCTCTCCTGCTGCCTGCTGCATCAACCAACCACCACTGCTCGCTCCCTTCTCGCTGCTCGTTGGTGACGCTGTCTCCGTGTCGTTGATTATTGACGTGCAAGTGTTGTGCTCTCTATTGAAGCCCTCGACTTGCTCGCTGATCGTCTCGAGGCTCACGGGCACGTTGGCGAGCGAGAGAGAGGGAGTTGGAGAGGCATCGGTGGTGCAGCAGACGCTCACTCGCTCAACCACACTCTCGCGCTCTCTTGGTGTCTGCTGGTGTGGTGTGGTTGAAGTCTGCGAGTGTTTGTTGTTGTTGTCGCTGCTTCTTTCAATCATGGGTGACGAGGTCTCGATTCGTGTGTTCGAGCTGGTGACGTTCTTGAGCGATGTACCGGGCAAGAACAAAAAGAGTTGAGTGGACTCGGCAGAACGTGAAGCAAGGCTTCTATGGCTCAGTTGGTTAGAGCATGCGACTGTTAATCGCAGGGTCCCTGGTTCGAATCCAGGTAGGAGCGATCCTTCTCTCTTTTTGCTCGTGCTTCCCTCCTCCTCTTGTTGTTGTTCCTCTGGTGCTGCATTCGCTCTCCTGCTGCCTGCTGCATCAACCAACCACCACTCGCTCGCTGCTCGGCCCTGTCGCGGTCGTTCGTCCCCCTCTCCCTCGCTTCCTTGATCGAGGGAGAGAAAGTTCTTGCCTCCCTCGCGCTTCGGCGCCCGAACTTGTGTCGTATGGCGCGTGCCAGCGGTGCACGTGCCTCGCGCCATTTAATACGCTCGCCCGCGCCATCGGCGTCATTCTCTCGCTCCCTATCTCGTTCCGTGTGTGAGATCCTGGTTGAGTCGAATGACGCGAGGTTTGTTGTTGCTTGTAGCCTTGGTGGCATTGGTGTCGGTCGCTCACGCGAATGGCACCTGCCCGACCAATGTCACTAGAGCCGATATCAATCTCGTCCAGTACATGGGTATGCGCGGCAGCTCGCCACCTTCTGTCGCTGGCGCGAGATAACACCCTCACTGACGATGATAACGTGTCGTGTGCTCAACGCAGGCTCGTGGTTCGAGCTCGCCACCAATCCCTCGAGCCTCCGCACGTTCGAGAAGGGCTGCTACTGCACCCAAGCCACCTACACTCTCCAGCCCACTGGCCTCGTGCAGGTCAACAACACGTGCCGCATCGGCGCAGTCAACGGCACCGTCTACACGGTTGTCGGCACTGGCCGCATTCCGACCCCTGGATACTTGGTGGTGTTCGTCGACCCGGAGTACCGAGTTGCTGTCGTATGGTCTTGCGAGGAGTTCGTGCCGTTCATGTGGATTCTGAGTCGCACGCCCACCGTACCGGATGCAGTGTACTCGTTCCTCCTCGTCAAGGCGCAGGAACTCACCGGCTACGATGTTTCGAAGCTTGTTCGCACAGTGCAACAAGGCTGCATGTATTGATCGGCCACGACGGTGGCTTTCGAGCCTTGCCTTGGGTTGTTCGAAGAAGCATAGGTGTGTGTGTACAAGTGCCCATCAATCGATGATGGAGAATGAAGTATTCGGTCGCTGTAAACTGAAGCGCCACAATGTCAAGAAGCGATGAGAGTACAGTACGGTGCTGTCATTGCGAGAGAATCGATAGAATGGAGCGCGTTGCTGTTGCCGTCGTTGAGGATATCAAGAAGAATCCACCTGTCAAACAAATTATGAGTACTAGGAGCACCGCAGCACGTCAGCACAAGCACCAGAAAAATCAAATCTCGCTAAACTCTCATCCAAATGATGCCAAAAAAATAGTACACGCTAGATACATCGATCTACAATACGTGACAGCACATTAGAGGCACCGAATAATTTTCGGGTACGCATACACAACAAATACACGCATCGACTGATAGAAGTACTGAATACGCCACACGACCAAGAAAGTGTAATGACGTGCTAGGGCCGACTGGCCGACTCACTGTCCACCTATTCGCTGTCGCTATCTCATCAAAGTGGCGATCGATTGGAGGGTTCGCGTACCCGAGGCTCAGTTCGAGCTCACTTGTGCCAAGCTTGGTCGCGCAACGACTGCGTCGTAGCCATGCTACCGATGCGCGAATGGAGTCGAGATCAATTCAATCTCTCGCCAACGACATGATATCAACTCGATTACGGCGGGTCGATACGATCGCTGGATGCTCTCCGGCTTGAGTTTGCGCTTGGAATACAGTGTGCATCGATCATTCGGGAAGCAACGCACTCTGGTCGTCGAATGCCCAGAGCTCCGCATGCGACGGCGATACCTCGAACGGCCGTTCGCTATGAACCACATCGAGCGTATGCCATACGCCGCCACTTTGGGTCTCGAACAACAAGCGGTTGCAGATGAGCTGTAGCAGCTCGAACGGAAAGTGCCACTCGAAGCTGTCGCTCCACACGCTCGGGAAGCGCAGCAGGCGCAGCAGCATCTCGATCGCCGCTGTGCAGCTTGCGCCTAGGTACGGATGCAACTGAGTCGACCACTCTACTGCGCCAATACA
>ERZ778027.4893-NODE-4893-length-10854-cov-11.575146_pt1 | contig 10854 bp, 8 predicted proteins | sample MGYA00375757_ERZ778027 | MGnify/ENA primary metagenome ERZ778027 (study PRJEB29350, sample SAMN05389817) | bioreactor metagenome | isolation source: Ammonium sulfate bioreactor | place: South Africa: University of Cape Town | collected 2014-02-18 ... | reverse complement strand
GGTGTTAGAAGAAAAGATAAACACAAGATAACAAAGAAAAGAAAAAACCAACACACGAAAGAAAGAACATTAGAGATTCACCAAGAATATCTGTTTTTTTTTAATGTGCGTATGTTGAAGGTAAATATAGGAATTTGTAGTTCTGTTAGTCTCTTTCTCGTTTGACGATAATTTAGACTTGACAATACAAAGAATAGTGAGAGAAGAATATCATTACTGATTGATGAATAGTTGATGAAGAATATTTTTTTCACTATTTTCTGACTATATGAGCAAATGCTTTTCTTCATTTGTTCAAAAAATATATGTGCATTGCAATTATGTTCCGGATTCTACGAAAGAAATTTCCACTCCCTTCCTAGAGTCATGCTATCATGTATCTTCCGTTCGAAAAACATATAACAGCTTACTTTCAAGATTGCGAAGAAACACTAAGTCCCACAAAGATTAAAACAGCATTCAGATAGTCAAAAGACAGCAGTGACTGAATTCCGTGAATTCTAACAGGTCTCTATATTTTCTTTTCTTTTTCAGAATTAAATATCTCAATAGGAGTCACTAATTCATCGTAAAGACAGTATTAAAATGAAAAGTCCCAATGGTAATACGGACGAATCGCAAGCTTCACGCATTAACGCGCAACCAAATAGCATCAATCGAAATGTAGTCCCCGCATCACATGGATATTATACTCGATCGAGAGAACAGAACAGTCAGAACGCTGATACTTCTAGTGGAAATACTCATGGCCAATCTTTTTCGTCTAATATTACCGATACCAAGTCCACTGGCAACGGACAAGCTGAAAATCCTACAGAAACGCAAACTTTGTGTGACCCATCAATAAACTCAAATATGGAAACAATTAGCACGCCGGACAGCGACAGTTCCAATAAAAGTACGCTCAGCCAGAATGAACAATCTGATAGCACTGCCCGCATAGACGTTTCCTCTAAATCCAACCAAACTCACGCAGCGACACAAAATTCACAACTTTATCGAACGGGAATAGGGTTTATTATCCTTGTATTACCGTTATTTTGTTTGTATTTGTATCAGACGATGACAACTAACGATCCAAATGAAAATCTAAAGTTTACTACATATTATGATATGGCAGACTTAAAGCGTTGTTTTGAAACGGAGAAAACAAATGATTGTGATTCGATGATTATCTTTCGACCTTCGTTACCTCAAATGATATTAAAAAGTGATTACTCAGCAAGTTCATTTATGACACTGGCTAAATATGGAAGTGGGAAAACATTATTACGATGTGAATATATGAAATCATTATCTTCAAACAATTATATGAAAGTGGTTATATCAAACGAACAAATCACTGAATATTTCGATCGATATGTTTCAAAAATCAACAGAAACGAATCAAATTATCAAACACAGAACAGTCTAAAGAATTGGTCAGAAAATGAATTTGCCCAAGTCCTTCTATCGACTTTAGTTACACAATTCATTGATACATACTATCAACACAACTTCAAAGATCGTGATTTAGTATTGGATAAAAAAATTAAATTAATTATTATTATTTGTTATTATTACAATACCGAAGGTACATCTAAATTAGCAGATTTTATCAATTCATTACTTGAAAAGGGAGTTTGGTCAAAATATAAAATCGAAGATATTAAACAACAACTTCGACAAGAAAATGCACAGGATGATGAACAATTATGGGAGCATTCACAAGAGGATTTGGAAAAATTCACTATTCTACGCCAAGATTTTGAACGGTTACTTTTATTATTGTTTGTTCTGAGAGGTGAAAAATTTGAAGATCGAGCTCTTGAAAAACAACTGTATGGTAATACTATTCAAGATCTTATTGAATTTTCATCGTTCATCAAAAAATCTATTAAAAAGACACCAGTATTTATTGTTGATGGTATTGATGACAATAAAGTATTCGTTCGAGATAATGAAGTGAATACTGCTGCATTGGAATCGTTTTGCCGTTCTTCAATTTCATCATCAATAGTTATTGCAGCTTTGAGTGGTCATTTTTATCTTTCATTATTCTATCCAAAGATCGACAATATTAATCTTGAAAATATAATTATTCCGAAAGATAAATTTCTAGTACATGCGATTAACTGGAATAAAAATTCGTTAATGAACTATGCTGATTATGTTCTTTCAGAAATGAATAAAAACGCCTCGTCAACACGATGTAAACCAATTCCTGATTTTAAAACATTGGTGAATTATTCCAATGAGGAAATTGCGAAAATCATTGACATAATTCCAGGACCAAAAGCACTTCAAATATTTATGTTAGCATTGGCAGAAGAATTGGACCGTGAAAGTGGTTCGGCTGACCGTTCGTATCTACCGTCCTTAACAAATGTTAAGAATGCTTACCGAAAATCAGTCGAATTTTTCGATAAAAAAGCAAATGCTGATAACAGCGATACATGAATCAATATTGCGAGAACAATTGATACCTTTTTTTCTGTATGTAATCGTATAGCTTTGAATAAAATACTGGATGACGCACAACTTTTTGCACAAAAGTGTACAGAACACTAAAGTGATTTGTTACATGTCCGCGTTTACTCTCAAGCTTTTCGCTTATGATAAGAGAAGAGAAGAAAGATAATAGGGCGTGTGTCATTATTTACAGATCTTTAACGACGTTATATATATATAAACGTGTCATCTATGAAAATGCAAAAAAAAATATCATGACATCATCTATGTATATTTTAAAAATAAACGTTCTCGCTGTGCTAGTATTGATACCATCAATTATTCCATCTATCGTAGCAAATAACAAGTTGCCGAGAGCTCAAACAAAACAAGGTAACTATATTGGTCGTCAAGCAAGCATAAATGGAGCGAATGTGAATTATTGGTACGGTATACCTTATGCTCAACAGCCGATTGGTAATCTTCGATGGATGCCTCCGCAAGTTCTTTCAACATCGAATGGTACCAATATTGCCTACAGTCCTAATGCTTGTCCACAAGCATTTAACTTCGGTATTCTACTCACTGAAGCTTGCCTCACTTTGAACGTGTATGCTCCCGAAAATGCAATTAATTTGCCTGTCTATGTTTGGATTCATGGAGGTAGTTTCATTGCAGGTGCTGGCATAGCGTTTAATGCTACTCCATTCGTCAGTACAAGTATGAACTATTCCGTTCCTATAGTCATCGTTACAATTAACTATCGACTTGGTTTTCTCGGTTTTCTTGCCGATCAACAATTCTATGACGAAAAATCAGGTATCAACAATAGAAGTACAACAGGCAACTATGGTATATTAGATCAAATGATGGCATTAGATTGGATCAAGAAGAATATTGCTGGTTTCGGTGGCGATCCAGAACAGATTACTATCGGCGGTGAGAGTGCAGGCGGTGTTTCTATTAGTATTCTTCTTACATCACCATTAATCAAGAGTGGAACCTATCAAAGAGCTATCGTAGAAAGTGGCACTATATGGCCCAATTTCGCTACCCCTCTGCCGACTGCCATTAACAATACAGGCAATTTTTTGCGAACTGCTGTGAATTGTACTACAACACAATGTCTGCGCAATTTAACAGTGGATCAAATCATTGCAATTCAGAATATCGTCGCTTTGAAAAATCTTTTTCAAGTGGCTGCCTCTCCCGTTATTGATGGTTATGTTTTAAATGATATTATGGAAAATAGTTATGCTAGAGGAGATTTTCAAAAGGTTCCTCTACTAGTTGGAACTACAACCAACGAAACATCTACATTTACATGTCCACTTTTCAATAATTCGGCTACGATTGAACAAGTTCAAGCATTTTTCAATTCGGTATATAATGCAACTATGATTAGTCAAATTCCTGAGATTTATGGACCTATTTCAACTTATGATAATCCATTGTCGTATTTAAATCTAGTATACAGTGATTCCTGGGCACATTGTGGATCAAGACGTATCGCTAATAAATTTTTTACTTATGGAGTACCTTCTTACCTATTTACATACCATCATCTCATACCTGCTGCACCAACTTGCTTTGGCGTATCCCATGCGACTGAACTTATCATGTTATTTCCATCTTTTCTTCATGATTTCTATCCTAATTACAATTTCACTACATCTGAACAACAACTTTCTACAAATATGATGCTTTATTGGGCCAATTTCATTCGTACATCGAATCCTAATTTTGAAGGAAGTCCAGCCAATTGGGATCCTTATACAATCGCTTCGGATAATGATTTTGTTCTCGATATCATTCCAAAAATGCGAAATTCATACTATAACGCCTCTTGTTCATACTTATGGGATTCTTACGCAGTTACAAACAATACCATGACTCACAGGGCGTGAAAATCAATCAATTTTTCGTTCTTTTTCATTCTATTCATTTATATGACGTAAAGAATTGCGCTGAAAGAAATATATAAGTACGCACTCATTTGTAGTGTTAAACATAAAATCATCAATAAAAATGCGTTGTATTTTCTTGCTTTTCGTACTCATTAGCTTTTGTTATTTAACAAAATCGTTTTCACATCCGTTTGCTCATCGTAAGTGTCAAATGAAATTATAACCTAGGATTGTGTTTGAAAATTTAGATGGCCATTGTCCCACATATGAATTTCATTGCTTTCTGGCTTGTACACCAGAATTAAAACAAAGCTTATGCAAGAACAATCCTCTATGTTGTAAATCAGATTGTCAATGTGCACGATACCAAAAATGTTGTCAACCAGCATGTGGTTGTAACACTCTTTGCACCAATACAACGAACTAATCTTTAGTTCTTCTTTTCCTTATCTATAAGTACGCAAGTTCAAGTTTAAATAAAATCTAAAATCGTCTTTTTTATTGTGTTTTTTTTTTGGTTAATAAAATGTTATTATTCCTAAGTCTTGCATTGTTCTTTGTAAAAATTAACGGCGACAATCTTGAATATTTGATAAAACCTATTCATGTACGTATTCAACATATCGATGTCGATACGCATTCTGACATTGTCATTGATATACAAACACCACATTTCTCATGGGAATTAGCTAATGAATATGATGATTATGGACAACGAATTCGAAATATTGAACAAATTGGCTATCATATCTACGTTAATACTGTCACAAACGATGAAATTATTTGGAATAGTGGTTATGTACGTTCTTCTCTATCTACGCATATTTTATACGAAGGAAAACCGCTGAAATCTGATACACGTTATAAAATAAATATAAAATATCAAACAAATCAACATGGGAGCGAATGGTTTAGTGCGTATTTTCGAACTGGATTATTTTCACTAGATGATTGGTCAGGTGAATGGATTGGAAGTGAGTCAATGAATATGAATCAATTACGAACTGTAATCAATTTAAAATCAAATCCTATCCGATCTGCAACTGCTTTTATTAGTGGTGTTGGCTATTATCATTTGTTTATCGAAGGAGAAATAATCGATCCATCACGAAGATTAGATGTTGGATGGACAACATATCAACAGAGAACACTCTATACATCCTTTGATTTGACAAGTATATTGAATACAACAAGTGGATTGAAAGGCATTGGTGTCGTATTAGGTCAAGGTTGGTATAATAAACAACAATGGGCTATTGGTCAAGGACCACGTATTGAACTTTCATTGAATTATGGTCCACCTCGTGTCATCTTACAATTGAATATCGTTTATGTCGATGGAACAAATGAGAGTATAGTTACAAATACGAATTGGTTAGGCCGTGAAGGTGAACATCGTTTTGATTCGATTTATATGGGAACAACCGTAGATTTTCGAGCAATACAATCATGTTGGTCATGTGCCAATTTCAGTAATCTTCGTCAATGGACGAATGCTTCGATTCTATCATCACCAGTCAATTTTACAGCTGGTGGACAATTTTCTCTTCAAATCATGGATCCTATTCGAATCGGTCCCGATGCATTACACGTCGCAACATCGGGTCAATTGGGAAATGTCGATGGAGTTGCAGGAGCAAGTTTAACCGATGGTGGCATACTGAAACCAATTTCCCAAGAATATATCAACGGGCAATTATTTGATTTCGGTCAGAATTTTGCCGGTTGGTGTCGAATAACATCATTGAATGCAGCTCAATCAACAATCATTCAACTTCGTTACGGTGAACTTCGATATTCACGTAGTGTCAACGAAATGAACTATCATGGATTGTTCTACGAGAATCTTTGCAGTATTGCTGTTATGGATACCGTCATTCTAAATGGCACGGGCAATGAAACATTCGAACCACCATTTACTTATCATGGTTTTCGATATATGCTCGTCAATGGATACGATCATATCAATAAATCAGATGTCGAATGTTATAATGCACATAGTCAAACGAGATTAATTGGCAATTTTACAAGTAGTAATCAAGTTATCAATCAAATTCAACATAATATCCTTTGGTCACAATTGAGTAATTCAATGTCAATTCCAACGGATTGTGCTCAACGAAATGAACGACGAGGTTGGATGGGTGATGTCGGACTTAGTGTTGATGCAGCATTATTTAATTTTGATTATATTAATTTCTATGTTAATTTTCTAACTATGATTGAAGATAATCAAACACCCGATGGTGCTGTCAGTGATACTGTACCGTTTACAGTTGGTTCTCGTCCAGCCGATCCGAACTGGGGTACAGCTTATCTAACGGTGACTTGGTATTTGTATGAACATACAGGTGATATCAATATAATTCAAAGTTATTATCAAGGTATTCAATCATGGATTGATTGTTTAGTTCAACATTATGAACAAACAGGATTAGCTAAATTTTATCATATTTACGGAGATTGGAATCCAGTCAATCGAACTGGTAATCAATCGTTGATATCTTCTTATCCATTTCTACGTGATGTCTATCGTTTTGTAAATATGAGTGAACTTCTCAATCGAACAGATAATATCGTTAAATATCGACAATTATATCAAAAATTAGCTGAAGAATTTCATAGTATCTTCTACAATGAAAGTATTCGTGGTTATGTCGATGGCAGTCAACCAATGAATATTCTTGCTCTTGATTTGCCAGATGTTGTTCCCAAATCTCTTCGTCCAACCGTTGTTCAATCTCTCGTAGATAATCTTATCAAAACAGGTTACTTTACAGGAGGTATCATCAGTGTCAATGCATTGTTTCCTCTTCTATCCCGTGAAGGACATCATGATTTAGCTTTACAATTAGCAGAGAAAACATCCTATCCATCCTATGGATATATGTTTAATAATAATGTTCAAAATGCAACAACAAATTGGGAAGGTTGGGACACTTTACCACAAGGAGGTGCTAGTTCTCTCAATCATCATATGTTTAACAGTATTGGAGCTTGGTTCTATCGATATTTAGCTGGAATTCATTTGAATGCACTTCAAACAATTGTAATACATCCGAAAATGTCTTATGATTATCGACTTTTAACTGAGATTAATGCTGAAGTTGTCACAATCAAAGGGTCGATTGAAGTTCATTGGACAAGAATTTCACAAAATCAAATTGATCTATCAGTGAATATACCGAATAATGCCAATGCAATTCTCTCGTTTGATCGATTGATTGAACAAGGAAAATGTATGAAATTAATTTGTAACAATGAAATCATTTGGATACGAGACGAAATGAATCTATTGAATAGTGATTTAACTGAAGATGAATCAACAGGCACAATGTCAATTCGAATTCAATCGGGTGAATACACTTTCACTGCATATTGGCAATAAGATAGGATTTATTATTATTTCGATTTTTAAAATTCTTTTTCTTAAATAAATCGTAATTATGTTAATCGTTCTTTTAAACAAAGAAACACGTGCGAACTATAAGAATGGAAGAAGAGAATAAGACACAGACATTTTTCTTTTGCGTTCTTCTTAAGATAAACTTTGAAACGATGATGTCTGATGATAAATTAAATTCAACACTATCAATAAAAAGATCTGAAGTATGTCGAATATGTGGAGCTTCGAGCAAATGTGCATACTATGGTGTGATATCATGTAGTTCATGCAAAACTTTTTTTCGCCGAAATGCTCATGTTGGAGAGATTTTCTTTGAAATTTACTTTGAATTACATTTTCCTATGGATCTATTTAGAAAACATTCGAATGTTCTTGGAATAGTAACTGTGAAATCAATTTGAATACGCGTCATGTTTGTACGGCATGCCGACTTCAGAAATGTTTTCAATGTGGAATGAGTACGGATCTCTTTCGACCAGCAATTCAAGTAAAATCAACTGTGAAAGTTCATGAAGTTCAACGTCAACCAGAAGTGGTATAGAGAAAGAAAATGTTCGTTGATCAAGAATTGTTTTTTTTTTTGTAGTTTCAGACATTAAATCTTTTACGATCAGATGCATCATTATTAACTAGTGTTGAGTGGACCTTACTGACAAATTTATATTATAGTTATAAAGAAGCTAATATTCTATCAATCGGTCAACGTATAGTGAATATGAAAGATATCATAGAACCCACCGATGCTATCTATCAAACACTTGTACAAGAATGGATTCAATGTGCTTTCGAAACAACGGGAGAATGTCTTCGTTCTAATGAAGATCTTTGTCAACTGTCATACGAAGATCGTTCAATAATATGTCATACAGCTGCTGATCAAATGATCATTATGGCCAGTCAATTTACTTCAAGTCAAGTCAATGTATTCGGTGTGCCTGGTTACTCGAATATTGTTGCAACAGTCTATGGAAAACATACAGTTGCATTACATCTCCAAACATTAAAACATGTTGATTCTGATTTAGTCATGGTTAAATTAGGAATTGCAATCTTTGCTCTTAGTGAAATCACTCATTCATATTCAGCAAATGCTCCAATGCATTTAACAAATCCTATTGAAATTTTTCAAATTCAAAATAAATATGCAGTCTTAACATGGAAATATCTTCTTTATAAATACGGTCATGATCGAGCTGTTAAACGATTTCTTAATCTAATTAGTTGGTTTAATACTGGTATTCATTACATGCATCATGTCCAAAGTGTTACACCGTATGTTGATCAACTTGACTTGCTTGTTGATGCACTTGAAGTGACAATTATCTCCGATAGTGTTGATAAATGAGATTAAATCAAACAAACAAAGGCATTCATCCTGAACTATTTTTCTCGATGTTGTTTTAAATTTCTCAATTATGCAAATTTATGGCATAGCATGAGACGGCGTGGATCAATAGTGATGATATGAGTACGGCTGAAATACATTTCACAATGTCCTTCTTTGTCATTTATGTTTGCGATTAAACTGTAATAAAAATAATCTTTTTCGTGAAAAGTCAGCAGTGATTTATTTTAGTCGTAAAAGAAAAGACTTCTATTCTTCGAGATAAAAGCATATAAATCTGGTTTCACTTCTTTCTTTTTTTCTTTCAAAAAATGTCTATTGAATCGTATTTGCCAAATTCTGTTAAATGGGAACGATATTGGCCAACTAAAATTGTTACTCTTGTTGGTACTTTTCAAGGTTTACTTTCATTCTGTGTTCTCGTTTTACAAGCAGCAATTGTTGGAATTGGTATAGGTGCCTTGTGCAATGACATAGCAACAAGATATATCATTGGATTTGTCGCTTGGCTCTTCTTTGAGGCCAGCTCGATTGCTACCTGTTGTCCCTGTGAGTATAGATAGGCGAAAATTTTCACTTTGATATTAAGGTTCAATTTTTGTTTATTGAATAGGTTGCTGTAATCGATTATCAATTGGTTATGCGACGTTTACATTTGTGATGAATATTTTGTCATTCGTTTTCTCAGCAGTACTCATCGACTTTGATAGAAAATTTATTGCTGTTCCACTTTTCGACTATGCTCCATCCATTTCTAGTTCATGTAGTTATTACAGTGACGACAATACGGTTACGGATTGGTTGACGACTTCAGTAAATTTAACCAAGGGACAACTGGCTGCTGTATCTCTTATATTAGTGCTATCGCTCGCATATGTTGGTATTTATATTTATACTTACATCAGAGCAATCCTAGATAAAGGAAATATTTATCCAGAACCAACTCATGGATATCCATCAGCAGTACCAGTCCGTGTAGCACCAGCACCATCATCAATACAGTATGTTACTGGTTCATATCCAAGAATTGGTCCTTGTCCAACTTGTGGTGTACAAACAAAAACATCTGAACAGTTTTAACTCTAACTATTCATTTTCTTTTTTTTTATTCATCATTGAATTAATTTCGCAAAATAAAGAAGAAATCGAAAAATGAATGAAATTTGATATATAGATTTTAGCAAATGCACGTTTAAGAAATTTAGGGAAAAAATCATATAGCTTATCTAATTATTAGTAACAACGAGTGCACCACGAAATGGCATACTGACACGATCAGTGCAAAGAATCTAATTGAAAGGCATTTAGAAACTTCTGTCATAAATTAGCTTCATTTTTAAAATAACCTCAAGATCTAGATCTATCGTTAAATCGATGTTTTCAAAAGAAAAGTTTTTATGACCGCTTCATACTCTTATGTCTATCTTTTTTTCTAAAGAATCATTCTTATGGATTTATCCAAAATCAAAGCTTAGGATTTGTTATAAGTTAATCTACTTAAAGAAAAAGAAACTGAAGATATATATATATATATATGCGATTAATGCCAAATAGAGTTGATGATTTATAATTAGAATGAAACTTAAGAACGCATATTCACATGTCATTATTCGGAGCTTTTTCTTTTGATATAGAATTATTTATTTAAAAAAAAAACTATTAATTTGAATAAATTAATTGAATTCGCTTGTTTTTAATACTTCGCCGATCTTTAATTCCAATTATAAAGTAAAGGATCTTGATCGGAACTTGCTGGTTTTCTGTCA